>ENA-OPWC01001632-OPWC01001632.1-human-gut-metagenome-genome-assembly--contig:-NODE-1632-length-14459-cov-1.459733_pt1 | contig 14459 bp, 24 predicted proteins | sample MGYA00241504_ERZ502000 | MGnify/ENA primary metagenome ERZ502000 (study PRJEB25962, sample SAMEA2042005) | human gut metagenome | biome: human gut; feature: human-associated habitat; material: faeces...
GGCCGAGCCGGTGATACCATCGCTAAGACGTTCGCACCCCAGGTGCAGGCGGTCAAGGAGTTTGGTAAGGCGCTGGGCGACATCTTCGCGAACATCGGGACTCACCTCGATAACAACACCTTCCTATCTTCCATCGGCAACAGCTTCAAGACCATGATGAAGTCATTCGGCCCCTTCGGGCAACTGATTAACGGCATCATCGATCTGTTCGGGAAGCTCGGTGATCTGACAGGAAAGATATTTGGAGGGTTTGGAGACAAAGCTGACAATGCGGCTAACGGGCTGTCGACCTTCGGTAAGGCAGCCTCTGATGCATTCGATACTCTAGGAGCAGTTGGTGGATTCATCTACACTGCTGCAACCGGGATTGTCGAGTTCTGCTCGTCCGTCGTTGAGGCAATCGCCAATTTGATCACGTGGCTTACCAAGGGTATTGACCAGATCAAGAAATTTGCATCCGAATCGCAGGCATTCGGCGACTTCAAGAAGAACATCGGGAAGGCGTTCGACGAAGCTGGGAAGATGATTCAGACTTTCTGGTCTGGTCTCGGATCCAGCCTTAAGGATCTGTCCATTTCAGATCTCCTTTCGGGTGCTTTGCTCGGTGGCGGTCTAGGTATGGGCTTCAAGACTCTTCAGAATCTTTTGTCGGGTTTCACGTCTGTCACTGATTCATTCAGCGGCATGTTCGACAAGTTCGGCAAGATAGGAGACTCCATCAGTGGTGTCTTCAACTCCCTGACGAGCGCGCTGAAGTCTATGCAGGAGGTGATTAAAGCCAAAGCTCTCCGAGAGATCGCAATTTCGGTGGGTATTCTGGCTGCATCACTGTTTGTCCTTGCGATGATCCCGGCTCCTCAGCTAATTCAGGGTGCTGTCGCGATCGGGGTTCTTGCGAAGGTTCTGGTCGTCGCTCTGTCTCAGATCTCTAATCTGAAGATCAATCCAGCGCAACTGGTTGGGGTAACCGGAGCTCTTAATGCTCTGTCCAGTGCAGTTCTTATGATGTCGTTCGCAGTTGCAATCCTTGGCTCTATGAAGCTCAGCACGGTTGCCCAGGGTATTGGCGCTATCACGGTGCTGGTACTCGGGATGTCGTTTGCCGCTAAGCAGCTAAGCAAGGATTCGGGCTCGATTATGGCCGGCGTTGGTTCGATTATAGCCATGGCTATGGCTATTAACATGCTTGTCGTCCCAATCATCGCGCTCGGACTACTACCGATTAAGGTAATTGCCCAAGGAATCATCGCGGTCGGCGTTCTCATGGGGATTCTGGTTGGCTTCGTTAAACTGCTTAATAAATCGGCCGAAGATCTCGTCAAAATGGGAACCATTTCGCTCATGTTGGTTGCTTTCGCATTCTCGATTCAAATGCTAACAGCTGCTGTGATGGCAATGGGACTCATGGACACAGTCAAAATGGTCCAGGGACTGGTTGGTTTGGCTGCAGTAGTGCTACTTCTCGTGTCAATCGCGAACCTTATGCCGGCAACAGCCATTGTCGGTGCTGGAGCACTCCTTCTGACAGCCCTCGCCATGAATGTAGCAGTCGGAGCAATTGCATTGATCGCTAACCATGGTTGGAAAGAGATCCTCAGTTCTATCGGTAAGCTGCTTCTGGTCGTTGGAGCAATTGTCGCAGTCTCGTTTGCGGCACAGGGGGCTATCGTTGGTATCGCGGCGATTACGATGCTCTCGTTTGCCTTGCAGATGTTCTTTACAGCCCTGTCTACAGGTGCTGGATTGAGCTGGGATCAGCTATCCAATGGCCTTTGGGCTCTGGGTATTGGTCTGGGTGTTCTCATCGCTGCGGGGTATCTCGCTATCGGTGCGGCCCCCGGTCTGATTGCCTTGGCAGTGGCTATTGGTGTGTTGGGAGCGGTAATCATTGGTATCGTAACTGCGTTCACAGTTCTGACCATTGTACTTACAACCTTCTTGGCTATTGCAGCGCTAGCTGGTCCAGCAATCGGGGCAGGTATTGTCGCGATTGCTTCTGGTATCGCGGCAGCAGCAGCTGTTCTGGCTTCTGCAGCGCCGGCTATCCAGGCCGCTCTTATCGGAATCTTCACGGCTATCGAGAACGCGGCTCCAGCAATGGGTAACGCTCTCGCGTCCGTGGTACGGGCATTTACCCCTGCTGTGAATGAACTGATTATCTTGGCTGGAGTTGCTATCAGGCAGTTCATCAGTCAGGTGTATCAGATCATGAAGCAGAAGATGCCTGAATTGATCCAGATTTGGACAACACTCATCACAGGTATCCTTCAGACAATTCGTAACGTCTGGCCGGATGTCTTGAAAACCGTCATTGATCTTCTGTTCCAGTTGGTCATGGCGATTGTCGAGAATCAACCAAAGTTCGCAGAAGCCTATAAGGCCCTGCTGACTGGGTGGATCGATACAGTAAAGACCTGTGTTCCGCTGATGGTGGAAGCTCTGCTAACACTATTGCAGGCTTTACTTGATGGAATCACAGCCAAGATTCCTGATCTAGCCGCGTCTGGCGCAAACCTGATCGCTGCGATGATCAATGGCATGGCCTCTCAAGCGGTTATTATCGTGAACGCCGCTTGGGATGCGCTCATCACGTTCATTAATGGATTCAGTGATGCGATTGATCAGAGGGGCCCGAGCTTCAAGCCGCGGTCAACAAACTGATCAAGTCGATCATCAACTTCATTAAGAACGGGTTGACGGGCATGGCTAATCAGTTCTCACCTCAGGCGGGTACGATTGGTCGTAACATCATCAACGGCGTCATCAATGGTGTTTCTTCGGTAGCATCGAACCTTTACAATAAGCTGCGAAATGTAGCCTCGAGCGCTCTTAGCTCGTTTAAGAGCACTCTTGGCATCCACTCGCCTTCGCGTGTATTCGCGACCGCGGCTGGGTTCATCGTCGCAGGTATTGTGCAGGGTATCGATCGCAACCAAAGCGATGCCATTGACGCGATGTCTGGTCTTGCTGACGACATGGTCAATACCATGACCAACATGGATGCAGATTGGAACCCGGTGATCAAGCCGACTGTTGACTTGTCTGAGGTCAACGGTCTGCAAGATCTCACAATGAATGATCTGAACGCGACGGTTGTCGGAACTTCGGTTCAAAATGGCAGCCAAACGGCTCAGGAGATCCGAGCGCTTCGTGACGAACTGCGTAACAACCAGAAGCCGATGGTCTTCAACCAATACAATGAGTCGCCAAAGGCTCTTGATTTGGCGGATCTATACCGTCAAACTGAGCGTCAGCTCGAGCGAATGAAGAGGATGTAACTTATCATGACATATACAAAGGTCCGAATACTTACCTACACGGGTCTTGAACTACCTTTGTATTTGAATCGCGAATATGAAGGTTGGGTTGCACAAATCATAAACGGTTCATTCGGTCCGAATCGAGAATACAATTTTACGGGAAATGTCGTTACGTCGATGTCTGAGAAATACATCGATATTAATATGCGTCTGACGCCCACTGTCCCAATTCCCACACGCTCAGCTAGATATTTTCTCGACTATCTTTCATCTAAGAATATCAGCACTGTCGAACTTACTGACCCCTCGTTGATTGTTCCAGAGATCCATTATGTGAAAAAGGAAACTACGACATATACTACGCCGACTATCGACTTCGGTCGAGTGTCAGCATTTACACAGTCTTGTGTTATCCGGGAACTCAAGTATAACTATTCAGAGTCTCCTGCTACGATCGAATTCACGATTTCGACAAAACTTCCAATTATGTATGGTTATACATTCGATTTATATATGGGGTTGGGTAACCAGAATTGGAGCCAAGCAGTGTCTGATATTACATCAACAGTCGAGTCGATCGCTCCAAAAATCGGACCCGTTGATATTAGTGAACTCAAGTTGTCCCTGCCAGCTATCGGAAACTCAAGATACAGAATTTTTGATGGCGATATGGACATGTTCGCAGCTGTTCTCCAGGGTAACTCAACAAGCAACCCTGGGGTATTTACAATGAATGGTCTAACTGATGGGACTCGACGGTTCGACATCTCTGGTGGATATGACGCAAACGCGTCCGCGTGCTATGCCTATGAATCATATCCGGCTTTTGATATTAGGAGCATTACTTATTGGCTTGGACTTCTTAAAGAGCCGCCCAAGATCCAACTCGATATGGTCGGTAAAGGTTATTGTAAGTTGAAAATGTATATGGTTAGAAAGAGTCTTTAATAATGCCAAATGTTGTTCAGATACTGAACGGCAAATCGATGGGAACATTTTCAACAATTCCCGTTTTTGACACGTTGATCAAAGAGTCGCTATACACGGCTATGATGACATTCAGATGTAAGGGAATGTTCACATACCCACCAGGAACGGTTGCGTGCTGTTTCGGAGCAACGCAGACTCCCTTCGTGGTAGAGGAAATATCGTATGAATCGCACGGTATTAGTGAAGTTCGATGCATCTCGGTTTGGGAATTGCTGAAACGCCGCAACAAATGCGGATCATATACTAATTTATATCCGAGCACGTTTTCGCCAATTGGGATATTCAACACACTATTGAGTGATATAAACAAAGACCCAAACCGATGGTTTGTATATTGGCTGAGGGGTTCTGTTCCGTCCGGCCTCGCAAGTTATGAGGACAAGTTCGACCCGTCAACGAGTATATATGATGATATGTATAACGCTGCGTTATACAATCAATTGTATTTTACATCGGGCATTACTGTAACCAACGGCAATTCTAACAATTTGGATATTACACTGTATGCCAAATCATTGAACGAGGGCGGAAAGATTCTTAATATGGGCCCCCTGGATTCGGCGTCATCCAGACTGACTAGACGGCTCCCGTCTGCCCCAACACATTGGTACATTGGAAAAACCAGTGACTACGGTATGTGGAAGATGGCATCCAGAGGTCGGATTCGTACATGGTACGAAAATCGCCCGTACATGCAAAACACGACCGACTGGCAAGGTGTATACCGCTACGAGTCCGGGGTGCCTGGAGGTAATGATCGCGAATGGGGCCAGACTACCGAAGAAATTCGATGCGAGCCTCTTAGATCTGTATCTGTAGATATTGATGAAGTTCCGTTGGAACGTTTTTATTATTTGCCGATTGGACGACCGGTCTCGGCAGTGATCATGAATGTCATGTTTACCGGATACATTATCGAGAGAACCGTTAGTGGTGGCGATCTAACGACGTATTCAGTCAAGATCCAGCCTGATCGATTCTATAAGTACGGACAGGAGGTCACCGATAAGTGGATTTAACAAAGATCGCTGAACTGGCGAATCCGGTTGTCACAACTCTGTTAGGTAGCTCCGGAATTTGGATGTGGGCGAAAACAAGATCTGACCGCAACAATTCCGAAGACAAGCTGTTGCTTGGAGTAGCCAGGACTCAGCTCATCGCGCTCGGACGTTCATATTTAGAGCGCGGATATATCACAATGGACGAGTATGAGGAGTACGAGGAAGAATACAAGCTGTATTCTGACCTCGGCGGAAACGGCCTCGCTCGTCGCGTATTCAAACAGGTAGACGAACTACCTATTATGCCTAACGGCATTGACGGAAGGAATCTCGAATGAATGACAAGACCTACGATATTCTCAAGCGCGTCGCGCTGATTGTCGTCCCGGCTATGGCTACGTTTGTTAACGCGGTCGGTATCGTGTGGGGGGTTCCCTACACGAACGAGGTGACCGCGACCATCACTGCGTTTGGGGTTTTCCTCGGAGCTGCGATCGGTGTCAGCTCCAAGAACTACGAGCCCGACACACACGGGAACCTCGTCGTGACCAAGCACAATGATGTATATGCTGATTTCACCGCTGAGCCATCCAATCTCAAGGACGGCGACACAATTATTCTGAAGGTCTCAAAGCCGACAGAATAAAAACACAGGACATAGTGAGAAATATCCCTCTCTACGAAAGGACTCACCATGTCTAACGTCGAACGCCTCTACGAACCTGAGGACCTCGAGAACGAGGTGCTTAACTGGCTCGGTGGAGAGGACCCGTCGACCGGTGAATACACCACCGCTGTTGGCAATCTCGAACGACTGCACAAGCTCGCTAAGGACTCTGACCTTAAAGCGAAGCTCATGCCGTCGTCCGAAACGATTGCCAATGGCGTGGTGTATTTGCTCGGTCTTATGGCGGTCCTCAACTACGAACAGACACACGTTCTTGCCTCAAAGGCATTTTCGATGTTGAAGTTCCGTAAGTAGAACTTCTCTGAAGTCTATAATCCTAAAAACCTAGGATTATAGACTTTTTGCCCCTGTCATATTTTACGCGTGTCATAATGAGAACTATTCATCCTTCTAATTGAAAGGAATAGCCATGATTTACACCGCCGTTTCTATCCTCAACGGTTTCGCCTTCCTCAGCACACTTATTGTGCCGATTTGGGCGATCTTCCTGATTGGGGTTGCCGGTTACCTGGCATTTCTGGACAACTGAATACTCAACCTATGACTCTTACAAGGGTTATAGGCTTTAACTAACACGAAATAACACAAATTTTACACAACTAATAATGAGAACTATCAACCCTCTTTGAAAGGAACCATCATGTTCAACGCACTCACCATTGTCGTTTGCATCCTCCTCGCCCTCTCTTTCACCTACAACATCTGGCTCGCCTATGTTGCTGACCGCTACGAGAACACCATCAAGAAGATGGCCGCCTCGTACTGGCGCACCTACCGCGACCTCGCTGAAGGCGCATCCAAGGCTGAGGTGCTCGACACTCTCATGCGTGACCTTGATCACGACCTCAATGACTGATCCCTCTACCCTATACACCATACACGGTGTATAGGCTTTGTTTTACACAAATTTTACCTAGTTCCTAATGAGAACTAACAACTCTGAAAGGAACCATCATGTTCGCTATCCAGGCTCTCGCCATCGCTTTCGGAATTACCTTCCTCCTCGCATCTTCCGTGCTGTACTACGCACGCCTGTTCGGGGCGAAGTGACCTGAATCCTGGCACGCCCAGATCAACATCAAACCTTCAAGATTCAACCTCAAAAGCTCTATAGCCCATACTTGGGTTATAGGCTTTACCCATATTTTACAGTCCTTATAGTGAGAACTACCAACTCTGAAAGGACTCGCAATGTTTATCATCCCTGCTATCCTCGTTGTGCTCAACATCCTACTCATCGTTTATTACTACTACCTGACCAAAATCGATCGCCGCGATGCGGTGAAAGAAACGGAAAGGCTCCGTGACGAACTACGAGACATGGATCGAAAGCTCATCTACGGATATTTTAAATACCGATACCCGGAGAATGAGTGACTCTCACCTATAACCCCTAACACGGGTTATAGGCTTTTTGTATTTGAAACACGTCCTATAATGAGAAGTTACACAACTCTGAAAGGACTCATCATGTTCATTCTCGCAATCGTTTCCACGTTTGTTCTGTCGTGCACACTCACTATCCTATGGCACAAAGTTCGCCAAGCTAGGAACGAAACCTCCGAATTGTGGAGGCTTTGTTTCCTCGAACGAATTCGCTACGACCGTGAGATGCCCATCTACCACGACGACAACTTGACGATCGAAGAAAAGTACAAGAAGATCTACAATCGATAATGTAGACTTCTCGCCCATAACCCCTAACACGGGTTATGGGTTTTCACATATTTTACGCGGCTACTAATGAGAAATATCAAACCCTCTTTGAAAGGACCACTCTCATGTCGAAGTACACCTACTCCTTCGTTGCTGCCGCCACTCTTGCGATCGCCGCACCTGTGTTCTACAACCTCGGCAAGAAAGATCGGACCGCTTTTTACAAGAAGCTGTTCAACTACTCTTGCTACGGTAAGAACCAGATGCTCCGCGAACTCTGCAAGGAGCTCCTGCGCAAGGATCTCGGAATTCGCTTCCACACCCCTGACCTCGAAGAAAACTGAATCTCAACCCCATAGCCCATACGCGGGTTATGGGCTTTGCCTTCAAAATAGGAGCCATTATGCTCGCTGTAGTCGTGACATTCACGCTCATACTCGCGCCTTTTGTTATCCTGCTCGGTCTATGGGCACTAGCGCTCATCGCTGAGTACACGATGAACCCTGTGATTGAATTAGTTGAAGAGTACCGCAAAAAGTACTCGCATACTAATGAGAACTAACACTCAAGAAAGGAACTCACCATGTCCAACTCGACCGAACTCGAAGAGACCACCCCGAAGACCCCTCTCTCGGACCGCATTAAGTCGGTCGCCGAAAAGAGCATCCCGGTTGCTAAAGTTGCTGCCCTTAGCTCCGTCGCAATCTTCTTTGGCGCCATGACCGTTGCCGGTCTGCGTGCGTCTTCGGACTCCTCTGACGACGAGTGACACACTCCTCTGAGAACACTCTCACCTATAACCCCTAACACGGGTTATAGGCTTTGACATATTTTACTGGGATTCTAATGAGAACTATCAACTCTCTGAAAGGAACTCCCATGTCCGTCAAGCTCATCAATATCACTGATCTTGTCACCTGCGCTCTCATCGCGCTCGCTGGAGGTTACTACCTCGGATTCACCGGTGCTACTAATCACTACAAGCACCTCTTCCGTACGTCATACACTTCCGACGATCCCGCTGAAGTCGATAAGGCTACCAAGACTCTTTGCCGTAAGCTGCACCTCAAGGTACAGTACCCCGACGAGAACTGATCTCAACCCTATACACCATACACGGTGTATAGGCTTTCCCATGAAAAGGACTTCATCATGCATTTTTTCGGAATTATTCTATTCGGGCTTGTAACTCTACTATTGATCATATCTGAATACTACCTTAAAAGTATGTACGCAGAACTCGAGATTCTCAGAGCCGAAAATGAAACACTCAAACGGAAACTGGACGAACTCACAAGGAGCTAATCATGACCGAACGACGTATCCTCGACATCAAAGACACAGACCTCTCAGTCCCTGACGGGGGCCTCATCTCCATTTCGCTGGCTCACTCCGCGCCTGTCCGCCCAAACCAGATCGAGACGACTGCACTCGGTGTGCTCATTGGCAAGTACTTCGACGGAGTCCCTGTTAGGCTGATTGAAAAGACCCTAACGTATCACGAGGATATTACCTTCGTAAATGGCGCAGGTAAGCGTGTGACGATCACTCAAGATGAGGCTGACAAGCCCGAATCCCAGTATGCGATTGTCCCGTTCCGGTTTGTCATGACTGATCGTCGTCGAGCATTCGTCAAGAACATTGTGATCGTCGATGATCTTGAACGCAGCCACCCGTATATTCTTGTCGACTCTCTGGCAGTCGGATCCGACCCCAATTTCATTCCTATTTCTGCAAGCTCTATTCTCGGGCTCGACCTGACCACCTACATCCTCTCCCTCTGATTTCAAGAAAGAAGCACAACCATGTCCATCAAGAACACCATCAAGTTTGCCCTTAACTGGGTTAAGACCCATCCGCAGATCCTCATCACGGGTCTGGGTATCGCAGCGTCTGTTGCGACCGCTATCACTTCGGGCAAGGCCCACGCCAAGGCTGTCGTCAATGACAACGGTGCATCCGACAACCTGCTTGATTTCACCAAGCGCAACTGGATTACTTATGTGCCGGCCGCTATTTCGCTGGGTGTTACGATCTTCGCGATTGTCTCGCTGCACAATGTCTCGTACAAGAAGTACCAGGCGCTGGCTGCCGCATACTCCGTTTCGCAGATGAACCTGACTGAGCTTCGTGAGAAGGTTGCGGAGCAGGTCAAGGTCATCAAGGAAGGCGGCAAGCCGGCCGACAAGAAGGCTACTCAGAAGGAGCTGCCTGAGGGCTCAATGGTTATTTTTGGTGACGAGGAGGTCCTCTGCAAGGACGCAATCACCGGACGTACCTTCCGTTCGACCGCGGAGAAGATCCGTGGCTATTGCAACAACATCTCGGAGGACCTGCTGAACTTCGGGCCGTGCCCTCTAAATGACTTCTACTCGCAGATCCACGTTGGTGAGACGGGCATCGGCGACGAGCTAGGCTGGGAGGGTGGTGTTACCGTCAAGCCTGAGTTCCGTCCTGTGCTTCTTCCGTCCGGTTCGCCAGCTGTCGAGGTCGCTCTGAACCCGGCTCCTCAGCCGAACTGGTTCAAGATCGGTTGAAGAGCTGTGACTGAGGTCACTTTCACGGATGAGCCGATCGAATACGGCGATCCTCCGAAATTCTGGCCGAGCAGGAAAAACAGTGATCCTAGTGAGAACTAACCACACATGAAAGGACTCGTCATGTTCTCTCTTGGAATTCTGCTCGGTTTCCTCGGCGTTAATTACGCCCTTGACCCTGCTCGTCTTCGCAAGAAGCAACAGAAGAACTCTTCACGCTGACTACCTCTCGCCTATACGCCTTACTGGGCGTATAGGTTTAAAAAACACGGGCTATGATGAGAACCAAACCCTATGAAAGGACTCATCATGAACCCCAACACCATCAAGACCTACGCCCTCATCGGAACGTCCCTCGTTTCCGTTGCATTGCTTTACAGGAACTTCTACCTTGCTGGCCTCTTGGTAGGCATGCAGCGTGCTCGAGATAAGGCCGTTGATTCGGCCATCGAGTACCTTAATATGATCAACCAGCTTCAGGAAGCCTGCGAAGCGCAGGAAACTCCACAGGATGATCTGATGGCTATTTTTGATATCGTGAATTCGTCCCGCTGATATCTCACCCCCATACACCTTACACGGTGTATGGGCTTTCTCGAAAGGAAAACATCATGAAGCGATCACTCGCATCCATTGGTATCGCAGCAGCTCTTATCTGCGGTACCGCGGCTCCAGCCCTTGCCGAGGGGGAGCCGATTACCGCCAAGATCACCTCCATTTCCTCTGGCAGCTCCCAGGTCTCGTCCCCGGTGACTGTTAAGGGAACCTGGTCTACCAAGAAGCTTGAGGTCGGACAGACGTTCAAGGTTACGTCTGACGTTATAAACTGGGCGTATGATTTCCCCTTCACAGTGGACTCCGGTGACAAGATCGGTGACTGCAAGGCTGATAAGGGTGTTCTCACTTGTACGGTGGATAACGTTCCCGAGGCCCTCGCAACCAAGACCGATATTTCGGGTACCTGGTGGACCAGCGCACGTCTTCAGGAGTCGGTCGTCGGCAAGAAGACGGGTGAGATCTCGATCGCTGGTCGAGCCTACCCGTTCACCTTTGGTGACAAGGACTGGGATAGCGCCTGTGACAGCGACTGCAATGGCGGTCACTACGAGGACGCTAAGCCGGAGAACTCGAAGTGGGGATGGGTCAATCCTGACGGTACCACCTCTTGGATGATCACCTGGATTGCGGAGGGCGGAGTCAAGTACTCTGTCCACGACGGGTACACCAAGCTCAGCACCTCTGTTAAGTGTGCTAAGGGCGACACCTGGGATCCCAACACTTCTGTATACATCACCGCAGTCCGAGTTAACGACTACACGATTGAATTCACAGCTCCAGAAGGTGTGAAGACGTGTGTTACGTACACTCCTGAGCCCATGCCCACTCCGGCTGGGTCTAAGACCGCAACTAACGTTGCCACGGTCAACGGACTCAAGCTCGAGCGTACGATTGATGTGAAGGTCGACGGTGGAACTAACGGTGATGGGACGACACCCGCTCCAACACCGAACCCGTCGCCTTCTCCCAGCACGCCCAAGAAGCCTGTTCCGCTCCCGACTCCTTCGATCGAGCACTACGATCCTCCGCAGTCTGGTACGAACACTCCGGCTCCCAACCCCACTACAACGGAGCCTGTCCCGCTCGAAAAGGTTCCTACTCAGAAGCCGACGACTACCCCTACTACAAAGGCTCCTGAAGCTCAGCCCAGCAAGCCTACCAAGCTGGCTAAGACCGGAACTAATGCAGAAATCGCTGCTGTTCTGGCCATCGTGATAACCGCGATCGGCGCGGTTATCTACATCTTCTCCATTTCTCGAAAGGAAAACAACTGATGCAGACTGTCAAGGTTACCTACACGAACTTCTTCGGCGAGCAGGTCGAGGAACAGCTCCATTTCCATCTCTCCAAGGGTGAGCTCATGGACATGGAACTCCAGCGTACGCCACTCTCGGCCAAGATCGCAATCGTGAATGGCGGAGAAGCTTCGGCCATGGATGCATACAAGCTCCTCTGTGAGTTTGTCTCGAAGGCCTATGGCGATAGGTCTGAAGATGGTCGACGTTTCTTCAAGGACGATCGTGCGACGAAGGCCTTCATGGCTTCACCCGCGTTCGACGCCCTTCTGGACAAGCTGTCTTCCGACCCCAAGTTCTCTACCGGATTCCTTGCTGGTCTCTTCCCTGAAGACATCATGGGTAAGGCCAAGAAGCTCATCGACGAACACCCGAACGCTTCTCTCGAAGAGCTCAAGAAGCTCGCCGAGGCAAACTGAGGAAAAACCGATGGCAGACATCGTCCCCATCGAGCCTACTCGACCTGAGGTCTCCCTCCCTGGCAACTCTGACAAAGCCAAGGAGGGGGCCTCCCCCGAGAAGAAGGTTGTCGCAAAGGCTAAGGTCCAGAAGAAGTCTCGCATCAAAGAGGCTCTTCGGACCTTCTTCGCTCAGGATCTCCCGGAGATTGCTGAGCATCTCGTAGTGGATGTCGCTATTCCGGCAGCAAAGAACGCCATCACCGATATGGTGACGCAAGGCATTCAACAGCTGCTGTATGGTCAGGTTGACCGGCGTCGTCCGACTACAGGTTACACGTCATATTCTAGTTCCTCCCGTGTAAGTTACGGAAGTTCTAGTTACCGTCCGCGCGAACGAGATCGCACGCCACGTCAACCTAAGCCGACAAGCGTTGACGACCTCGTGTTCGATACACGGGGTGAAGCTGTCGATGTCATCGAGTATATTGCCGACACAATCGAGCAATATGGTCAGGTCTCAGTTGCAGATCTGATGTCTTCTGTTGGCATCCAGCCCCGATATACTGACGAACGCTGGGGCTGGACGTCTACTGACGCTTTCGAGCTTCGTCAAATCAGGGAGGGTTGGCTCGTGTCTGCTGATCGTCCCGAACCAATTAAGTAATCTTCCGCCCTGAAAGGAGCATATTTCAAATGTCTATCACGACCGCTTTCTACACGGGGGTTGCTCGTATTTCGAAGCACGCCCCCACAATTCTGTCCGTTACCGCGTCTGCCGGTGTTATCGCTACGGGATATTTGGCCTGGAAGGCCGGAACCCGATTCGAAGATGTCGAGGGTCGCGACTGGGATCGTCGTAAAGAGTGTCTCAAGAACGCAGATAGCATCCCCGACGAGGACGTGCCGAAGATCGAGCGTAAGAATCGTATCTTGTTTATCCTCGATACGGTTCGAACAGTTGCCCCTGCGGCTATCGTCGGTGCGGCCACGATCACGATGATCTACTTCTCGAACTCGATCTCGAAGAAGCGTCTGGCTGCAATGGGCGCTGCGTATGCGACCTTGCAGACCGCCTTTGATGGATATAAGCGCACGATGGTCGAAGCGCTTGGCAAGGAGTCGGTCGAGAAGATCCTCAAGCCGAAGCTTCCTAATGTCGGCAAGTCTGCTGAGGAAATCCTGTCGTCGGACAACAAGTCGGATGCTGCGTATGTGTCTGACGCAGTCGTGAACTCGCTTAAGGCTCTTTCGCCCTATGCGCGCATCATTGCCGAGGAGTCCTCGACTTGTTGGGACCCCAACGAGGACTACACTTCTCAGAACCTTGCAGCTGTTCAGCTGTGGGCTAATCGTCGTCTCGAGCGTAAAGGACATTTGTTCCTTAACGAAGTCTTCGATCAGCTCGGTCTGAGCCGTACCCGTGAGGGTGCAGTCGTCGGATGGCTCAAGAATGGTGAAGGCGATTGCTACGTCTCCTTCGGAGATTTCGATGCGTCCATCTACCGAGTCCCGAGTGATGACTACACTCGCGTTGATTCAAACTTCATTGTCGACTTTAATGTTGACGGTGTGATTTGGGATCGTATCTAAGATGCTGTACACACCCTGGTTAATTCAACGAGGGTGTCTCGAGAACTACACGGAGCTTGCCTCGGTGTGGGATGAACTCGACTTCGTGTGGTATATTCCTGAAGATGAAGATAAGGCCATTCAGGCTCTTCGGATGCGGGACGAATACTGCTATGAAACGTCGATGCCCTCGCCTAGGCAGGCTCCCGCCTCGTTCCTTGAGGTCTTCGTGAGTATTACCGATTCTCTTACGGCCATGCTGTATCAGGATCGGGAAAAGTTCACGAAGTCTATTCTTCTGAATATGGGCGCTCGGTCATGTTCTGACGACGGGCGCCTTCCGTCTGAAATTCACGAGGGCGCTTTGGAGATTGCTGAGCGCGTAATGTATCGGACGTATGGAAGAAACGGATCTGGAGGATTATTCCGAATCCCCGGGGCGGATGTTCTAGAGATGCCACTGACCACGCAAATGATTAAGTGGGCTAATTTGTACGATCCATA
>ENA-OPWC01001644-OPWC01001644.1-human-gut-metagenome-genome-assembly--contig:-NODE-1644-length-14368-cov-4.000769_pt1 | contig 14368 bp, 9 predicted proteins | sample MGYA00241504_ERZ502000 | MGnify/ENA primary metagenome ERZ502000 (study PRJEB25962, sample SAMEA2042005) | human gut metagenome | biome: human gut; feature: human-associated habitat; material: faeces...
TATTTCTCGTTTGCGGTTGCAAAGGTAGTACAAATTTTGAAACTACCAACTATCCGCAGCAATTTTTCTTTGTACTTTTTTTCTTTACATCACACTCTCTGCGTTTCTTCTCCATCATATCCTTTAGTTCACAGCCACTTACGCAGCTGTCACAAGGATTCTGATTTTCCCGCGTACGACGAAAAAAAAGAAATATTCCATATACGACACGGGCAATGCAGAGCACAACGAGTACTCCGACTACCCACTCCTGCCAATTATTCATACAAACAATCCTCCAATCTGATAAACAGTAAATGATACAAGCCAAGCTAATGCCGTTGTATAGCAGGCAGCAAAAAGCGCCCATTTCCAACTACCCGATTCCTGTTTGATAGCCGCCAACGCCGCAATACACGGGAAGTAAATCAATACAAACAGCATATAACAGAAAGCGACCAATGGAGTAATCGGAATACGTTCTGCCAAACTCACCGAGTCAGCATCCGGATCATCTGCATACAAAACGCCTAACGTACTTACCACCAATTCTTTCGCCCCTACACCGGAAAGCAAGCCAATACCTAATTTCCAATCAAATCCCAATGGCTTTATTACCGGCTCTATTCCACGCCCCAACTGACCGATATAAGAATTCTCCTGCTGCTCGGCAACCGTTTCATAAGCATCATGATTCGGATAATATCCCAGAAACCAGATAATAATAGAAGCAATCATAATAATTCCGCCCATCTTTTTCAGATACTGCGCTCCCTTTTCCCATGTATGACGGAAAATAGACTTCGCTGTCGGCATTCGGTAAGGAGGAAGCTCCATCACAAACGGCGTATCATCACCCTTTATCAGAAACTTACTAAACAAGCGAGCCATTACCACGGCCAGCACAATACCAATCACATAGATACTTAACAGCACCAAACTTGCATTGTTCGGGAAGAAAGCACCCACCAACAATAAATAAATCGGCAGACGCGCACTACAAGACATCAATGGATTCACCAACATGGTAATGAGACGACTCTTCCGGTTCTCAATAGTACGGGACGCTATAATCGCAGGCACATTACATCCGAATCCCATAATCAGAGGAATAAACGACTTTCCGTGCAACCCCATTTTATGCATGATCTTATCCATGATAAAAGCCGCACGAGCCATATAACCAGAATCCTCCATGATAGAAATACAGAAATAAAGAATCAAGATATTCGGTAAAAAAACAATGACAGCTCCTACCCCACCGATAATTCCATCAATCAGCAGATCTTTAAATGGACCTTCCGACATATTATTGCGCAACAATTCACCAAGCTGCTCTACCATCCATTCAATCCCCATCATCGGATATTCGCCAATGACAAATGTACCTTCAAACATCAGATACATAAAAAGAAAGAAAATAGGAAATCCCCAGACACGATGAGTTACGATCGAATCCAGTACCTTTGTTGTCTGCGCCTGTTCCAGATGATTATCCGTGAACGTTTCTTTCAACGCACCACTGATAAATCCATATTTAGCATCAGTAATAGCCGATTCACAATCCTCATTCATTGTCTCCTGAACACGCTTCGACATCTTGTCGCGGACATGGAAAATTTCATCCGCATTCGGCAATGTGCGTACAATACGCTCAATGTCAGGATCATTCTCCAACAATTTAATAGAGAGAAAACGGGTAGAATATTTATGCCGGATAAACTCGTTCTTGGATACTTCACTTTTTACAGCCTCAATCGCTTTTTCTATATCAGGACCGTGATTTATATGAATATGCCGGAAGACACGCCCCGTCTTTTTATGTTCACGCACATAATCTTCCAGATGCTCTTCCTCATGGTTCTTACGGTCTTCCAAAGAGTCATGCCATTCAGTCAAGTCTTTGAGGACTTCCGGATTCATGTTTCCCTGTTTATCGAAGAAGTCTACTCCTTCATACAGATTGATAACTACATGAAACAACGTATCCAATCCACGATTTTTCTTACTGGCAGTAGGCAGCATCGGCACCCCGAACAACTTGCTCAACAAATGGTAATCTAATGTATTTCCACTGGCTTCCAGTTCATCATAGATATTCAGAGCCACTACCATGCGGACATTCATATCTATCAATTGAGTAGTCAGATATAAGTTTCGCTCCAGATTAGAAGAATCGACGACATTAATAATCACGTCAGGAGTTTCATCGATAATATGACGGCGAACATAGATTTCTTCCGGCGTATAAGCAGATAAAGAATAAGTTCCCGGCAGATCGACAATACGGAAATGATAACCTTCGAAGTCAAAATAACCTTCTTTGGCATCCACGGTCACACCGCTGTAATTGCCTACATGCTCATGAGCACCGGACGCAAGATTAAACAAAGAAGTCTTGCCACTGTTCGGATTTCCGACCAAGGCAACATTGATGGTACGACGTTTACCTAACGCCAACCGTTTCATATCTTCTTCTTTTACTGAAAGGTCTTCGGGTAATCCTTCATGATAAACAGTCTTTTCAGCCAGTTCTTTTGCCTCCTCCTCGCTGATTACTTCGATCATTTCAGCTTCCTGACGACGAAGAGATATTTCATAACCTAAGACTTTATATTTTATGGGATCTTTTAGGGGAGCGTTCAACAGCACTTCAACCGTTTTACCTTTAATGAAGCCCATCTCCACAATACGTTTACGAAAACCACCGTGCCCCAACACCTTTACAATAACACCTTTTTCTCCTGTTTTTAATTCGGACAAACGCATAACTCTCAAAATTTTCGGCAAAGATAATTCATAACTTCGGAGCACGCAAATTATTTAGAATGTTTTTAAATAGCAGTCATTTTCCTCCTCTAAAAGATTTAGGAAAAATAAAAAAACTTATTGATAAACTCGTATCTTTGCAGATATGATACAACAACGCGTTACAAAATATATAGAAAAAGAACATTTGTTCTCACTGGATGCCAAAGTCCTGATTGCATTGAGTGGCGGTGCCGACTCGGTGGCACTGCTATGTATTCTGCACACAGCAGGTTATCATTGCGAAGCCGCACACTGTAATTTCCACCTGCGAGGCGAAGAATCAGACCGGGATGAACTGTTTGTCCGCCAACTTTGCAAAAGAACCGGAATCCATTTGCATACAATTGATTTTAACACGACACAATACGCAAAGGAAAAACAGATTTCGATTGAAATGGCTGCACGGGAATTACGCTATGACTGGTTCGAGAAAACAAGAAAAGAATGCCAGGCAGATGTGATCGCCGTAGCACATCATCAGGATGATAGCGTAGAAACCATATTACTCAATCTGATTCGAGGTACAGGAATTACCGGTTTATTAGGAATCCGCCCCCGCAACGGAGCAATCGTGCGGCCTCTGCTTTGCGTCAATCGAGAAGATGTCATTCATTATCTGGAGAGCATCGGACAAGATTATGTAACAGACAGCACCAATCTGGAAGACGAATATACCCGTAACAAAATCCGGCTCAATCTCCTTCCTCTTATGCAGGAAATCAATCCGTCAGTCAAAAAGAATCTGATAGACACGAGCAATTATCTGAATGATGTAGCTACCATATATAATAAATGCATAGAGGAAACCAAAAATAATATTGTAACGACAGAAGGTATCCGAATCAGTGATTTAGTAAAGGAACCGGCACCCGAAGCTATTCTATTCGAAATCTTACATCCTCTAGGCTTCAATTCTGCACAAATTAAAGATATTGCCTTTTCGCTTCACAGCCAACCGGGCAAACAATTTTGCAGTAAAAAATGGAGAGTGATAAAAGACAGAGAATTCTTATTAATAGAAGCTATTGAATCGGAGAATAAAGTTCTTCCTCCTTTTCAAATCATCAAAGAAGAAAAAGAATACACCCCTGATTTCCTAATTCCACGCGACAAAGGAATAGCCTGTTTTGATGCCGACAAACTGAATGGAGATATTCATTACCGGAAATGGCAGACAGGAGACACTTTTATTCCTTTCGGAATGAAAGGAAAGAAAAAAATAAGCGATTATCTGACCGACCGCAAATTTTCTATCAGTCAAAAAGAACGCCAGTGGGTACTCTGCTGTGGTGAACACATTGCGTGGCTGATAGGCGAACGAACAGACAACCGCTTTCGTATTGATGAAACAACTAAGCGTGTCGTAATCTACAAAATAGTTTGAGGCAATTTCTGTTTCTTGAAGCAATCTGACAACAAAGCCGCAAAAGGAGTATCATACACCCGTGCTTTCTTAACGCAAGCTTTTACACAGGCACAACACTTGATACATTTAGCTTCATCTGTATGCAGTTCATCCCCTTTCGTTATAGCCCCTGCCGGGCAACGGACCACACACAATCCACAATGGGTGCACAAATTTTCATCCTCCACCCAAGGAGTGCGGGGAAGCGGTGTTCCACTTTTACGTAACTTGATAACTTTCCTCAAAAAGCGAAACAAAGGAAAAAATGGCTGGCTCGGACGTTTAATAGCACGTACGTCTACCGGATAAAGGGTATCCATGCTATCAGCAGCCTGTATTTTTTCCATGATTTTCTTCCCAAATTCCGTAGCAAAGGCTAAATCCGACTCATCGGGACGTCCCACCGCAATCGGATGTTTATCAGTACTATATGAATGTTCTCCAATAAAAGTTGCCCCAGCAATCACTTTCAATCCATGAGGAATAGCAAAAGCATCCAGCTCCATTAAAGCTTTTTCATAAGCACGGTTTCCATATACCACCACCAAAACGGTCGGAGTATCCACTCCCCGGATGTACTGCAAACGCTCCATTGCCAGAGGAGCGACATGCCCTCCATACACAGGCACTACAATAATAGCCAAAGCAGATGCAGGAATCACGATTTCATCTGCAATCTGCTGCGTCACATTGATAGGAAGGATATTTTTTATGCCCGTACCGTGAACAATCGCTTCCGCAACTTGTTTAGATGTGTGTGTAGGCGAAAAATAAATTAAATGAGCTTCATTTACTGTCATACTATTTTCTTTTATGTAGCAAAGATACACTTTTACGTGGAAAAAAATGTTTGATTGTTCATGAAACCAAAAAAAATTATTATCTTTGCCCCGTTGAAACATTCTACGATTCAACATATACATCCCTAATTCATAATAAAGAACAAACATATATGCTCACATATCTATGGCCATGAGCTATAGCAATACTGTCCATAATTCAGCAAAAAAGAAATATTAATAACTTACCATACTATATGTATAACATTATCCAATTAAACGACAAAAATCTGTCGGAACTTCAAGTTATTGCCAAAGAGTTAGGCATAAAAAAAGCAGACTCATACAAAAAAGAAGACCTTGTTTATAAGATACTCGATGAACAGGCTATTGTAGGAGCTACTAAGAAAGTTGCCGCAGATAAGCTCAAAGAAGAACGCAAAAATGAAGAACAAAAGAAAAAGCGTTCACGGGTAGCTCCTACCAAAAAAGAAGACAAGGTAGTTTCCACACCAAAGAGTGGAGAGGTTAATAAAACAAAAGAAGCCACTCCTGTAAAAGCACCACAACCTTCCAAGAAAGAAGAAAGTACAAACAAAGAAAAAGAAGCTCCTGTTGTAGAAGCTAAAGCAGAAAACGCTACTACTGCTCCCAAGCGTAAAGTGGGCCGTCCACGCAAGAGCGCTGATGCAGAAGAGAAAAAAGAAGTAGAAAATGTAACACCGGCTGCTCCCAAAGTGGTGGAAACTAAGCCTGTTGTTGCAGAGAAAACTACTGAAACAAAAGAAAAAGCTGCTCCAGCACAACAGCCGACTGCTGAAAAGAAAGCAAAAAGCAAACCGGCTGCAGAAACAAATAAACCAGCCGCAGAGCCAAACAAGCCTGTTGCAGAGAAAAAAGTTATAGATAAACCACAAAAGAAAGCCGCACCCGTTATCGACGAGGAAAGCAATATCTTATCCAGCGTTGACGATGATGATTTTATTCCAATCGAAGATCTGCCTTCTGAAAAAATAGAGCTTCCTACCGAACTCTTCGGCAAATTCGAGGCAACTAAAACAGAACCTGTGCAAACAGCACTTGAACAGCCATCTCATCCTCAACAGCAACAACAATCTCAACAGCAGCAAGCACAGCAGCAACGCCCGCGTATTGTTCGTCCACGCGACAATAACAACGGTAATAACAATGTGAACAATAATAGCAATAACGCTAATAACAACAATAATAATTTCCAACGTAATAACAATAATCAAAATCAGGTTCAGAATCAGAACCAACAACGCTTACCGATGCCACGTGCCACTCAGCAAAACCATGCGAACGAGAATCTTCCGGCACAACAGCAACAACAGCAGGAGCGCAAGGTTATTGAACGCGAAAAGCCTTACGAATTCGATGATATTCTCAACGGAGTAGGCGTTCTGGAAATCATGCAGGATGGATACGGATTCCTCCGTTCTTCCGATTACAACTACCTTTCTTCTCCGGACGACATTTATGTATCACAATCTCAAATCAAACTCTTTGGTTTGAAAACCGGTGATGTAGTGGAAGGTGTTATCCGTCCACCCAAAGAAGGAGAAAAATATTTCCCGTTGGTAAAAGTGTCGAAAATTAACGGACGTGACGCAGCTTTCGTTCGCGACCGTGTTCCTTTCGAACATCTGACACCTCTTTTCCCGGATGAAAAGTTCAAACTTTGCAAAGGCGGTTATTCAGACTCCATGTCTGCACGCGTTGTTGACCTTTTCGCTCCTATCGGTAAAGGACAACGTGCCTTGATCGTTGCCCAGCCAAAGACAGGTAAGACTATCTTAATGAAAGATATCGCTAACGCTATTGCAGCCAATCACCCGGAAGTTTACATGATTATGCTGCTGATTGACGAACGTCCGGAAGAAGTAACCGATATGGCACGCAGCGTTAATGCAGAAGTTATCGCTTCTACTTTCGACGAACCGGCAGAACGTCACGTAAAAATTGCAGGTATCGTATTGGAAAAGGCAAAACGTTTGGTAGAATGTGGTCACGACGTAGTGATCTTCCTTGATTCTATCACCCGTCTGGCTCGTGCATACAATACAGTATCTCCTGCATCCGGTAAAGTTCTTTCCGGTGGTGTGGATGCAAACGCACTTCACAAACCTAAACGTTTCTTCGGTGCTGCCCGTAATATTGAAAACGGTGGTTCACTGACTATTATTGCTACCGCATTGATCGATACCGGTTCTAAAATGGACGAAGTTATCTTCGAAGAATTTAAGGGTACCGGCAACATGGAGTTGCAGCTCGACCGCAACCTGTCCAACAAACGTATCTTCCCGGCAGTCAACATTACTGCATCCAGCACTCGTCGCGACGACCTGTTGCTTGATAAGACAACTCTTGACCGCATGTGGATATTACGTAAATATCTTGCAGACATGAATCCGATCGAAGCAATGGACTTCGTTAAAGACCGTTTGGAAAAGACCAGAGATAACGATGAATTCCTGATGAGCATGAACAGCTAATTAGCGGTAAACGATAAATGATGAACGGTGAACAAACTGCGTCCTAATAATTGCAGTTTGTTCACCGTTCTCTTTTTTAGCCACCCCGTTAATCAATAACCACTTGCCGTTCATCCTTCACAATCCAACGTTCATCAGCAATAGTTCCCCCTAATCATCCATCACACATTACATTTTTGTACAAAATACTTTCACTTGCGTCCAAAACTACTACTTCACCCTTTTTTGCGTTTCCTTTTTTCCTACTTTTGTTTCAAAATCAACTATTACTTAATTCTAACCAGTAATGAAAACTATTTATCCATTCATGGGATTAGCCCTATGCGGCGTAGCAGCCCAAGCTCAAGAAAAGCCCAATTTCCTGATTATCCAGTGCGACCATTTGACACAACGCGTCGTCGGAGCTTACGGGCAAACACAAGGCTGCACCCTCCCTATTGACGAAGTCGCTTCACGAGGAGTTATCTTCTCCAATGCTTATGTAGGCTGCCCTCTCAGCCAACCTTCACGCGCAGCTTTATGGAGCGGCATGATGCCTCATCAAACGAATGTACGTTCGAACTCCAGCGAACCTATCAACCCACGTATTCCCGAAAATGTACCGACACTAGGAAGCCTTTTTTCCGAAAACGGTTACGAAGCCGTACACTTCGGAAAAACACACGACATGGGCTCCCTAAGAGGATTCAAACACAAAGAACCGGTAGCCAAACCATTCACTGATCCGGAGTTCCCGGTCAATAACGACAGCTTCCTAGACGTAGGAACCTGCGAAGATGCTGTTGCTTATTTAAGCAACCCTCCCAAAGAACCATTCATCTGTATTGCCGATTTTCAGAACCCTCACAACATTTGCGGATTCGTAGGAGCAAATGAAGGAGTACATACCGACCGCCCCATCAGCGGAACTCTTCCTGAACTACCAGCCAACTTCGACGTGGAAGACTGGAACAATATCCCCAAACCGGTGCAATACATCTGTTGCAGCCATCGCCGCATGACCCAGGCCTCTCATTGGAATGAAGAGAATTACCGTCATTACATTGCCGCTTTCCAGCACTATACTAAAATGGTGTCCAAGCAAGTAGACAGTGTATTAAAAGCTCTTTACTCCACTCCTGCCGGAAGAAACACCATCGTTGTTATCATGGCCGATCATGGCGACGGAATGGCTTCACACCGTATGGTGACCAAGCATATCAGTTTCTATGATGAAATGACAAACGTTCCGTTTATCTTTGCAGGTCCCGGCATCAAACAACAGAAAAAACCGGTAGATCAACTATTGACACAGCCTACGCTGGATCTTTTGCCTACCCTTTGTGATTTGGCAGGAATTTCCGTTCCGGTCGAAAAACAGGGAATCAGTCTCGCACCTACATTAAAAGGAGAGAAACAGAAAAAAACTCACCCTTATGTAGTTTCCGAATGGCACAGCGAATATGAATATGTCGTTACCCCCGGACGTATGGTACGCGGACCGAGATACAAATACACGCACTATCTGGAAGGCAACGGAGAAGAACTATATGATATGAAAAAAGATCCGGGAGAACGCAAGAATCTCGCCAAAGATCCGAAATACAGTAAAGTTCTGGCAGAACACCGTGCCATGCTTGATGATTACATCACCCGCACAAAAGATGACTACCGAAGCTTGAAAGTAGATGCTGATCCACGATGCAGAAACCATACTCCCGGCTACCCCAACCACGAAGGTCCTGGAGTTCGGGAAATACTCAAAAGAAAATAAATAATAAAAAAGAGTGAAGACGACAAAGAAATCTTCACTCTTTTTAGTTCTTTCGCTGGCAAACTTACAAGCAAGCAGCGCACTAGTATAGCCCAAGAACACCGGCAAACACGAATCATCCGGTTCATATTAAGCCGTAAGGGAGACATGCTTCATTCCGAATCAACTAACAATAAAACTCCCGAAGGTCCGGAAATAGTTTTCATCTACCCCATCGCTTCCGAATCGAAATAAACCACTATCTTTGCAAAGTGTAAACTTAAACGCTTAATTATGTATACCAACAAACAGATTTGGAGTGTCAGTTACCCGATACTACTAAGCTTGCTGGCACAAAATGTCATCAATGTCACCGACACAGCATTCCTCGGACACGTGAGCGAGGTAGCTCTTGGAGCATCGGCTATGGGCGGGTTATTTTATATATGTGTATTCACCATCGCATTCGGATTCAGTACCGGTTCGCAGATTGTCATAGCACGACGCAATGGCGAAGGCCGCTATTCAGATGTCGGCCCTGTCATGATTCAAGGAGTCATGTTCCTGTTCGTGATGGCACTGCTGCTATTTGGATTCACCAAGGCATTCGGTGGAAACATCATGCGTTTGCTAGTTTCTTCAGAATCCATCTACGAAGGAACAATGGAGTTTCTAGACTGGCGTATTTACGGATTCTTTTTCTCTTTTATCAATGTCATGTTCCGGGCATTGTATATCGGCATTACACGCACTAAAGTGCTAACCATCAATGCCATTGTCATGGCATTAACCAATGTCGTACTAGACTATGCATTAATCTTCGGAAAGTTCGGTTTGCCGGAAATGGGTATCAAAGGGGCTGCTATTGCTTCCGTATTGGCAGAAGCCTCCTCCATTCTCTTTTTCGTCATCTATACGTATGCCACGGTCGATTTAAAGAAATACGGTATGAACCGCCTGCGCACATTCGACCCTGCATTGCTGATGCGGATTCTTAGTATCTCCTGCTTCACCATGCTGCAATATTTCCTGTCGATGGCTACCTGGTTTGTTTTCTTCGTAGCCGTAGAACGGTTGGGACAACGGGAACTGGCAATTGCCAATATCGTCCGGAGTATTTATGTCGTATTGCTGATTCCGGTCAACGCACTGGCTACGACTACCAACAGTCTTGTCAGCAATGCTATTGGTGCAGGAGGCATCCAGCACGTGATGCCGCTCATTAATAAAATTGCGCGTTTCTCCTTTTTCATCATGCTGGGGTTAGTAGCGGTATCGGCACTGTTTCCGCAGTTCCTGCTCTCTATCTACACCAGTGAAGCTGCGCTCATTACGGAGTCCGTACCTTCGGTATATGTAATTTGTTGCGCCATGCTTATCGCATCCGTAGCCAATGTAGTGTTCAACGGTATCTCCGGAACAGGAAATACACAGGCAGCCCTGTTGCTCGAAACGATTACAATTATCATCTACGGATCATACATCATTTTCATCGGAATGTGGCTGAAAGCACCGATCGAAATTTGCTTTACGATTGAGATTGTGTATTATAGCTTGCTGTTGATAACAAGTTATATTTATCTCAAAAAAGCAAAATGGCAGAATAAAAAGATATAAATACAAGAGATTTTTGTACATTTGCAAGCTCAAATAAAGAGTAGACGGAAAAGTCCCTCTTTCGCCCAAGTAAATTGTAATTAGTAATTCGTAATTAAATAACTATGTTCGATAATTTAAGTGAAAGACTAGAACGGTCATTCAAGATTCTGAAAGGTGAAGGCAAAATCACCGAAATCAACGTGGCGGAGACGCTGAAAGACGTACGTAAAGCACTTCTCGACGCCGACGTAAACTACAAGGTGGCAAAGAATTTCACGGATACAGTGAAAGAAAAAGCTCTTGGCCAGAACGTGCTTACGGCTGTGAAGCCAAGCCAGTTGATGGTGAAAATCGTACATGATGAACTTACGCAGTTGATGGGTGGAGAGACAGCCGAGATCAATATCGACGCCCGTCCGGCAGTCATCCTGATGTCAGGTTTGCAAGGTTCGGGTAAGACCACCTTCTCCGGTAAGTTGGCACGGATGCTGAAAACCAAGAAAAACCGTAAGCCATTACTGGTTGCTTGTGACGTTTACCGTCCGGCAGCTATCGAACAGTTGCGCGTATTGGCAGAACAAATCGAAGTACCGATGTACTGCGAACTGGACAGCAAGAATCCGGTAGAAATCGCACAACACGCTATTCAGGAAGCTAAAGCCAAAGGATATGACCTCGTTATCGTCGATACAGCCGGACGTCTGGCAGTAGACGAACAGATGATGAACGAGATCGCCGCTATCAAAGAAGCAATCAACCCGAACGAAATTCTGTTCGTGGTAGACTCCATGACCGGTCAGGATGCTGTAAACACGGCTAAAGAATTCAACGAACGTCTGGACTTCAACGGTGTGGTACTGACCAAACTCGATGGTGACACCCGCGGTGGTGCGGCTCTTTCTATCCGTTCGGTAGTGAACAAACCGATCAAATTTGTTGGTACAGGTGAAAAGCTGGAAGCAATCGACCAATTCCACCCTGCCCGTATGGCCGACCGTATTCTCGGTATGGGTGACATCGTTTCATTGGTAGAACGTGCACAGGAACAATATGATGAAGAAGAGGCTAAACGTTTACAGAAGAAAATTGCCAAGAACCAATTCGACTTTAATGACTTCCTTAGCCAGATTGCACAAATCAAGAAAATGGGTAATCTGAAAGACCTTGCCTCCATGATTCCGGGAGTAGGAAAGGCAATCAAAGATATTGATATTGACGACAATGCTTTCAAAAGCATCGAAGCTATCATCTATTCCATGACTCCGGCAGAACGTTCCAACCCGGAAATACTGAACGGTTCACGTCGTACACGTATCGCAAAAGGTAGCGGAACGACTATTCAGGAAGTAAACCGCCTGCTGAAACAGTTCGACCAGACTCGCAAAATGATGAAGATGGTAACTAGCAGCAAGATGGGCAAGATGATGCCTAAAATGAAAAGATAATCATTCAATAGATCCAAACTGATTATAACAAAAAAGAGGAAGTTTCGACTTCCTCTTTTTTGTATCCGGAAACCTACAGTAGAAAGTAGTTTCTCCACTAACAAACTGATAATATACTGCTCATCTCCTGACAAAAATTCCAATCCTTTTGGAGAGTTCAGTTATTTATTTTACTTTTGCCCATCACCAATAAATACTCTGAAAATATGACTCTGATAGACGGAAAAGCCATTTCCGAACAAGTGAAACAAGAGATTGCAGCCGAAGTAGCCGAAATTGTGGCTCGTGGCGGAAAACGCCCGCATCTGGCGGCTATCCTTGTTGGACACGATGGTGGTAGCGAAACGTATGTAGCTGCCAAAGTAAAAGCCTGTGAAGTATGTGGATTCAAGTCCTCCCTCATCCGTTATGAAAGTGACGTGACCGAAGAAGAACTGCTTGCCAAAGTACGCGAACTGAATGAAGACGACGATGTAGACGGCTTTATCGTACAACTTCCCTTACCTAAACATATCTCCGAACAGAAAGTAATTGAAACGATTGATTACCGTAAAGATGTAGACGGCTTCCACCCGATCAATGTAGGCCGTATGTCCATCGGACTTCCGTGCTATGTATCCGCTACTCCCAACGGTATCCTCGAATTGTTGAAACGTTACGAAATAGAGACTTCCGGCAAAAAATGTGTTGTACTCGGACGTAGCAATATCGTCGGCAAACCGATGGCTGCCCTGATGATGCAGAAAGCCTATCCGGGCGATGCCACAGTGACGGTATGCCACAGCCGCAGCAAAGACCTGATAAAAGAATGTCAGGAAGCTGATATTATCATCGCTGCCCTAGGACAACCCAACTTTGTAAAAGCCGAAATGGTGAAAGAAGGTGCGGTAGTTATCGATGTAGGTACTACGCGTGTGCCGGATGCAACCAAGAAATCAGGCTTCAAACTGACTGGTGACGTGAAGTTTGACGAAGTTGCCCCAAAATGTTCCTTTATCACTCCCGTACCGGGCGGTGTTGGACCGATGACGATTGTATCGTTAATGAAAAATACACTCTTAGCTGGCAAGAAAGCCATTTATCAATGAAACATAGCTTGTTTCTGATGATTTTACTTCTCTCTTTGTCCTGCACCTCCCGGTCGCAGGCAAAGAGAGATTCTATCATCGATACCCTGTCGGACAGCCTTTCCGCAACCGACAGTATTCCCCCCACTGATACCCTACGACTCCTTTTCGTAGGTGACCTCATGCAGCATCAAGGACAAATCAACGTTGCACGGACCTCAACCGGCTATGATTATTCCACCTGTTTTACGTACGTTAAAGAAGAAATAGGGAGAGCCGATCTCGCTATCGCCAATCTGGAAGTTACGTTAGGAGGCAAACCCTACAAAGGTTATCCTGCTTTCAGCGCACCGGACGAATTTCTGACCGCAATTCATGACGCAGGTTTCAATGTTTTAGTGACTGCCAACAATCATAGTCTCGACCGTGGCAAATCCGGACTGGAGCGTACCATTCAACTTATCGACTCGTTGAAAATTCCACATGCAGGCACGTATATCAACACCGAAGAACGCGACAAGAAATATCCTCTTTTATTGGAAAAGAACGGGTTCCGCATCGCCCTGCTCAACTATACGTATGGCACAAACGGTATCCCCGTTACTCCTCCCAATATCGTGAACTATATTGATACAACAGTTATCGCCAAAGATATTGAAGAGAGCAAAACAATGAAACCGGACGCAATCATAGCTTGTATGCATTGGGGAATCGAATACCAGTCGCTCCCGGACAAAGAGCAGAAATTCCTTGCTGACTGGCTGATTCAAAAAGGAGTAAATCATGTCATCGGCTCCCACCCTCACGTAGTTCAACCCATTGAAGTTCGCACAGACAGCGTGACGAACGACAAACATCTCGTAGTCTATTCACTGGGAAATTATATTTCCAATATGTCCGCCCGCCGCACCGATGGTGGACTGATGGTAAGAATGGAATTAGTAAAAGACAGCACAGTCCGTCTCAATAATTGCGAGTATAGTTTAGTCTGGACAGCCCGCCCCATTCAGTCCGGGAAAAAAAATCATCAATTAC
>ENA-OPWC01001648-OPWC01001648.1-human-gut-metagenome-genome-assembly--contig:-NODE-1648-length-14331-cov-3.748669_pt1 | contig 14331 bp, 8 predicted proteins | sample MGYA00241504_ERZ502000 | MGnify/ENA primary metagenome ERZ502000 (study PRJEB25962, sample SAMEA2042005) | human gut metagenome | biome: human gut; feature: human-associated habitat; material: faeces...
TCTCTTCCTTGGCATCTTCCATTGCTTCCTTAAAATAGATATTACTCATGACACCCGACACAATGTCCACCGCTTCGATCAGTGGTACACCGGCACCCAGCAAGGTACTCATGGTACGTGCCATCATAGAAGATGCTGACTTTGTGGTCAGTTTTCCGAATAACGGTGCCTTCAATGCAATTTTTCCGAAGAAATGCTTTCCTGCATCTGTCGCAAATATATATGTAACACGTCCGTCACTCTCAGAAGTTTGTTTGTAAAGATAGCCTTTTGTCTCCATCTCCTTGACAGTGCGTGTCACACCCGGACGTGGAATGTCAAGTGCATCACTTATGTCCGATACTTTTACACTCACCCCCTGCTTTTCCAAAGACTCAATCACATCCAGATAATGGATATAAGACGGTGTAACACCATTTGGAAGCGGCGGAAGCAGATCCCTTGACCGCTTTGCAAGATAGCACGCATCAAACATTGCTTTTATCTTTTCGATAGTCATAATAAATTCCTCTTTCTAATACTGTTTTTGCAAACAAAAAAGTCTATATAGTTACCTTTGTTAATTACCTTGGATAACTATATAGACTTTTATTCTATTTGTCAACACCTGACTGTGACAATTTGTTTTTAATCTCCTTCAAGCCGCTATCACCTATACACCTTTCAGGCAATATAAACGCCTGCATCGAACCATAAAATATATAAAAATAATCTTTTTCAGCATAAATATTAACTATATCGCTGTACTTAACAATAGTCTCTCCCTGTTCACATGTCTCAACAATTCTGTCATCCAAAAACTCAACCGATGCTTTCTCATTATAAGGCAGCTTTCCGTCTTTTTTCATTTTTATAATGTTCTTTTTAATATTCCAACGCATCATAGCAGGCACGATAAACCACCACAAAACAGTTGATAAAACCGCCACTGCAGCAACAGTAAGAACAAGTCCTCTCTCTATGTCAATAATAAGCAATGCCAAAACAAATATGAACATGGCAAAAGGAAAAGAAATTCTTGTAACTAAAAGAGAATACTTTCCGATTTTTGAATGTTTCAGATATGAATAATTAAATTCAATGTAATCGTTGTCATTTAAATCAATATTGTACTTCATAAAAACCTCCCTGTATTGTCTTTATATTATAATGTAAAGTTCAATAACCGCTAACCATCCGCAGAGATAAAATCCCCACCAAATCACTGAGTTTTTACCCCAATCCAAATCAGAGAACTTATGAGCAAAAAAAGCGGATAGAACATATAAGGAATAATATCAAATGCCGAGATATTTTTTCCCAGTTCCGTAACGGCTGAGATTGCAACAAGCATCTGTGCTCCATAAGGCAAAATCCCCTGTGTTATACATGAAAATGTGTCCAGCAATGATGCTGTTTTCTTCGGTGTAATTCCGTATGTCTGCGCCATTTCTTTGGCAATTGGATTTGCCATAACGATAGCCACTGTGTTATTGGCGGTTGCTATATCCATAGCACCGACAAGTATTCCCATGCCAAGCTGTCCGCCTCGCTTTCCCTTAAACACATGATGTATTCCACCTAAGAGAGCATCAAACCCTCCATATGAACGAATCAAAGCACATAGAGCTGCGACAAGTACTGCCACGATACAAGTTTCAAACATGCCTGATACTCCGTTCCCCATATTGGCAACCAAATCCACAAATGATGTTTTTCCCGTCAACAACATGATTACCGCTCCCGATATGATGCCCGTCAACAATACAAGAAACACATTCCATCCGATAATTCCACCTATCAGCACAAGCACATACGGTATTATCTGTATCAGATTATAGTTGTGATGAACACTTCCTTCAATAACTGTATTCCATGATAAAAAGCTGACTACAATAACCGTCACTACCGCCGCTGGAAATGCAATCCAGAAATTCTGTCTAAATTTATCTTTCATTGCACAACCTTGTCCGTTACAAGCCGCAATAGTGGTGTCTGAGATAAAAGACAGATTATCTCCAAACATGGAACCTCCCATCACCGTAGCCACACAAAGCGGTACTGAAAAGCCTGAAGCCTCCGCTACTGCAACAGCAATCGGAGTAATCAATGTAATCGTCCCCACTGAAGTGCCCATTGCTACAGACACAAAACATGCTACAATAAACAGAACAATGACTGCAAATCTTGCCGGAATCAGCTGCAACATAAAATACGCTACACTCTCTGCACTGTCTCGTCCTACAACACCAACAAATACTCCGGCTGTCAAAAAAATCAACAGCATAGTTATTATATTCTTGTCCGCCATCCCCTGTGCCATAAGTTCCAATTTTTCATCAAAAGATACATTCCTGTTTTGCAGACACGCCGTCAAAATCGCCACCAAGAAAGCTACAATAATCGGAATATTATAAAATCCCATCGGAATTTTCATAATATATTCAAATACAATTCCAAGTCCCAAATATAATACCAAAAATACAAAAACAGGCAGCAACGCCACCGGATTTGCTTCTCTTTTCATGCTTTATCCTCATTTCCAAATGTATTGTGAAATACATACGAAGCCAAAACTTCGATACTTATTGTTCAAATATTTCCGTTTTTATATTTAACTATTTATAGATTGTAATGTCAAGGACGTAATGATTTTCCTTCTCACCACAAAACAGAGTGCTCAGCCAACTGCCGAACACTCTGTTTATTTTTACAGCTTTACAATCTTCAATTCAACCTTCACAGTGCTGTTGAAAAAACAAATACTGTTCTTTGTTTTTACAAACGCTTTTTCCAAAAACTACTTAGACGGGATTCTGCTTGCAATTCTTCCTGCAAAATCATTAAAGTTCTGCGTCTGAAGTATAACTTTTCCCGGTCCTACAAGTCTTGTAAGGAAAAGTCCCTCGCCACCGAGGAATATGTTCTTAAGACCTTTTACTGTCTCAATCTCATATGTTATCGTCTTTTCAAAGCCGACTACATTACCTGTGTCAACTTTTATTACTTCGCCCGGTGCAAGTTCCTTTATAACTTTGTCACCGTCAATTTCAAGAAATACCATACCTTTACCTGTTATATCCTGAAGAATGAAACCTTCCCCGCCAAAAAATCCGGATGAAAATCTCTTTGTAAAAGCAACCGACAGGTCTACTGTAGGTTCGGCACAAAGGAATGCTCCCTTCTGACAGATAAATCCACCTGTCTCACCAATATTTATCGGAAGAACCTCACCTGCAACAGTTGATGCAAATGCAATCCTGGCTCCGGCCTGTTCAGCAGTATAAGTTGCCATAAATAATGACTCACCTGCAAACATACGTCCAACACCTTTTAAAAGACCGCCCTTTGTATTGGTATCCATCTTAATTCCCTCTGTCATCCATGCCATACCACCTGACTGTGTATACATAGACTCTCCCGGTGCATCAAACATCACCTCAACCGCCGGCATTGTGTTTCCTACTAATTTGTATTGCATAACTCCCTCTCTTTCCACACTATAAGTGCAACATTTTTTGTAACCAACTTCTTTAATATATTAACAGAAATTGGTATTTATGAAAAGAACTTTACAAAAAAACTGTTGCCGCCGAAAATTCAGCGACAACAGCAGAAACTATAATAAGAATTTTTAATTTACAACTTTTTATCTACTTTAAAAGCAAAAGCGGGTCAACACTCTTTCCGTTTTCCGTAACTTCAAAATAAAGATTACTTCCCTCCAAAGTATAATATTTTGTCGGCTTTGCAATATGGCCGACTATCTCACCTTTAGCAATTTTTTGTCCGGTTTTAACATTTAAATTTTTAAGCTGTCCGTATTTAACTTCATAACCGCTTCCAATATCTACAGTGACGGTTGTTCCTGTTTCATCATCTGTCTTTACGCTTTTGACAACACCAGCTGCCGCAGCTTTCACTTTCTCATCCGTCTTAGCTGCTATGACAACTGCCGGATTTATTTTATATTGTGCCAATGTCTTAAAGTAAACCGTATTGCTGTCACTAAATTTAAGAATAATATCTTTTTCGCTGCTTCCTACAGGCCAAACCAGCCCCTTCTCCGCATCAAATTTAAGACTGTTATCATTTGACATTGTATTTACTGTTTTTCCCTGTTTTTTTGTAACATTTTCACAATGTAAAACTTTGTTCCGTTATGTGGAACATTTTGGATTTGTTTATTTCTTTTTCCATTTTGCATACAGTGTGATTTTCCCCGTGCTGCCTTTCTTAATAGAGGTTACCTTTCTGGTACATTTTTTATCACGGTACCATCCTTTAAACACATACCCTTTTCTTGTTGGTGCTGCCAGTTTTATCATCTTTGAAGTAATGGTATATATTTTCGGATTTTTCTTATTATTTTTGCCTCCGTTTAATTTGTAGGTAATGGTGTACTTTTCCTTTGCCCATTTTGCATACAGTGTTACTTTTCCGGTACTGCCCTTTTTAATAGAGGTTACCTTTTTGGTACATTTTTTATCACAATACCATCCTTTAAACACATACCCTTTTTTTGACGGATTTGAAAGTTTTATCGTCTTTGAAGTGATTTTATATGTTTTGGGATTCTTCTTATTATTTTTGCCTCCATTCAGGTTATATGTAATCTGATACTGTGCTGCTTTCCACTGGGCATATAAAGTTACGACCTCATCTGCTTTTTTTGTCAGATTTTTTACATAGGCATTTTCCTCATAAAAGGTTCCCTTCCCATCTGGCTGCCTATTCCAGCCTGCAAATGTATATCCTTTCTTTTCAAACTTATTTTTTGAAAGTTTTTCCTTCTGACCCGCCGCACATGCTTTCTCACTCATTTTCCCTTTTGCTGCGCCATTGCCGTCAAATTTTATTTTATAAAGATATGGACACACGACAACCGGAACATTCCTCTTAAATGCTTCTGCATTGATTTTATCTTTGGAGAGACTGGTTATTACATATATTTTTTCAGGTCCGTCTGTCGTTTCCCAGGAAAATGCTTCGCTGCCAATCTCTGTAATCGTCTTTGGCAGCCTTATCTTCCCAAGCACGCCGCCGTCCTTATAAAACGCACAGATTCCAATTGTTTTTACCGCGGTCTGGGAAAGATCAAGTTCCCCCGTTAAATTTTTACAGGATAAAAAAGCATAACTGTCAATCGCCGTTAATGTTTTGGGGAATTTCACGGTTTTTAATCCACTGCAGGCAGAAAATGCACTACCGCCTATTTCTGTAACCAAAGTCTGGGATAAATCCATTTTCTCCAGTGAACTGCAGCCTGTAAATGTGCCAAATCCAATTTTCGTTATATTCTCTGGCAATTTCACCGTTTCCAATGCACTGCACCCCTCAAATGTTCCTTCCAATTCCGTTATCCCTGTCTGTGACAAATCCACTTTTTCTAACGATGTGCAGTTTTCAAATGCACCGTAAATCATGGTTAATGTTTTGGGCAATTTTACCGTTTTTAAAGAAGTGCAATTCAAAAACAGCCTGCTCTCGATTACCGTTATCCCTGTCTGGGACAAATCTGCTTCTTCCAACAGCGTGCAGTCTGCAAACACACCCGCTCCATCATTCACTTCCAGCACGTCAATATCTTCAAATCCGGCACACTTTGCCTGACGGATATTTTTATTTTTTACGGCAGCCAGTTCGAAATACCAGTCTCCTCTGAGCCACTTAGAAGGAATCAGACTGTAATACAACCCATCTTTCAGCAAACCATCAATCCGATATATCTGATGACTTGATAATTCTGCAATTTCTTCCGGTGTCAGATCAAAACACCTGTAAGAATACCCATGATACTCCCATTCTTTATCTACGGTATAAGAGTTGCTACTGCACCATGTAGCATCTGCAAAAATCCATTTTCCATTTTCACTGTCATAAACAGCATTGTATTCATGGGCATGCCCCTCTAAATCCATGCACGGAATTCCAATGGAAATGCACAATGTTCTCATAAGGCTTGCATAACCCGAACACATAGCACGCTTTTGCTCGTACACCTCATAAGGTGACCAATAACTTGGCTTATTATTATAATAGGCATAATAATCATAATAAGTTCTGTCCGCAACAAATGCCATAATCGCTTTTATTTTCTCATACTGTGTAGTACACCCGGCTACAGCCTGTAATGCAGCCTGTCTTAATTCCTCAAACTGGGCATCTGTTATAGCATTCCTTTCAGGATCTGTTAAAAAGTAATCCGGGTCTGCATATTTATTAATCAGAGTCCAGGCCTTCTGTTCCGCTGCAATCTGCTCTTCACTTGCGTCCCCCTTGATTGAAGTTTCTTCCCGTTCTTCTGTTTCTTCTTCCATTTCCGGCAGTTCTGTTTCTGTGTCTGGCTGCTCTGTCTCCTCCGGCTGTTCTTCTGTGTCTGGCTGCTCTGTCTCCTCTGACTGTTCTTCTGTGTCTGGCTGTTCTGTTTCTTCCGACTCTGGCTGTTCCGTATTCTCCCGTTTCTCCTGTTCGCCTGCCTGTGTCTCCTGACGTTCACGATCCATCAGATCCAGTTCTTCCGTATCCGCATATTTTTCATTTACTTTCTCTGATGCCGATTCCGCTTTTTCTGTCTCTGCAATCACATTCGCCTGCATATTTACCGGCATCCCACCAACCAAAACAGTCGCAGCCAGCAATGCCGTAAAAGCTTTTTTCATCCCTCCTTTCATAAACTAAAACTCCTCCTTCATTTGTACCGCTATGTTACATTACCTTTTCTATATTATAACCGCAATACGACTATTTTCAATTGTTTGCGAAATCATTTCTATCATATCTCCGCAGACTATCTGCCTGTACATACTTCAAAATATTTTTCTTCTCCTCCGCGAGGTGCGCATCCCGCCCGGAGGGCGTTTTCATTCATAGGACGTAATTTCCTATGAATGAAAAACAGACGGATCATTCCCACCCAACAGGAATAATCCGTCTGTCTTTTTCTTTTTATTCTCCGCTTCGAAAAATCCTAGAAATCTACTTCCGTGTCATAGTAACAGCATTTCAACAGCTTTTCCATCTCCTCCTGGCTCGGCTGTCTCGGGTTTGATCCTGTACATGCATCTAAGATTGCATTGGCTGCGATCTCCGGCAGTCTCTCTAAGAACACTTCTTCCGGTACAAAGCCCTGCTCGGTCGGATAACTGTCTGCACCATAATTCTTAATACAGTGCGGAATCTTTAAGTCATCATTCATACCACGCAGATATTTGATCAGAAGTTCCACTTTCTCGTCTAATGAATCACCGCCAAGTCCCATGAAATCTGCGATCTCACCATAACGTTTCTTTGCAGTTTCATCTTTGGCGTTAAATGCGATCACTTTCGGCAGATACATTGCGTTGGCTGCACCGTGGATGATATGTGCGCCGTAATCCGCAAATGCAGCACCGGTCTTATGTGCCATGGAATGTACGATACCAAGCAGTGCATTGGAAAATGCCATACCGGCAAGACACTGTGCATTATGCATGTTATCTCTCTTTTCCATATCCCCGTTATAAGATCCTACCAGATCACGCTGGATCATCTTGATTGCATGCAGGGCAAGCGGATCTGTGAAATCACAGTTCGCTGTCGATACATATGCCTCGATTGCATGTGTCATCGCATCCATTCCGGTATGTGCTACCAGTTTCTGTGGCATTGTCTCTGCAAGTTCCGGATCAACGATTGCAACATCCGGTGTGATCTCAAAGTCAGCGATCGGATATTTGATACCTTTCTCATAATCGGTGATGATGGAAAATGCAGTTACCTCTGTTGCAGTTCCCGAAGTTGAGGAAATCGCACAGAAATGCGCTTTCTTACGAAGTTTTGGAATACCAAACACCTTGCACATATCCTCAAATGTGATATCCGGATATTCGTATTTGATCCACATAGCCTTTGCCGCATCGATCGGCGAACCTCCTCCGATCGCAACGATCCAGTCCGGACCAAACTCTTCCATCGCCTTTGCGCCCTTCATTACGGTCTCCACCGATGGATCCGGCTCAATTCCTTCAAAAAGCTGTACTTCCATGCCGGCTTCTTCCAGATACTGTTTTGCGCGGTCAAGAAAACCGAAACGTTTCATGGAACCACCGCCTACGCAGATAATCGCCTTTTTGCCTTCAAACGTCTTTAATGCTTCCAATGCCCCTTTTCCGTGATACAAATCGCGTGGTAATGTAAATCTTGCCATCTTTCCTCCAATCTGCCGCCATCAAAAGGCCGCCCCCTGACACATACACATGCCTGTATTTTTTGTGTCATTTACTGTGTGCAACTTTTATATAACCATCACATATTTTGTTAATTAAATAACAATATGTATGGTAACATTATATCACATCTTTCAAAAATAAGAAGCATTTTTATACATTTTTAATAATTCTTAATATTTTCTAAGCATTGTTTTTAAATCCACATTTTGGACAGATATTTCCTCCCTTATATACATAACCACAGCGGAAGCAGCAGATCGTATCATGTTTTTCTTTCGCCAGATAAGAAATATTTCGTGAATCCGGTTTTTCCTGTAAATAATGAATAAATTCATTCAATACCCCGGCATATGCCGTGAGCTGCTTATTTTCTACCGCATATGGAATTTTCGTCTTTTTCCCATTTTTCTCTGTCACATACACACCACGGTTTAAAAGTCCTGTGGATGCAGTGATCTCATCTATGGACGGAACATCAATACGGTAAGATGTCATCAGTGTGCTGTAATATAGATGTTCCGGTGTCAGGATAATCCCCTCTTTTCCACTGTTGTTTCTCGATGTGTCCACCACAAAAATCGGATATTCAAACAGACCGTTTCCTGCGGCATAGGATGCCATGGCATAATCGATAACCTCTGTTTCCTGCGGCGCTGCCTGCTTTAACAGCACTTTTCTCGCCGGGTAAAAATAATGTTTCTGGCTTTCTGTGATTCCCGCCTCTTCCAGTTCATTTTTCAGCTTATTTACAAGCTGTTCACACTCATCCGTCTTGATCTTGGAAAGACGCCTGCTTAAAAGTTCTAATGCATTATCCTTTAAATCCGGTAAATATGGTCCTTCTGCAATCTTCTGATACGCATCCATTCCCTCATCAAAGGACATGTGTGCCGGATCACCGGTAATTTCTGCGATCTCATTTTCATCCATCTGACGGATTTTATTCTCGATCTGCTCAAAATACGGCAAAACCAGCCCCGGCTCAAACTCCTTTTCTTTCAGACGCTCCTTAAGCTCTGTCAGATCATCTCTGGTGATTTTTCTCGACTGGCGGATCATATTTTTTATTTCCTGCTGTTCGGCAAGATTTTTCTGCGATTCTAACCGTTCCTGATATGGGGTTAAATCTACTCCTTCGTATTCTTTTAATTTCTCCCGAAGTGCATGGTAACGTGCCCTGTCCATATTAGGCGGCATTTTCCCAACCAGCTCTGCGACTTCCCGCTCTGCCTGTGTCTGCATTTTCTGTTTCAGATTTAAAAGCAGATTCTGTTTTTTCTCCTGCGGCAGCTTTTCCTCTGCAATCTCGTCATAGACACGGCGCATCACGGCATAATTTTTATCTGCGCAGCTCTCTGCCTTTTTATTTAACGCGGTAAGCTTTCTGTCCTGTTCTTTTTCCTCTAACATATCCAGGTATTGTTTCCGCTCTTCGGGCGAAATTCTTGTTTCATGCATGAGCTGGTGTTTTAATTCGGAAAGCTGGCGCTCTGACATACGGTCTGCGACTCCAAATTTAGCCTGATAAGTCTCGCGGGCTTTCTGTGCCTCCGCATCATTTACCTGTGCATATTTTTCATCGGACGATTCCCCACCAATCCGCCCAGCTTCGTGCGGCTGCCTGCTGTCACTCTCATATCTGGAAGCGTTCACATGGCGGCTTTCCATTTCATTTTGACGTACATCTTCATATTGCTTTTTGTGCTCGTTCCGCTTCCATCCACTTTCACCCGCGCTTTCATTTCCATGCTGTTTTTCTGCGTGCCGGTTCTTGCTCTCATCCTGCTCTTCTTCATCATCTGTGACTTCGTCCTGATCTGATGCAGGCGTACTCTTTAACTTTTTACGACGCTTTTTTTCCTCCTGTATGCCAGGTTCGCAGGCTGCAATACTGCTTTCCGGGAAAAATCCCTCTTCTATCTTATTTAATAATTCCTCAAAGTCTGCATCTGAATATTCCGGCAGATCCTCGCACAGTTCCTCAAGTGGCTGCTGCTCGTCCTCGACACCCGCCGGCTTTCTGCCGTCCTCATACTCATTATAACGGCTGTTTGCCTCATGCTCGCCGTTACGCCCCATCAGCTCAAGATAATCTTCGTATGCCTTTTTATCCTCCTCAAAATCCATCAGATAAATATCGCCGTCTCCAAGAAGTTTCCATGGGCGCGGCGTATAAAATCTGTGACACGCTGCACAGGTACATGCTTTTGCCAAAAGGACTACTCCCTCAGGCGTCTCGATTCGAAACTCTTTTCCTTTCGGATACATGATCATATGCAGATTTTCTTTGCATTTTGGGCAGCGGTAACCAACTTTATAAAAGTTATTGCCAATCCTGCCTTTTGCTCTTTCTGACAGTGAAAGTTCTGTTCTCTCAAAAACAGTATGCGCCATCTTCCATTCAACTTTATGCCAGAGTCCCTGTTCCTCGTCTGCTTCCTCTTCCTTCTGCACTGCTTCTTTTGCCTCAAGTGCCGCCTGTATCACATCTTCATAGGTAATACGCTTTCCTGCATGATAAAAACGAAAATACTGCGTGGTATATTCCGGTTCAATATAGATTCCTGCAAGCACATTCCCGAAAAGAGTATTCAGCTGCTCCGTATTTTTTTCCACACGAAGTCCCTGGATCGTTCCCCATTTTCCAAATGCATACAGGATCATATTGATCACATCCCGTACTGCTGCCTCATCGGTATCTTTGATCTCATCTTCTTTGATCGGCAGATCTACAATATTTTCCGCCACTTTTCTGCTGTCAAAATGAAAAAACAGGGAGCGCACTTCCCCCTGTAAAATGAGATAATTATCAAGTGCCACAAAAAGACCTGTCCAGTTTACATTTGCATGCATGGTCTTTATCAGCCGTTCAAATGTCATTTTTAATTCGCTATCTGCTTTTAATACGATCACTTTTTTCACCTCTTACTTTTCAAATGCAGATTTTTCCTTCAAGATCTGCGCAAAACCCATATGAAGTTCTTCTTTTGCCCACTCAAAATCAATCTCCTGATTGCTGTCATTCAAACAGACGCTTCCACTCTTCTGATGACCTATATCAGCCACAATCCTGCTGTTATCATTTGAGACATCATAATACCGGCAGAGTCTTCTTACATTGCCGGGAACAAAACCGCCAGTCAGTTTCTGATACTCCCTGAGCACATACTGGCTGACATCCTCTTTCTGACGGAATTTATGGCTGCACACCTCGTTTAACAACTCCGGCTCTAATTCCCACATTTTCACAAAAGTACTCTTTTTAAAAGGAGACGGCCCATGAACCGTGTAAAATCCTGTAAACAACGGGAACGCCAGTTCTAACATATTATAAATAAAATACATAAACGGATAACCGGGATGGAAATATGCTCCCGGCTGTTTTTTCATATTTTCACGTTTGTCAAAATATTTTGCCAGAAGCATGGTATTATTCAGGTAAATATATGGCATGACCTGATCTTTTGTATTTGCCACATCAGGCTGAAGAGCCAGCATATCCACCGGAAGATCATTTTTAAAATACTGTTCTGGTCTGACCTTTTTTATCAGAAACATATCATCATTAAAATATACAAAATTCTCTGCCAGACCTGGGATTCTGTGCATATTCCACTCAATGGCATGTGAATTAAATGTCGGCAGATATTTTTCTGGAATAAAATCTTTATGATTTACAATATTTAACTTCGGATGTTCTTTATTTAACCAGGATGGCAGATGCCCCCATGTAACAAAGTGTATCCTGCGCACCCATGGTGCAAAACGCTCCACACCACGAAACCAGTACCTCAGCAGATCCCAGTCTCTGTATCTCTCTTTTCTGTCATCCTGTTTCTGCGACAGATCCGGCTGCATACTGTACTCCATTTTCTGTTTCTGCCAGTCCGGATCATTGCCATCTACCCATGTGATCACAAAATCAATTTCCGGAATGTTATTGTCGCGTGTCATAATAATCTCCATTTCTGCCCAGCAAACATCTTTTTCATCTGCTTAATAAATTTCACTGTTATCATGATAAAACAAATCCTGCAAAATGAAAATCCCATTTATCTGCTTAATTTATATTTTTTTTAGAACTACTGGTTTTTCCCTGTTTTAAGGCATTTCCGTTTCTTTTATTAGCACTCATTAAAAAAGAGTGCTGATTTTCTATTGACTTTTGAAATTTGCGGTTATAATATTAGATTCAGGCAGCAGCGAGGCGGATCTGCCCACTGCATTTTATTACGATTATAAAGGAGTGTTTGAATATGGCAGAGAAACATGGAAATCTTTCAATTAACAGCGATAATCTGTTCCCGATTATCAAAAAATGGTTATATTCCGATCACGACATCTTCTTCCGTGAGCTGATCAGTAACGGATGTGATGCGATCACAAAATTAAAAAAACTCGAAATGATGGGCGAATATACATTACCGTCTGACTACAAACCGGAGATCCACGTTGTTGTAAATCCGGAAGAAAAAACCTTAAAATTTATCGATAATGGTCTTGGTATGACCGCAGACGAGGTTGAGGAATACATCAACCAGATCGCATTTTCCGGCGCAACAGATTTCATTGAAAAATACAAAGACAAAGCAAACGACGATCAGATCATCGGTCACTTCGGACTTGGCTTCTATTCCGCATTCATGGTAGCTGATCAGGTAACGATCGATACATTATCCTACAAAGACGGCGCAACGGCTGTTCACTGGTCCTGCGACGGCGGTACTGAATTTGATATGGCTGATGGCACCAAAGAAGGCGTCGGTACAGAAATCACCCTTTTCTTAAACGAGGATTCCGTTGAATTTTCCAACGAGTACCGTGCAAGAGAAGTCATCGAAAAGTACTGCTCTTTCATGCCGACTCCGATCTTCCTTGAGAAGGCAAACGCTGAGACAGAATATGAGACGATCGACGCCGCTGATAAATTAGACACAGACACTGTCGTTGAGACGATCCATGAGGAAGCAAAAACAGAGGAGAAAGAAAACGAAAACGGCGAAAAAGAAGTCGTTGAAGTTTCTCCTGCAAAAGATAAATTAAAGATCGTAAAGCGTCCGGTTTCATTAAACGATACCAACCCTCTCTGGGCAAAGAGTCCGAACGAATGCACCGACGAAGAATACAAAGCATTTTACCGCAAAGTATTCTTAGATTACAAAGAACCATTGTTCTGGATCCACTTGAATATGGACTATCCGTTCAACTTAAAGGGTATCCTGTACTTCCCGAAGATCAATACCGAGTATGATTCCATCGAGGGAACCATCAAACTTTACAACAATCAGGTATTTATCGCCGACAACATCAAGGAAGTCATTCCTGAATTCTTAATGCTCTTAAAAGGTGTGATCGACTGCCCGGATCTGCCGCTTAACGTATCCAGAAGTGCACTGCAGAACGATGGTTTTGTAAAGAAGATCTCCGAGTACATCACCAAGAAAGTAGCTGACAAGCTGATCGGTATGTGCAAGACGGATAAAGAAAATTACGAGAAATACTGGGACGACATCAGCCCGTTCATCAAATTCGGCTGTCTGAAAGATACCAAGTTCTGTGACAAGATGAACGATTACATCCTGTTCAAGAATCTGGATGACAAATATCTCACTCTTCCGGAACTCTTAGTCAAAGAGGAAGAAAAGAAAGACGAAAACAAAGATGAAGCTGAGGTATTAGATGCTGACGGCAATCCGATCAAAAAGGAAAGCACCGATGCAGCAGATGAGAATACTGAGGAAAAAGATGAGCGCAAGGTAATCTACTATGTAACTGACAAACTTCAGCAGGGTCAGTACATTAAGATGTTCAAAGAGCAGAACATGGACGCTGTCATCTTAGACCACAACATTGATACTTCCTTCATCTCACAGCTTGAGCAGCGCAATGAGCATTATAAATTCATGCGTATTGATGCAGATGTCACAGAATCCTTAAAGGACGAGACTTCCGCTGAGGACTTAAAGGCTGAGACAGATACCCTGACGGATGTGTTTAAAAAAGCTTTAAACAACGATAAACTGACTGTCAAAGTTGAGAAGCTGAAAAATGCGGATATCGCTTCTGTCATCACGCTTTCCGAGGAAGGCAGACGTATGCAGGATATGATGAAGATGTATGGTATGGCAGGCATGGATCCTAA
>ENA-OPWC01001656-OPWC01001656.1-human-gut-metagenome-genome-assembly--contig:-NODE-1656-length-14247-cov-1.979002_pt1 | contig 14247 bp, 10 predicted proteins | sample MGYA00241504_ERZ502000 | MGnify/ENA primary metagenome ERZ502000 (study PRJEB25962, sample SAMEA2042005) | human gut metagenome | biome: human gut; feature: human-associated habitat; material: faeces...
GCGGGCCGCCATCCTGTTCGTGGTCTGGATCCTGGTGTTCAGGGTGTGCGGGATCATGCGCGTGGATGGGAATTCCATGCGCCCTGCCTGCCATCCCGGGGATATCGTGTTCTTCCTGCGAATCCTCCCGGACGGCGTGGACTACGGCGATGTGGTCATCTTAAAAGATATCTCCGGGGAATACCTGATCAAACGAATCGAGGGACTGCCGGGGGATGTCATTGAGGTGGACCGTGAGGGACACCTGACCAGAAACGGCGAAAAAGTGCAGGAGACGGATGTCGTCTACGGCATGTCGGAAGCAGAAGACAGTGTGGACTATCCGTACACTGTGCCGGAGGGAAGTTATTTCTTTCTCGGGGACAACCGCCCGGTATCATTGGACAGCAGGGTGCTCGGTGCGGCAGACCGGTCAGAGATAAAAGGGAGAGTCACCGGGGTGGTGAGTTTTGGAAAATGAAACAAGAAAACAGGGTAAGAGGTAAAAGACCATGAGCATTACAGGAGCTTATACGTGGGAAGACATTTCCCGTCTTGGGATGGAAGCTTATTTCCAGCCCATCTATAACGTGGAAAAGCACAGGATCACCGGACTTGAGGCGCTGTTCCGGGCAAAGGACGGACAGGGCGGGTTCCTTGACCCGGAGAGACTTGTGCAGGAAGCGGAGGAAGGCGGCTGGGTGCACAACATCGACCTGTGGATGATCCGGGAGTGCTGCCGGTGGTTCACGAGGTTCGCGGAATACGGCATCACGAGGATCAATGTGAACCTGTCACCGCAGACCTGCATGGAGAAAGATGTCTGGAAGGAGATCAGCAGATGCCTGGACAGGTACGGGCTCCAGCACGGAAAAATCTGGCTGGAGATGACCGAACTCGGAAAGACGGCGGATAACGGGAAGCTGTTAGAGACTGCACATGAGCTTCAGGATAAAAAATTCAACCTTGTCATGGATGATTTCGGCAAGGGCGAATCCAACTTCGTCCGCCTGATGGATTTTGAGTTCCAGAGCATCAAGTTGGACAAAGAGCTGGTGTGGGGCATCGGGAGCAGGAAGATGGGGATGCCGATCGTGCAGACACTGCTCGTGTTCGCCCAAAGAAACCACATCTGGGTGACGGCAGAAGGGATCGAGACAAGGGAACAGGCATCACAGCTTGAAAAACTCGGCTGCAACTTCCTACAGGGCTATCTGATCAGCAGGCCGCTCCCGGCAGAGGAGTGTGTCGCATTCATCGCACGGTGGGAGAAGGCGGACATTCTCAGAGAGACAGGGCCAGGACAGGAAAAGAGTATACAAGAGGGAATTCTGGCAGACATCATCACAAGTGCAGGACTGCGCTGAAACAGAAAAGGAGACACATAGATATGGGAAAGACAAAATTTGGAACAAAGATTGTATTCGTTTTCGTGATACTGCTTGGTGCAGGGGCAGTGTTATATGCAAAAAACTGCATGGAACAGATCGCGGCATATGCGGTAAGCCTGACAGACAGTGAAACACAGGCACAGGCACAGAGCCAGCTTGCGGCAATGATCGCATCAGATGTTAAAAAAATGGCAGTCTTTATGGTGATCGGACTCATCATTACGATCGTTGTGGGTGCTGCAGGCATCATCGATTACATCCGAAGCCTTGACCTTGCGTGCAATTATTCGGATTCCCTTGCACAGGGCGATTTCACACAGGAAGTGGAACAGAAATATTTAGAGAGAAAAGACAGCATTGGAAACCTTGCGGCAGCTTTCTCTAAGATCCGTGATACATTTGCCGGACACCTCGGAAGTGTGAAGGACAATGCGGTCTCCCTGAGCGACCATGTCTCCTCCATCGAGAAAAACGTGGACGAGATCAACGGCGAGATGGAAGGGATCTCCGCGACCACACAGCAGCTTGCAGCGAGCATGGAGGAATCCGCGGCTTCCGCAACGGAGATGAACACCATGTCCGAGGAGATCAACAAGGCGATCAGAAACATCGCGGAGAGTGCACAGGAGGGTGCGGAGCGTGTCAATGACATCCATACCCGCGCCATCAATGCGAAGAAAGAGACCACGGAAAACCGTGCCAATGCACAGCGCGTGCACCGTGAGATCAAGGCAAGCCTCGACCAGGCACTGCTGGATGTGGAAGTGGTATCCCAGATCGAGGTGCTGGCACAGGCGATCATGGGGATCACCAACCAGACCAATCTGTTATCCTTAAATGCATCCATCGAGGCGGCACATGCCGGGGAGATGGGAAAAGGGTTTGCAGTCGTGGCAGATGAGATCCGGAAACTCGCAACAGAATCCGGTGAGACGGTGGCAACCATCCAGGAGGTCACGGACAGCGTGGTGAAAGCTGTAAACCAGCTCACAAAGGACAGCAAACGCCTGTTGGACTTTGTGGCGACTGACGTGAAATCCAGCTATGACAGCTTTGAAAGCCTTGCGGATGCCTACAACCAGGATTCCGAGTTTGTGGACGGTTTAGTATCGGATTTCAGTGCGACATCCGAGGAACTCCTAGCTTCCATGGATGGCATGATGAACGCGATCGAGGGCGTTGCAAATGCGGCAAACGAGACCGCATCCAGAACATTACCCTGCACTGTTCCGAGGTGGCAGAGACCACGGATAAGGCAGGCGCAGCGGCACAAAAGCTAAAGGCTGATACGGAGATCTTTAGAGTGTGAGAAAAAATATGCAAAACTTGCAGCACAGACAGACCACATCATCGAATCTATGGAGAAATGGGAGGACAAACATGAGAAATAAAAAGAGAATGCTTGCCGCAGGACTTATATCAGTGGCATTCCTGTCAACTGTGACCGGATGCGGCAGTGCATCCCGGAAGGTGCAGGAACCCCAGGGCATACAGGGAACAGGTGGAACCGCACCAAACAGCAGCACAGCAGATAATACCGCGCAGGCAGGTGTATCACAGCACGCAACAGCAGGTTCTGCCACAATGGTAAACGGCGGCATCACAGAGCAGGAAGCGAAGAGCATCGCAACCGGGAATGCAGGGGTCACAGAAGATGGGATCCAGTACATTACGGTAAAACAGGACTGGGATGACGGAAAGGCCAGATATGAGGTGGAATTTACTGCAGCCGGAGTGGAGTATGATTATGAACTGGATGCATCCGACGGACGCATCCTTTCGGCAGATTCCGAAGTGATCGACAAGGGATACAGTGCATCACAGAATGGCACGGCAGATTCCCAGAACGCGGCCGGCACATCGCAGACAACACAGGGCGGCGTTTCCATCGAGACAGCAAAACAGACCGTCATGGACAAAATCCCTGGCATTGATGCCGGAAACATCTACATCCATACGGACTATGACGACGGCATATCTCTTTATGAAGGGGAAGCCTACTATGCGGAGGTAAAGTATGAATTTGAGATCAACGCAGAAAACGGAAACATCATCAGCTGGGAAGCAGAATCCATCTACGACTGAGAAAAAGCCGTTAAAAGTAAAGGTTGAGACGGTCCTGATCATCATTGCCATGACAGGGCTTGTCCTGACCGGAACATGATCGGGGATGGGAAAACTGAATTATAAAGGATAAAAAGGGTAGAGCCGGTTTTTTGGTTCTACCCTTTTTAAAAAATTATTTACACATCTCCGCAATATCATAAATCAGTTTTTTGGAATCTTCCCATCCAAGGCAAGGATCTGTGATAGATTTTCCATAAATATGATCGTGGATCTTCTGAGATCCTTCTTCAATATAACTCTCAATCATCACACCTTTTACCATGTTATGGATGTCTTGCGATAACTGACGGTTATGCATAACTTCCTTAACAATACGGATCTGTTCTTTGAACTGCTTGCCGGAATTGGAGTGGTTTGCATCAATAATGGCAGCCGGGTTTACAAGATCCATTTTGGCATACATATCACAGAGACGGATCAGATCCTCATAGTGATAGTTCTGCGTGCTGTTGCCGTGTTTGCTGACGGCACCGCGGAGTACAACGTGGGTTAATGGATTTCCGGTTGTCTCCACTTCATAGCCACGGTAAACAAAATGGTGTGGATGTTGGGCAGCATAAACGGAGTTGAGCATAACGGCAAAGTCACCGCTGGTTGGATTTTTCATCCCGGATGCAACATCAAAACCGCTGACGGTAAGACGGTGCTGTTGGTCTTCAACCGAACGTGCACCGATCGCAACGTAGGAGAGCAGGTCTTCTACATATCCCCAGTTTTCCGGGTAAAGCATTTCGTCTGCACAGGTGAGACCGCTTTCTTCAATTGCACGGATGTGCATTTTGCGCATGGCGATCAGACCTTCCACCATATCCGGTGCTTTTTCAGGGTCAGGCTGGGATGCAATTCCTTTGTAGCCTTCACCGGTGGTACGTGGTTTGTTTGTATACACACGTGGGATGATGATCAGCTTGTCTTTGACATTTTCCTGAATTGAAGTGAGACGGCTGACATAATCGCATACAGAATCTTCGTTGTCTGCAGAACAAGGTCCGATGATGACAAGAAAACGGTTGTCAAGACCTTTGATCACATTGCTGATCTCTGCGTCACGCTGTTTTTTTAACTCCTGCAATTTCTCTGACAGAGGATATCTTTCTTGAATCTGGGCAGGAGAAGGTAATTCGTTTAAAAATGTGAAACTCATGTGAAACTCTCCTTTAGTAGATTATACTAACAGTCATTCTAATAGATTGTGAATAAATTGTCAAATTCACAGACGTTCCAATTTTTTATAGTCTCCATGAATACTATTTATATTGCATGCATTGAATATTAGAGTCTGGTGTTTTAAAATAGAAATGATCGTGGAACATAAATCAGGCAGAGTTTCGCAAATCCGGTTTAGGATGGATAGAAAAGGAGCAGGAGAGGCATATGGAGATTAAGGGAAAAACAATTGGAACAGGAAAACCACTTTTATGCGTTCCGGTTATGGAAAGCAATAAAGAAGAGATCATAGACGAATTACGGACACTTGCAAAAAGTGAAGCAGATATAGTGGAATGGCGTATAGATACTTTCGTGGATTATAAGAATTACAACGCAGTGCGCGAAGTGTTTGCGGCTGCGGCAGAGTGCATGAAAGAGAAGATCTTCTTATATACATTCCGAACCAAAAAACAGGGCGGTATGGGAGAACTCGCACCGGATGAACTGAACGACCTTCATGATCTTGCGGCAGAGTCAGGATGCGTGGATCTGCTTGATCTGGAATTTTTTGAGGAGGAGCATCCGGCAAGAAAAATCAGAAAGCTTCATAAGCAGGGCTTGAAAGTCATTGCCTCCCACCATGATTTTTATGAGACGCCGGACAGAGAAGTTATGAAGATGCTGTTAGAACAGATGTGTGCAGGAGGTGCAGATATTGTAAAACTTGCAGTTATGCCACAGAATATGGAGGATGTTTTAAAACTTTTATCTGTGACGAATGAGTTCAAGGAAGAGAATCCGGACACGCCGGTCATCACAATGTCCATGGGAAAGATGGGGATGATCAGCAGGCTGTGCGGCGAGAGTTTTGGCGCAGCGGTCACTTTTGCGGCACACAAAAAAGCGAGTGCACCAGGTCAGATGGAGATGCATGAGGTGGCTGATATTTTGGAGAAAATGCATAAAATTATTAAATAAGTATAAACAAAAGAGAAAATAAATGGAAACACCGGCAAATTTCTTGACATAGATATTTGCCGGTGTTATTATTTGACACATGCAATATATAACAATGTTAAATAATAGCAGGTGGTGAGTGAATTATGGATAAATTATATGAAGAACTGTTCCGCGCGATGAATCAGTTCCGCAAGCTGAAATTTGCGGAGATGTTTCCGATGATCAACAGGACAGATTTTTTCGTAATGTGTACGATTATGGATAAAGGGGAGAATGGAAAGATTACCATTTCGGAACTTGCATCCAGAGCGAAAATGCTTCCATCCGCGATTTCCAGAACTTTAAAAGGGTTAGAAGAGCGCGGATATGTGGAGCGGAATATCAATAAAAATGACAGACGGAATACGTATGTGGAACTGACTGCAGAGGGAGAACGTCTGACAGAGGAAGCAAGGCAGATCATGGCGGACTTCGGCAAATCTGTGATGTCACAGGTGGATGAGGCAGATATGAAACACCTGATTTCTTATTTGGATAACATTTATCATATTGCGGAAAAAGAGATTGAAGCTAGAAAAGGGCAAGGCAGAAGAAAGGAAAGGGAACATGAGTAAGATTTTTAAAAATATGATTCCATATTGGAAATCAATTGTGATTATCATTGCGTTACTCTTTGTGCAGGCATGGTGTGATCTGTCACTACCGTCTTACACATCGGATATCATTGATGTTGGTATCCAGAACTATGGTGTGGAACATGTAGTGCCGGAGGCATTGACTGCGGATGAGTTTGAAACGGCAGAGTTATTCATGACGGATGAGGAGGCAGATCTCTGGGAGAGTATCTATGAGAAAGACGGTGATATTTACCGGCTGCAGGTGACATCCAGATCAGAATTAAACGAGATCGATGACACACTGGCAGTTCCGCTCATTATGAATTATCAGATGAGTGCGATGGAAGACTCTGCAGTAAAAGAGCATGTTGCAAAACCGACCGGGGCAGATGCCGGTACTCTGGAAAAAGACACCTTACTTTCCATGAGAGACAGCATGGAAGAGACCATTGATACAATGGGAAGTTCCCTTGTGAAATCCATGGGCGCAGCCTATGCGGTATCCTGCGATAAAGCGGCAGGAATTGACGTGGAAAAGATTCAGAAAAGTTATCTTGTCACAGCCGGACTGAAAATGGTCGGCATGGCGCTGATGATCGGAATCGTGACAGTTTTAGTGGGCTTCTTTGCCTCCCGTGTCGGTGCAGGCATCGGAAGAACGTTAAGAGAGAAAGTATTTAAACAGGTTGTTGGATTTTCCAATGCGGAGATGGATAAATTTTCCACAGCTTCCCTGATCACAAGAAGCACGAATGATATCCAGCAGATCCAGATGGTTTCGGTTATGCTGCTCCGTATGGTAGCGTATGCACCGATCTTAGGCATTGGCGGTGTGTTAAAAGTCGTGCAGACCGGAGCCGGAATGGGATGGATCATTGTCCTTGCGATCCTTGTGATCCTTGGTTATGTGATGGTATTGATGGCAGTCACTATGCCAAAGTTCCAGTTAATGCAGAAGTTAGTGGATAATATCAACCTGGTATCCAGAGAAATTTTGACCGGTCTTTCGGTCATCCGTGCATTCGGCAGGGAGAAAAAAGAGGAAGACCGTTTTGATGTGGCAAACAAAGACCTGACAAAAACAATGTTATTTACCAACCGTGTCATGACCTTTATGATGCCGGGAATGATGATGATCATGAATGTTCTTTCCGTTGGTATCGTTTGGGTGGGTGCCCACAAAATTGATGCAGGAACGATGCAGGTCGGCGCAATGACAGCGTTTATCACTTATGCGATGATGATCGTAATGTCATTCTTAATGCTCACGATGATGTCGATCATGCTTCCTCGTGCAGCCGTTGCAACAGACCGTATCGATGAGGTTATTCAGACAGAATCCTCGATCCATGACGCAAAAGAGCCGGAAAAAGTGACAACACACAATGGAGTTGTGAAATTCTCCCATGTGAATTTCAAATATCCGGGTGCGGAGGAAGATGTGCTTCATGACATTGATTTTACAGCAGAACCGGGACAGACCACTGCGATCATTGGAAGCACCGGATGTGGCAAATCCACACTGGTCAATCTGATCCCACGTTTATATGATGTGACAGACGGAAGTATTACACTCGATGGAAAAGATATCCGTAACATTACGATGTCTGATCTTCGTGACGAGATCGGTTTCGTTCCACAGAAAGGTGTATTATTTTCCGGAACGATCGCTTCGAATCTTCGTTTTGGAAAAGATGATGCGACAGACGAGGAGATTAAGAAAGCAGCAGAGATTGCACAGGCAACAGAGTTTATCGAGGCGAAGGATGACAAGTATGAGAGTGCGATCGCACAAGGCGGAAGCAATGTTTCCGGTGGACAAAAACAGCGTCTTGCGATTGCAAGGGCGATTGCAAAAGATCCGAAAATCTTTATTTTCGATGACAGTTTCTCTGCGCTCGATCTAAAGACTGATGCGGCGTTGCGGAAAGCGCTTGCTGAGAATGTAAAAGACAGTACTGTGATCATCGTGGCACAGCGTATCAGTACCATTTTACATGCAGAGCAGATTTTAGTGCTCGATGACGGAAAAATTGTCGGCAAGGGTACACATGAAGAACTGTTAAAATCATGCGAAGTTTACCGGCAGATTGCAAAATCACAGTTATCCGCGAAAGAACTTGGACTTGAGGAAAGTGAGGTGGCTTTGAATGAGTAGAGAACAGGAAGTTAAAACACATCAGCCACGGAGAAGAGGACCGATGGGACATGGCATGCAGCCGGGCGAGAAACCGAAGGACTTCAAAAAATCCATCAAAAAGCTGATGAGCTATATCGGAAAATACAAAGCTGCAATTTTTGTTGTCATGTTTTTTGCAGCATGTTCTACCATATTTAATGTTGCAGGACCGAAAATTTTAGGAAAAGCGACCACTGCATTATCGGAAGGTCTGATGGCGAAAATTCAGGGAACCGGAAGCATTGATTTTGGAAAGATTGGAAGCATTCTTTTGTTTGTGCTTGGTCTGTATCTGTGCAGTGCGGTTTTCAACTTTATCCAGGGATGGATCATGACCGGGATCACACAGAAAGTGTGCTACCAGCTCAGAAAAGAAATCTCAGAAAAAATCAACCGCATGCCGATGAAATACTTCGAGAGCCGTACTTACGGCGAGGTATTGTCCCGTATCACCAACGATGTAGATACGTTGGGACAGGGACTGAACCAGAGTATTACCACGATCATTACATCCGTTGCAACACTGATCGGCGTGCTTGTGATGATGCTCAGTATTTCACCGCTTATGACACTTATTGCACTTGTGATCTTACCAATCTCCATGGGACTGATTGGATTTGTGACAAAAAAATCGCAGAAATATTTCCGTGCGCAGCAGGAGTATTTAGGACACATCAATGGACAGGTGGAAGAGGTATACGGTGGTCACCTTGTCATCAAGGCATTTAACCGCGAGAAAGATACGATTGAAGAGTTTGAGAAAACGAATGATATTCTCTATGATTCCGCATGGAAATCACAGTTTTTGTCCGGTATGATGCAGCCAATCATGATGTTTGTCGGAAACTTAGGTTATGCCTGTGTTGCCCTGACAGGTGGACTGCTTGCAATCCGTGGCACGATCACAATCGGTGATATCCAGGCGTTCATCCAGTATGTGAAAAACTTCACACAGCCGATCCAGCAGATCGCGCAGGTGATCAATCAGGTACAGTCTATGTCTGCAGCATCCGAGCGTGTATTTGAATTCATGGATGAAGAGGAAGAGGTACAGCAACCGGAAAATCCGGATTCTATCGAAGGACTCAATGGAAATGTACAGTTTGAGCATGTAGAGTTTGGCTATAATCCGGATAAGATCATTATTCACGATTTTTCAGCAGATGTGCATGACGGCCAGAAGGTGGCAATCGTAGGTCCGACAGGAGCAGGAAAAACGACCATGGTAAAACTTCTGATGCGTTTCTATGACGTCAACAAAGGCGCAATCAAGGTGGACGGTCATGATGTCAGAAACTTCAACAGAAGTGAGCTCCATGAAATGTTCGGAATGGTTCTTCAGGATACCTGGCTTTTCTCAGGAACGATCATGGAAAACATCCGTTACGGACGTCTGGATGCAACCGATGAAGAAGTTATTGCAGCGGCAAAGGCTGCTCATATCCATAACTTCATCATGCAGCAGCCTGGCGGATACCAGATGGTACTGGATGAGGAGACAAGCAATATCTCTCAGGGACAGAAACAGCTTCTTACCATTGCAAGAGCAATTCTTGCAGACAACAAGATCCTGATCCTTGATGAGGCAACATCTTCTGTCGATACCCGAACAGAAATGCAGATCCAGAAAGCAATGGACAACCTGATGAAGGGCAGAACAAGCTTCGTTATTGCACACAGACTTTCTACGATCAAAGATGCAGATCTGATCCTTGTTATGAAGGATGGCGATATCATCGAGCAGGGAAATCACAAAGAACTCCTGGCAGCAAATGGATTCTATGCGGATCTTTACAACAGCCAGTTTGACAAATAATTAATAGGACACCGGGCGGCTGCCGGACAGGAGACCTCTTGTCAGCAGTCGCCTTTTTCGGTATAATAATTTTTTACAGTTGGTAAAATAAGCTGAAAATAAACAGGTTACAGATGACTGTAGTGTATGTGATAAGATAAGCAGAATCACAGCAAAATAAATGATGATTGGTTGATGAGTTATGACAAATATGGAAAATGGCAGAGATTATCTGCAGCATGTGCTGAACTGTCTCTGTACAAGGCTTGCACAGATCGATCAGGCAATTCTCGAAGGTGAAAAAGAAGTCGAGGATATGCATGAATATTACTGGGAAAACTATACAGAGATGGACGAGTATGGTTATGAGAACTATGATAACCAGCAGGCACTGTTTCACCAGATGCATGCGAATGAAGAACAGTTCCTTCTAAGAAAGCGTTTTAAGAAAATGTTGGATTCACCGTTCTTTGGGCGGGTAGATTTTGTGTATGATGGAGATGATGAGCCGGAAATCTTTTATATAGGAATTGGAAACCTGTCCGAGACAGCCGGACATCGTCCGTTGGTATATGACTGGAGAGCTCCGGTCAGCGGTCTGTTTTATGATTATGATAAAGGACCGGCGGCTTATGAGGCACCTTCCGGAACCTTTTCCGGGGAAGTGGTCTCCAAGTGGCAATACAAGATCCGACGCGGTAAGATGATCTACGAGTTCGAGAGTGATGTAAAGATCGATGATGAGATTCTTGGCGCGGAGCTTGGAAGTAAGGGAGAAGTCCAGCTGAAAAATATTGTACGCACGATTCAGAAGGAGCAGAATGCGATCATCCGTAATACCAAGGACCGGATCATGGTGATCCAGGGAGCTGCCGGAAGTGGTAAGACTTCCGTAGCACTTCACAGAATTGCATATCTTCTCTATCATGACAGAGAAAATCTGAAATCTTCCAATATACTGGTACTTTCACCAAACGGGGTATTTGCGGATTATATTTCACACATTCTGCCAGAGCTGGGAGAAGAAAACATTCGTGAAATGAGTTTTGACCTGTTTGCGTATAGAGAACTGAAGGGAATTGCTGCAGACTGTGAAGACCGCTATGATCAGATCGAACGGGTAATCATCTGTCCAGAATCGCAGGAACTGTGCAGGAAAAAACAGTCAGCAGAATTTGCCGGCAAGCTGGATGCTTTTATGCTTGGCATGGAAGATGACCTGATGAATTTCAAGGATGTAGAGTACAAAGGCTGCATTCTGAAAGAAAAAGAAATCATAGATCTTTTTTATTTCAAATTCCTGGATATCCCGCTTCTTTCCAGAATGGAAGCAGTAGCAGAATATTTCATTGACCAGGTGGAAACACTGAGGGACAGAGATCTTGCAGATGAAGAAAAGGAAGAGCTGACCGAGCGTTTCCAGCAGATGTATGAGACAAGAGACTGCTATATACTGTACAGCCGTTTTCTGGAACAGGAAGGTTATAAAGCACTTCCACGGCTTCCGCTTGAAAAAAGAAAACTTCGTTATGAAGATGTATATCCGATACTTTATCTGAAATATTCTCTGTTCAGATGCAAGGGACATCACGGAATCAAGCATGTGGTAGTGGATGAAATGCAGGATTATTCCTGGATTCAGTTTGTGCTTCTGAAGAAACTGTTTCCATGTAAGATGACGATCCTGGGGGACAAGGCACAGACCATGGAAGAACAGCAGCAGGATGTGCTTAAGTTTCTGCCGAAAATCTTCGGAAGAGATATCCGTAAGATCGTGATGAACCGCAGTTACCGTAATACGATGGAAATTGCACAATATGCGAATCGTCTTACCGGTGTCTCGGATATAGAGCTGTTTGACCGACATGGTGATGCAGTGGAAGAGATGCAGTTCAAAAATCTGCATACAGCGTTGGACAGGGTTCTTGAGAAATGGGAACAGAAACGAGAGGATTATGAAACAGAAGCACTGGTTCTTTTTACAGAAAGAGAAGCAGAGCATGCGTTTCTTTATCTGGAAGAAAAACTCAGAACACTTGATCCAGATGGTGAATATCAGCTTACTTACATGAATCGTGACAGCCAGAATTTCAAAAAAGGACTGACAGTAACGACCTTTTATCTTGCAAAGGGACTTGAGTTTGACCAGGTTTTTGGGGTGTTTCATGCAGCGGACAACAGCGGTCTTGCGGCACAGGCCAGATACATCACAGCGACAAGAGCATTGCATGAACTGCATATGTATGATGTAGAAGACTAAATTTGAAATTTGTTGACAATTTTGTAATAAAAATGTAAAATATAGACTGCTGTGAATGAAGTGCACAGGAATACAGATATGCACAGATGTGTGGTTACAGAGATAACCATATTAAGGAGGATACTATGAGAAATAAAAGATTACTTGCAATTTCGGCAATAGCGATATCTGCATCTGTTTTTATGACAGCATGCAGCTTTGGCGGAGACGGCAAAACAGATAAAACAGAAACTGTGGAGGTTACTGATACACCGACACCGGAGGTGACTCAAGCACCGACAGAGACACCGGTACCGACGATCGCACCAAATGTACAGAGTACAACTTATACATCAGCAGATAAGAGCATTGCAATTAATCTGCCGGATGCTACATGGGCAAATAAGACAGACGAAACAGATATGCTCAGCTTCGAATCACCAGAGCAGGGAAATATCCTGATTCTGCATGGACAGGGCGAGGATACGATGGCAGCAACGGTTGTCCCAAGTACACAGGATATGGCAGTATCTCTGGAACAGGCAGATGGAGACAAAGTCAACGGAACAGATTTTGAGATTCAGGAATACAGTGCCAATGATGTCAATGGAATCGGTGTATACAGCTATACAACAAAAATGCTGAATACAGACAAGAGCAACGGAAATCTTTATGTTGTTCATAAAGTATTCGCAAATGATACAGAGTACTATACGATCGACGCCGGAGTAAAAACAGAGGATGCACTTGCTTCTGTTAAAGCCGCAGTAGAATCTTTCCAGATCCTTGGGGATTCCACACTGAAGGAAGCAGCTCCACAGCAGGCTCCGATAGAGAATACAGCACAGACAGATGCAAATACCAGTGATGCAGCAGCTCAGCCGGCAGCAGATGCAAATACCGGTGATGCAGCAAATGGTTCTACGGACGCAGCAGCAACAGATGGAACGGCAAATGCAGCAGCAACAGACAACAGTGACAGCTCCGGAACAGCAACAAATTCCGGTGGATTCACAGAGGAACAGCTGACCAATACAGATGAGACAAGAACCCTGTATCGTAACTCTGACGGACATCCGTTTGTTATCACACCGGATGGAAATGGGGTTGATTCTGATGGAAATGTTTACAACTTCATCGATGAACAGGATGCATATGATGCAGAAGGCAACAGCTATTACTGGCACGGAGAAGCAGCAGACGTATATTATATGCCTGTACAGTAAGCGGGAAGCATAAACTGGCTGCTTGCAGAAATATGTATTAAAAAAGGCAGGTGAGAGATCATCTGCCTTTTTGGACACTACAGGAGTTTGGAAGAAACAGGTACAAAATTACGGATAAAGGAGAAAAACTATGAGTGCATATGAGAAGTTTGCACAGGTCTATGATCTGTTCATGGATAACATTGATTATGAAGGATGGGCAGAGTATGTTACAGATCGTCTCAGAGAATATGAGATTACAGATGGTCTGGTTCTGGAACTTGGATGTGGAACCGGGACAATGACAGGATTGCTTGCTGGCAAGGGTTATGATATGATTGGTGTGGATAATTCTGAGGAAATGCTTGCAGAAGCAATGGAAAAAAGAGTAGTAATAACAGGATTAGGAGCAATTACTCCAATTGGAAATAGTGTAGCTGAATTTTGGGACGGAATCCGCAAAGGTAAGGTTGGAATCGGTGAGATCACAAAGTTCGACACTACAGATTATAAAGTAAAACTGGCAGCAGAAGTCAAAGACTTTGTGCCGGGAGATCATATGGATAAAAAAGCAGCCAGACGTATGGAAGCATTTTCTCAATATGC
>ENA-OPWC01001664-OPWC01001664.1-human-gut-metagenome-genome-assembly--contig:-NODE-1664-length-14197-cov-1.968038_pt1 | contig 14197 bp, 16 predicted proteins | sample MGYA00241504_ERZ502000 | MGnify/ENA primary metagenome ERZ502000 (study PRJEB25962, sample SAMEA2042005) | human gut metagenome | biome: human gut; feature: human-associated habitat; material: faeces...
AGCTGCCGATACCGGTTGCCATGATAAGTAATGTTGTGTTATTCATAGTTTCTTTTACCTTTTTCTGACAATGTTCTTTTGCTATATGTTCTATATGTTTCATGTTTCATTCTTCACATCTCAGCCGATCTGATGGATCGTTGCCTGCTGCTCACCTCGTAGCGGTGTGTGATTATAATAGCAGCTACCGTGTAGATGCCTCTACACGACTTTATTTTACCAAAGCCTCACACTAATTCGACAGCATTCGACTTTTTAGTCATATTTTGTTCATTTTGCGTTTACAGTTTAGTACCGAGGGTCTGGCACCCGGTACGGTATTCTTTAATTCCTGTTCCGAAACGGCTGCCATGATAAGTAATGTTGTTTTCATTTTAGTCATCCTTTCTTTCAATGCGTTCTTCAATAAACTTTGTTACAATTTTCTCATATCCTCCCGGATCTTTTCTATAATTTTCTGCATGATCTGCCCCATGAACTATATATAACTGCTTTTCACCATTACAACTATCGTATAGTTTATAAGCCATAGATAAAGGTGCCTGCATATCTTCGTCACCGTGAATGATTAAAAGAGGAATATCGGTATGTGCTAAAGCCTTACACGCATCTGCGTCTGATAAATCAAAACTCCCCCAAATCTTTGTTCCTACATTAAGCATAGTAGAAAGTAGATTTTTGGGTATGTATTTTGATATTTGCTTGTTTTTATTCTGCTTTATCACGTCCAATGTAGATGTAAAACCACAGTCATCAATAATTCCATATACTGAATCAGGCAACTCCAAATCACTGCTCATCATCACAATTGATGCTCCCATTGAAACTCCCATAAGAAAAATAGGATTTTTATCTCCAAAGCGATTTTGTGCCCATTCTACCCAATCAAGACAATCATATTTTTCTAGCACTCCTAATGTTGAGAATTCCCCTTCACTATCTCCCTGTGCGCGTAAGTCACATAGTAGAAGATTCCAATTGTGTTTTTGTGTAATTCTATATATTGGCACGCCATCCAAATAACTGTGCCCCCACAATCCATGAAAAAACACAATTAAAGGCGCACCTTTTTCTCTTTCATAATAATGACCTATCAGTTTTGTATTATCAAATGCTTGTATCATAACAGTTTCATTTGATTGATTTTTTATTTTATATGCATCTATGAGAATTCTATATTCATCATCGTCTGCAGTACCTAAATCTGACCATGGAGTAGTTCTTCTTTCGCAGATTCGCTGAAATACCAATCGGCTTCCAAATATAACTCCGACCATGCATATAGCAAATCCAATAACAACTGTTATGAAGTATACTTTTTTTCTCTTCACTTTTGATTTCATTCCTTTTACATAACATTATTGCTTCATTTTTCGTGTTCAAATAGTTATTTTCGCACTTTGTTAACGGTACCTGACCCCCGGGAGCTCCTTTCACTTTACCTGCACAGCAAAAAGCCTGATTTTTTAAATCAGGAAATTTATGGCAATCTCATTCTCTATAATTTCGGCATTTTTCTTGCCAATGAAGCTGCCCTTGAAAAGCAAAAACAGTAGCTTGAAATAGAACAGCAACACCAATCCATATGCACATGTATGTGCAATCATAACATTGAGAGCAGCAAACAGGCTTATAACATCAAATGAATTGTTTTCAAATTTTACTTTACTTTCCATAAAAGGTGCCTCTTATCAATAAAATCTTACATTCCTTATATATTCCTCGAATAAATATCGTCAATTAAATATATTTTCTCACAAGATAATCTATAATTTCTCCATCAACCTTTTCATCAAACTTTCTAGCAAATAAAAATCCATCTACGCTATCTAATTCTTTCTTATCTGATACCTTAAAAATATATGGTCGTCCTCTATTCCAATCTATATATCGTAGACAAGACCTATAGTCATCATCCCAATCTTCTCTATATAATGTATTCCTATATGGAGAATTCCAGATGACCGTCTGTAAAAAAAGCTCATCTGCAAACTTGCAATGTTTAAAGTGTTTTTCTATCCATTTTTCTTTTGAAATAATATATTCTGCCAGTTGTTGATTAATAGAAAACCACTGTGCTCCTTTAGCTAAAATGAAGCTTTCGTTTTTTAACCTATTGATTCCTAGAAAAAGCTGGATTTTTACAAGTATTTTTTCATAATACGGATAAACTTTTCTCACAATCTTGAACTTAGATTTTTCCATATGATTGAAGTAATAATAGTATTTTATCCAGTCATAAGCAATGTCTCTCTTATGCTCTGGTACAAAATGAACATAGTTTCTGTCCCCCCCCGCTCTAAAAATTCATTCATTTTTTTTATTGACATCAAAGGAAGATCCATTCCTGAAATCAAATGAATATAATTATAATTTCCCTTCTTCACAGCAGCTTTTAACAAAAGTAATTCAACAGAAATCTGTGAATATTCACCCCAATAAACTGAATATTCTTTAAAAACGTATAACTTAGAATATTGAGTTTTCAAATCCGCAATATCAACAGAAGACTTTCTATCTATATGTATATAGATATCACTATCTGTGTTATCAAGCAATTTTAAAAGTTTCTTTAACTGATTCAGATTTGTGTGTGCCATAACTAACCATGCGTTTTTTAGCATATGTTTTTTCCCCTTCTTTTTATCATCCCGTTCAATATATCTAACAATTTTCTAAATTGTATATTTCTAAAAAACAATGCTATAAACATAACAATATATATGAGAACTGTTAGACACGTCTTAATGCAAAAAAGAATCATACCAGTACCTACCAGCATCTGATTCATCAAATAAAGAATAGCTGCAACACTCACAGTAAACAATGTATATAATGCATAATCCATATAATATTCTTTACTAGATTTCTGAAAACCATATTTATATAAAATGTAAGGTTCAACCCACAAATTAACACATATATTACACAATGTCGTACCCACAAATATTCCAATAATTCCATATATTTTTGTCAACGCAAAGGAACACACAAGATTTATTGCTGCCTCGGCTACCGCTTTATATCTATCATACCAAAAAATTCCCAACGCATCTCTAAATTTTAACGTCATCTGCCTCATACCTGACAGATAATAATTTAATACAATAATTGATACTATACCTATATTAAATGTATATTTTGTTCCAATCCAAACTGTTATAAACGGATTCAGCAAGCTAAATAAACACAGCGTACAAAAACTAGTAACCATGAAACAGAAAAAATTTAAAATTTTATAAGTATCATATAGCTTCTGCTTTCCAACAGATGCTCCCAAATTACCGATGCTTGCAGTTAATGAATTATATATCAATCCAGCAAATAATGATACATTTCCAGTTATCAACGTATAATTAGAATATATTCCAACACTGCCAAGACTCACAAGTGCAGACATAAGAAGATTGTCTGTACTGTTCACACACACCGTTCCAAGTTTATGCATAGACATAGCAAGAGTATTTTTATATATAGTTGTTCGCTCAGCTTTATCCGGCATGGATTTATCATCTTTTTTCAACCAGGGATACATCCGATCTGCTTTCCACGAAATACACACATTGGTCATGATATTACACACAATCATGACTATCAAATATAAAATGTAGTTCCGCGTAAGAAATAGAATAAATATCTGGACAATATTTTGAATAATCGACATTGTCTTTTGATAGAAAGTACATATATACTGTTTCTGATTTGCTTCTATTAAAGATCTCTTATAAATCAAGAAATATGAAAAAACTGTATTCAACAAATATAACACATATAATAGTTTTAGGTTTGGTATGCTACTTTCTCCGGCAATGAAATAATTTAAAAACGGAACAAGCAAAAGTCCTATTCCGAGTATTACAAATGCAACAATTGTGTAAATACGTTTGTACATATTCATCAATTGCGTAATGTGTTTCTCATCATTTTCAGAAATAGGTTTATAGAGGCTGTAAATTATCGCTGTTCCAAACCCAAGTTCCGTTAAGGACAACAAATTAAGAATATTTCCAAACAGACCATTAACACCTAAATACTCTTCACTCAAAAACCACACAAATACTGTTCTTGAAACAAACTGCAATATCATTTGAACAATTTGTCCAACAATATTTACACTTATATTCATCAATGAATTTTTTGTACGACTCATTCAATTTCTCCATTTACCAAGTAAAATTTGCCACATAAGGGAGGCCACCTATCAACCAGTACAGAAGTAATACTATCATTGACCCGATAATAAGTAATCCAAAAACATCCTTAGTTGAAAATGTCACTCTAACTTTTCTTAAACTTTGATAACAGCAGGTATATACAAGTGGGATGCATAAATAGCAAAGTAATTCGTTTAATCGATAAAACATAATATATTTATTAAACATGGACAATGTTAATATCCACATACATGTCACAACATGTCTATATTGCATCGGTAATCCATAATAAGAAATTCCATTATGTGTATATTCTGCCACTTTATCCTTGTCACTGCGTTTATCCCACATACCATTTTTCCATATCAAAAGACTTGACATAAGAAAACGAATCCAGAGTATTGGATAAACGCCAGCATTGCTTTCCTCTGCATCAAAAATATACAGAATTACTTTTCCAAGTGCATTATTTACAAAATCAGAATTTGATTGTCCTATTTTCCCCCAAAATTGATATAAAATAGCAGGAAACAATAACAAAACAATAAGCCAAAAAATATTATTCCAGCGTTTTATAGAATACGCTATAAGTCTTACTAGTATAAGTAATGTAATTGATGGGTGAATTAGAAGTGCAGCAACAATCAAGCCCCAACATAATATTGGTTTTTTCTTTCTCACCAGCTCTAAATATGTAGCAAGTACAAATATAGCAAATGCCATATTATTTTTTACACCACTTATTATATAAGTATAATGCATTGTAAATACTACATAAGTAATTGCTATAGCTATACTGTATAGTTCATTTCCATCTTTATCAAACGCTGGGAATACATTCTGACAATCATATATGATAAAAAATACAATGCCATAAACAACGAGCACAACTACTACCGAAAGCCAATGTGCAGAAGGTAATTTACTAACCACTAAATATATAACATACAAACCCGGATTAGATGCAAATTGGTAATGTGCTACCAGTCCACTCCAGTTAACACTTTTGGCCAATTCAATCATTTTAAAATGATATAACAAATCATTTCCAGGAGTTGGTTCAAAATGATAAGCCAACCATGCTAAATATATAACTGCCAAAACAAGTACATACTTTAAAATTTTTTTATTTGTTCTAGCAACTGTAAACACAATTACAAACTCTGAAATAATTACAAGCCATGCTCCTGCGGAACTCAATGCATTTATAATTAACCCCATTATTTATCTATTACTCCTATTTCTTAATCCCAGCATATGTATCAATATAAAAGAAAACACACTATTTGTCTTAAATGCTGCAGCCAAAATTCTATCACTTTTTTTATATCTAAACGGATGCATATTTTGTTTTAGAACCTTATAATTTCTAGAATTTTTTGCCTTCATAAAATTTTCAAATGAATTATTTTGTATATACTCTTTCACGAAAATATTAATACTTAAGTCACAAAAATCCAGTTCTATTTGATGCGTAAAATCATAAATTTCTCTATAGTAAGTGGCTATTTCTAATTCCTTTTTGTAGAGCAATTCAACTTTGCTAAACATATCTGATGAAACTTTCTTCATAATAGAAGCATCATTCGCCCTATAGTGATATAGATACTGTTTGGGCAAAATATCAATAGAACTCGCCTCCATTATAACTGGAAACATAATATTAAGATCTTCGCCTATAGTAATTTGATTGTCCGTCCAAAATAAATTTCTAATCAACAATTCTTTTTTTATCAACTTCGCCCATCGGCAAATTCTTACCCCTCTGCTCAACGGAACTCCAGCATTGATAAGTACCGGAAATATATTGCTTTCAATTTTCTTTTTATCATAATATCCCGGCTTCACATTATGATCATCTGGTATTTCTTTATCTTTAAATGAATGAACGAAAGAACAGCAAACAATATCAGCCATGGTCCGAAGATATTCATTATAAAGAATTTCCAATATATTTTTTTCTACCCAATCATCACTATCCACGAACATAATAAGATCTGAATTTGCGTATTCCAATCCATTTTTCCAAGCATCCATCAGACCTCCATTTTTTTTATGAATTACTTTAAATCTACCATCCTGCTTAGAATAATCATCACAAATCTTTCCACATAAATCTGTAGAACCATCATCTACTAAAATAACTTCGAAATTTTCATAAGTCTGAGCTCTAATTGAATCCAGACACTGCTTTAAGTACGCTTCCACATTGTATACGGGAACAATTATTGATATCATCTCATTCATACAAATACCACTTTCTTACGATTTCATATTTTCCTCGTATCATATTTGTTAAAATCTTCACAAAAACTATACTTTTTATTATACAGATTTCATAACATCTTTTCTTTCCTGATATAAAATTGTATTAGATGGGATACTACTCTTCACGACAGATCCTGCTGCTATTACACAGTTATCACCAATAGAAGCCCCCCTTAATATCGTGACATTAGCACCAATCCATACATTATTACCAATTTGAATCGGATCAGTTATATATTCTTCATCGACACCTAAATGTTTATAATTATGATCATGATCAACAATTACCAAATTATTTCCAAATTTACAGTTTGAGCCGATTTTAACTTTCTTCATACATGTAATAGAACAATTATGGTTAAAAAAGCAAGTATCCCCTACTTCCAGCTTTCCACCTGCTAAAGCTTTCAAATATAATGGGCCTCGCATATGTAACTGATTCCCAATCACAATAACCGATGTAACGTCAACCATTATTTTCATGCTTCCTTCAAAAGTCGGAGATTTCCCGATTGAAACTGATTTTATCCGCTGGAATTTTGCTTTAATAATTGTATTCTTAATCTTCCTAATTACTTTTATAGTTAATTCCTTTATTTTCAAATTTTCACCCCGCTTTCAGGCACCCTTATCTGCACATTTGAAACAGCCAAACACATTAATCATCATTAAAAAGCCCATAAACTTTCTCAACATCACCCTTATTAGAATATTCTCTCATATTCAACTGTTTTTTCAAGAACTCCAACAATTCAACATTGTTATATACACTTTCTAAAGCACCCTTGATCGTATCATCCGCATTCGGAACAATAATTCCCTCGACATGGTTTTCAATTTGTTCTTTTGCTGATGCATATTCAGTAACTACTGGAGGGATTCCTAACATCATTGTTTCTGTGATTACTATCGGCTTTCCCTCATAACGAGATGGAAGGCAGAATACATCTGCTTCTTTTATAAATGGATATGGATTCATTTTTGCTCCGAATAAGAAAAAACAGTCCTTTACATCATTATCTCTGATTATATCTTCTATTTTTTTACGTTCAAATCCATCTCCAAGTACATACCATTCAAAAATCAATCCCGATTTTTTCATGGCCGCTGCTGCCCAAATCATACGGTCTATTCCCTTATGATAAATTGATAATCTACATACAGAAATAATTTTAAACTTTCTGCAATTTTTCACATGTTTTAAATTATCATCATCGAGAATTTCTAAAGATTTTTCTTTGATATATTCCGAAGAATTGATATTTGGCAAATAAACACTTCTTGTTGATAAATTTGGAAAAAGCGCATTGAAATTTTTTAAACATTCGGTTGAAACACATACAATTTTGTCTGCTTTCGATAAATACTTTTCTGTCAATTCCCTATTAATATACTCCACATTGGCAAAATCCAAATGAATCCACATGATTTTCTGTGCTGCTTGAACATTATAAGCAACAAATTCATCAGACCAGCCTTCAAGATATCCAATTGCTATATCATATTTTTTTTTCAGTTTGCTCGAGATTCTCGCCGCCTTGAATTGGCCGATTGCATATAAACCCGCACGACTGTCTTTATACTTAATAGAGTATAGTTTTTTCTTTATCCAATATGGTGAAAATGCATATCGGATTCCCTTTCCTATTTTATTATTACCAAAACTTTTCCGTCCATTAAGAATGTGAACCTGATGAGGAATATCCTTTTCAAATGGAAATCCTCTATCATATAGTATCAAATCAATATCATATTTATTATAATCCCATTCCTTAAGCATTGATAGTAATGCCGTTGTACTACCTCCAACAACCATCCCTCCATAAGCAATAAGTACCTTTTTCTTATATGCCATTGTTGTTCCTAATTCCTCCCGGTACATTTTTTATCAAACTCTCTCATTCCAATATTTCTTTATGAATCCAATATCGTCCTGAGAAAATTTATCAAGTGCTACTATTTCTCGACCATAATCGTTAGACTGCAAAATTTTCTGCTTTACTTGATTCGGAAACATTACAGTTGTCATTCTACCAAGATATCTAGCCCACATAGAAAAGGAGGAGCCTGAGGCGACAAAAATTCCAGCATTCGCCAATGCTAATATATCAGCGATTGCCGATCCGAACGTAATTCTTTCAACATTTTCCAATTCTAATAAAGATTTCAGTTCTTCGTCTGTACCATCGGAAAAAACATATATTTTAACTTTTTCTCCGATAATCTCTCTTAGTGCGTTTACCATATGCACATACCATTCGATTGGAATAGAGCTACAGTGTCTTCCACTTTTCACTTCTTCCCATGATACCCTTGCAAAATCACCCAAGCGAACATGGATACAAATAGAATTTTTTCCATTAAAACGAACTGCATCTTGATACTTTGGATTTAAATTTCTAACAAGGTCTTTATATACCGCTTGGCTATCGTTCATTATTTCCTGAAAACAGTTCTCAAATCCTTCAAAATCAACTACACAACCATCCAGACCTTGTTCTTTTGATATATCTTGTTCTTTAATATGTTTTTTCGTTATTAAGATATTAGCCTTTTTGAAACCGTCAATGTATCCAGAACGATTGACAAACAAATCATTATAAAATCTTTTATCTGGCTCATGTCGTAAAATTGGTCCCAATTTAAAACTAAACCATGTCGGCCAAATCATTTCCGCATCTTCATGATTCTGTACATAAATTACAGCTCTCGCATATGTAAATAAAATATTACCTAGACCCGCACCACCCAAACGAAAAAGTATACCGTCTTTCTCAGATAACTTTGGGTATATATAATACATATCTCAGCCTCCTCACTTCATAAAACTATTTCGAATTTTTCGGTAGCTTTTCCTAACAAATTCTGGTGATTTGTTTGACACCATCCATGCACGAACCGAACTTAAGCTACATGCAATTATAAAATTGTATACAATTCTATGTGTACCCGAGTAGTATTTCTTAACTATTTCAGCTTTTTCACGTTTTGCAGTATTCAATCCCGTTCGTGTCTCAGAAATTCCAGCCCCCTTGTAAGTACAAACAATCGTTCCTAAGTGATAAAAAGGAATATTATTTTTCCAAATCTTAAGCGTCAAATCATGATCTGCGCTTATTTTATATTTTGTATCATATCGAACCTGATTCTCAAAAATGTCTCTGCTATAAAATATAGACTGATGGCATAATGGGCTTCTGTACAAATAAAAATCATCTAAATTTCTCTTCTGAAGTTGAATAAATTCCCCATTCCGACTATAGTCTCCGTATAAAACACATTTTCCTTTTATATTATTTTTCTCAATATATTCTTCCACTTTCTTTAATGTATCTGGTTCGTAAAACATATCTCCAGCATTAAGAAAAATAATATACTCCCCCTTCGCCATATCAAGTGCTTGATTCATTCCATCATAAACGCTCTTATCTTCTTTTACATAAACTCTATAACGTTCATCTTTTGGTATAAAAAGCAGGGTATTGTCCTTCGATTTTCCATCTTTAACAATAACTTCATAGTTAGAATAAGTTTGAGATTGTACTGATTTTATTGTTCTTTCGATCTCTAATGCAGCATTTAATGTTACTACTAATATACTGAATTTAGGTGTCATCTTTTCCTCCATCATTTTGTGTCACTTTAATACTCGAACTATAAATTTCTTTCTGTCTTTTCTAATATTTCTTAATTCTTCTATAGTTTATTTTTCACATCAACTACATAATCATCTTGTGTTACATATCTCTGTAATTGCCTTGATGTGGCTTTCGATTACATTTTCATAAGTGTAAGTGCTTATTTTTTTAAGATTATTTTGGCTCATCATGGTTTCATCTGTTAAAAGTATTTTTTTCATTGCTTCGGCTAATTTGACACAGTTATTTACTGGTACAATGTATCCGTTTACACCATTTTCTATCAATTCTACAGCTCCCAAACACATGTCCGTTGCAATTACCGGCAAACCAAATGCCATCGCTTCATTGATAACTAATCCCCAAATATCCTCTCGTGTTGGAAGAACAAAAAGGTCGGCCGCCTTATAGTATTCAAAAATTTCTTTTTTCTGTTTAAATCCAACAAGATGAACATTCTTCAAGTTGTGCTTGGAAATATACTCTTTATACTGGTTTTCCTCTTCGCCACCGCCTACAATTACTAGCGTATAGTTCTCATCTAATTCCTGGGTCCATGCTTCGAGAAGAACATCAAAACCTTTTCGGTGTATAAACTGGCCAATCGTCAACACCACTTTTTTAGATCCCAATTCCAACTTCCCTTTGTATGTATCTTTTTCATTCTTCGAAAGAGGTTTCTTTAAAATTTCATCTTCATGAAGAGAAGTAAACGGATGATAATATATTTTGCTTTCATCCGCTCCGAAATACTTAAAGTATTCCGCCGCATGACTTCCACTCGCAAAATACCCGGATGCATGCGTAACCAAATATCTCTTAATCAAATTTTTCAAGAAGTTCTTACGTATAAATGCGCCATCCAAATTCATTATGTACGGGACTCTATTTTTAATGCACGCCAATTCCAATTTGATAGCATTTTTAATGTGGTAGTCATATGCCAACACCAAATTATATTTTTTTATTTTCTTCAGTTCCTTTTCAAACTGTACTCGTCCCGATTCTTCCAGCAAAGATATTGAATTTAACCCTGTATCCTTACAAAACCATGCCGCATTTCTGTTTTGATCCGACATTTTATCAAACACAACAAACAGATCATACTCTTTTGCAAGACCTTTAAATACTTCTACACGATATGGTGACGGAAAATCCGCAAATGCCAATATCTTTACTCTCATCTTATATTCTCCCTCTACGCTTTCAAGTCTCCCTGTGGTTTCATTTTTGTACCCTTTTTCTCACATTCATAAATCTTCGCATCCACTAAGAAGCGATACCAATATGCCTGCAAGAAGTGGAATATCTTTCCTTCAGGGCCATCGAGAAATCCCAGTTTTATGTAATACCGATAGATAAAGTACAAATGTGCTCGAAAGAACTTCGGCAATCTATAATAACCGCTGTTCTTTACCACACGCTTCATCTTCGCCTGTCCAGACGATGTGCCATCCTGCTCCAGACTCTCATCCATTGCATTTTCAAGTGTCATCTGGTGATCCAAAACTTCACGGTTGCTATACCAGTTGTGTTTTGCAGTCCACCATTCTAAATCTTTCTGATTGTTGTCAATCAAATCATGCTTGAACTCAACAGTTGCTCCTTCAGACAGAATCATGTGCTCATCCATAATTTTCATTTCACAGGATGCCTTGCCTGTACGGAAAATACGGAGTAACAACTCTGGATAACGACCACCATGCTTGATCCAGCGGCCCATGAAATAAACCCTGCGCCGAAGGATAATGCCGTTCACAGGTTCTTTGACATTCGGGAGCTTCTCATCAATTTCCGCTGCCAAATCTTCCATAATTTCTTCATCAGCGTCCATGCGCATAGACCACTCTGTATCGATGCCAGTGTTTTGGAGTCCCCAATTCAGCTGATCTGCATAGGAAACCCATTTGTTCTGGTAAAAATCCAAGCCAGATCCAATCTTCTGAAGCTCCGCATTCAATTCTTTACACAGTGCTTCAGTTCCATCAGTACTGAAGCTGTCTACGATAACGAATCTCTTTGCAACTCCACGAAATGATTCCACACACTTTCTAAGATTCTTTTCTTCATTTTTTGTTAGTATAACTACCGTTAAATCCACCATTTTCCTCACAACCTCTTAATAACTCTCGCCGGGTTTCCCGCAATCACATAGTTATCCTCAAACTTGCCAGCAACCACAGCACCGGCACCAACCACACAGCCATCGCCCAGCACAGTGCCTTTCAGGATGATGCTGTTGCACCCGATGAAGCAGTTCTTACCAATCTTAATCTCTCGGCTCGGCACCAGATCACTGTCGCCGCCGTTTTCATCTCGCAAAAGTTGATTTCTCGCCTCTGCCTCAATGGGGTGAAAGTCATTGTCCAGAATCTTGCAATTACCGCCGATGCAGGTGTTTTCACCAATCGTGATCTTTTTCCGGGCATAAATCGTTGCTCCACTTATCCCTACATTATCGCCAATTTCAATCTCCGCTCCCGGAGCACGGGTGACAATAATCGTCCGGCTGTAAAGGCCAACCAGATTGCTTAGAAAGCTACTCTTGATCGTAACGTTCTCACCAATCTTTAACTTAGCGCCTCCCTTGTTGAAGATAATCGGCACCCCCTTCAGCAAGAGGTTCTTTCCATATTCAACTTTTGTCATCTTCATAACCAGCTTAAACCAGTTGCTGTTCATACCTCTCGCCTCCTTTACAGCTTCAGAATTTCTTCTGCGTATTTCCTCACCGACACATTTCTGGTCAGATTCTTCTCCAGATTCTCACGGCCTCTGGCTCCCATTTCCTTCAACTCGCTATTTCCAGCATTATCAATGAACCATCGAATGTTTTTCTCAACCTTATCATACTCACCCGGCTCACAGCAGAGACCGCCATGTGTATCTTCAATCAGGCAGCGAACCTCTGAACCTGACTCCAAGACCCCTAAAATTGGCTTCGAAGCGGCCATTATGCCGTATGCTTTCGATGGGCAACTTACTCCTTTGATGCCTTTCGCGTTCACACACCAGTGAACGTCACCAGCATTCAAGCTATAAATCAGGTCAGCTTTATCCTGGTATGGAATGAAAACCACATTGTCCATGTGATGCTCTTTTACATACAGCACCAGCTTGTCCAATACGGAACCAGCACCAACAAATGCGAATACAACCTCTCGGCCATCCGCAGTCTTAGTACCCGGTTTGATTCTCTCCACAACCTTAATCAGATTCTCAAGGTCATAGTACAAACCGATATTACCGGAATACATAATGACGAACTTACCATCCAGACCGTATTTCTTCTTGAAGGCCAAAACCTTTTCATTGCTCTCATCCAATGGATAAATCTCGTTTTCATCGATCCAGTTGTTGATCATAACCGTTTTCGGGACTTTCTTATCCTTGAAGCGATTCTCAACCGTTTCCACCAGATCACGGCCGACTGTAATTACAAGGTCGCTGCGTTTGCAGCTGAACTTGTCGAACCACATCATGGCATCTGTGATAAGTTTGCTCTTGGTGTAGCCAACAGCCAACACCTGCTCCGGGTTAAAGTCCTGAATATTGTAGATGTACTTGGCGTGTTTCACCCATTTACCCCAAACGCCCAACAGGCCACCGAGGATCGGAGGCTGAGAGATGGAGAACACATAGTCCATCTTGCCGACCTTGAAGGTCGCACCCATTGCTCCAAAGAAATAGGAGACAATATTCTTCACACGGCTCTTCTTATTGGTCTTACTGAACTCCGGCACTCTTATCCTTAAAACTTTTATGCCGTTAATTTCTTCTTCGTAATATTTCTGCGTCTTGTATTTTTTTCGATAGTTCCTAAGTAACTCGGCACCACGCAGATGACCGTAATGTTGAACTCATCCAGCATACCCTCCGCCAGTTCACGGAGAATCTGCCCCGTTGACGCAGTATCTGGAATATAGTAATGAGCGTAAATCAGGAGATTCTTCTTATTTGACATTCTGCTATATTCCTCTTACAAATTGTTGTTCATGTATATTTTCGACTAGCGCTTAATCTACTAGTATTCTGCACCCGCCGTCTCGCGGCTTTGTACGTTTTACGGAGATTTTTACTCCCCATGCCCCAGCAGGCACACCTTGAATGTCTTGAAAATGATTTTCCAATCCACCC
>ENA-OPWC01001666-OPWC01001666.1-human-gut-metagenome-genome-assembly--contig:-NODE-1666-length-14177-cov-2.435986_pt1 | contig 14177 bp, 10 predicted proteins | sample MGYA00241504_ERZ502000 | MGnify/ENA primary metagenome ERZ502000 (study PRJEB25962, sample SAMEA2042005) | human gut metagenome | biome: human gut; feature: human-associated habitat; material: faeces...
ATAGGCATCCATGATTGTAGCCGCCTCTTGCTGCCACTTCTGTTCTTGAAGTACCTTGAGTTTTTCTGCCAGCTTATCATATCTATCCTGAAGCCGGGCCATATCAGATTTGATTTTCGAGATTTCGGAATCAATCAATTCCGTTGACTTCTTCCGTGCCATCGTTCACTTCCTCCTTGCTCGTGAGTGACTTACTTGCAACCAGCAGCTTTGAGATTTCGTCTGCGCTTTTGCTGATGTTGGTTTCATCCAGTCCGAAGGAACTCAGGATGATTTTCTGTGTTTTGGTAACTGCATGGTCGAGCTTATAGCACTTACCATTCCTACGAACCATTTCGATTTTTTCCAGCTCTCGGATAGCTGCCGGAACGGTCATGAACTTATGCCTTGACTCCATCCGAAGCATCTGTTCCTTCAGAAGATTGTATATCCGGTTCCGGATGATCAGCGCTATAAATTCGATAAATATCTTGGATGAGATACTCTGCGATGACTGTACGCGCTCACTCTTTGCGCCGATAAAGGTCTTATCCGCACGGAAAAGTTTTTCCGGGATATCTCGTCCCTTATACTGGATCAGCGCCTGCGCAGCGGTCATTTTCTCTGAAGTAATGATGCAGAAGTACCCGCATAACTGAAGCTCTCTTTCGATGACATCAGCACGTTCCTCAACTCCGATGAAACGTCCGTGCTTGTCGTAATACAGGTAAAAATAGTCCTGATACGTTTTTCCGAACTTTGTGTCCTGCCCGATATGCGTATCCAAAAATTGACGATAGCGTTCGATTTTCTGCTCCAGCTGTTCCCTCTCTGCTGACTGCTTGGATGGGTTGTAGTAAATATGTAACCACCGGTCTGTGGTGTCGTCTTCGTAAAGCCTTGCTTTGGTTGTCATGCCATAGACTTTATAAGAGCGGATTGCCGCATCTCGCTTTGTCTCGAAGGTACCTCGCTTGTCGAGAATCAATGAGGACACCAGCGCCTTACATCCTTTGCACATGATGATGAACGAGTAGTTGTTTTTATCGATGTACTGGATATTGTCCTTGCTGAAGTACCCTCTATCTAAAATGAATCCGATCTTCTGATAGCCGTATTCCAGAACCTTATCCACCATGAATGTGAACTGTGAAACATCCGTGATAGATCCGGGATACTCTTCGTAGAAGAGCGGCACACGATTCGTCTTGTCCATGGCAACCGCCAGGTTAAATACCGGTAGTCCTTTATCATCCTTCGCCTTTCCGAATTCAACGATATCAATGTCTCCAGCATCACAGTTTTTGTTTGTTGAATCATAGGAAACATAGATTCGATTTCTATGATCCCGGTTTTTATTCCAGTCATCCAGAAAGCCGATGCACTGATTCTTCGTGATCGAGTTAAGGAGTCTGCTTATCTTGGAATCGCTGTAAATCGTCATTTTCTCTGTGAAGAGCGGGTGCGAAAATGCGAAATCAGGGTAATACTGTCCTACGTTTTCCTCATCTACGATCAGGTAGGCTGCAAGATCCAGAATAAGCCCGGTTTCCTTGCCAAATCGCTTTGAGAGCATCGACCAAAGGTCATATTCATCGATGACCTTGCGGATGACAACGCAAGAGCCGATTTTGAGACAACAGCTCCGATAGGCGAATGGCAGTTCATCCGGTATTTCAGTATCTGGAAAATAGAGTTGAAATTTTTCGTTAGGATACATCGAGCCAGGATCCTCTGGAGAAACCTTTCCAACAATAGCCCGAAGAGGAATCGCATACTTCCTGTCCTGCTTATAATCACTGCCATACTGATAGAGGATGTAGGTGGTGTCCCCTTTCTTTTTGGCAATTATTTTTCCCTTCTGCTCTGGGATTTTCACAGTGGTATTGAGGTACATTTCAATCTCCTTTGTTTAGTGTAACAGTTACACTAATTATACCACAGAAATTTCGGCTTTTCAATTTACACTACCTTGCCGTTTTGCCATTGCATCATTTGCGATGGAGGTCCATGTCAAGAGCAGTGTGGAATAGTGTCTTTCTGCCCGTCTGCTGGCAACGCAATATGGTCATCGGCAAATACGCCGGCGTCCTCTGAGTAGCGCAAAATGCATTTTTATCAGAACCTTATAAGACAGATCTATCTGGATCGTACTTTCAAAACCATCATCTTTACATATGAAATAAAGTTTTCAACTGACATGTCCAGTCAGTTGTCCCACTTTGGCAAAGAACGATCCGCAGCCCTCATCTAATACCACTTTCCCTGTTCACGATACAAAAACGCATACTTCCCACCAGACTTTATCAGTTCTTCATGCGTTCCCTGCTCGACGATCTTTCCCTTGTCAAACACAAGAATCCGATCGGCAAGTTGGGCCGAGCCAATTCGGTGGGTTACGATAAACGCCGTCTTCCCCTCCGCCATCCTTGCAAACATGCGGTACAAACGGGTTTCCTCCAGCGGGTCGATACTGGCCGTCGGCTCGTCCAGCACAATCATGTCATGCTCCTTATAGAGTCCCCTGGCAATGGCGATCCGTTGCCACTGGCCACCCGAAAGTTCGGCACCACCAAACTCCCGGCCGAGAAGCGTCCCGAATTTCTCCGGATACAGATCGGAGTTCCCGTACTCCACTCCAGCAAGAGACGCAGCCCGTTCCATCTCCTCCGCATCCCGACATTCTAGCTCCTTCAAACAAATATTGTCATCCAGTCGCATCCGGTATTTCTGGAAATTCTGGAAGACTGCAGACTGAGAGACAAAACTGTCCCGTTCCCGCAAAATCCACCCAGAGGAAGGCTCATACAGTCCCAGAACAAGCTTTACGAAGGTAGTTTTTCCAGCTCCGTTTTCACCAACGACCGCAACCGTCTCCCCCTTCCGAATCCGAACCGATATTCTATCGAGAGACGGTCGGTCGGCATTGGGATAGGCAAAAGAAACGTCTTCCACAATGACGGCACAGCTTTCCCTGCCGCTTTCACTTTCCTCTGCAATACAGCAGCCGTCAGAAGCTCCTCTGACCTGGCCATCGTCGGCCGCAAACCCATTCTGCCGGCAAAACTCAAGATAATTCCCTACCGACGCCATGTGTCGTGAAATATTTCCGGCGCTTCTCGCCACGATGTTCTCCATGAACCGGAAAATGGAATCAATGGAAGTGAACACCGCCGCAAACGCCCCAGCCGAGATGTTCCCGGAAAGCAACGACCGCACCAGAAGAAAGAGCACTCCGAGATATCCCAGAAGAGTCAAAACACGCATCAAAAGCTCTGTTCGATACAACCTGGAATCTGTCTCCCATAGCTTCTTATCATACTTTGCAAGCACCGCCCGAAATCGTTCCATGAAAAAGCCGACAGCTCCCAGCGTCCGAGTCTCCTTCCAATACCTCTTATCAATCATGCAGTCCGAATAATGCCGGTACTCCCTCTCGAGAGCTGCCGTCTCATCGGTCAGCCGCCGATACGCCTTTCTTTTTATCACCTGGGCACACACCATAGGACTAAAGATAAACAGCAACGAAAGAACCAGGATCGGATCCAGGCGGTACAAATACACCCCCATGAACGCCACATACGGCAGATTGAACATGGCAATCGAAATCACGGCTCTGAGAAGCTGCACGGTCCCGTTGATTCCTTGCCGGGCTTTCTCAATCGTTTCCAGAGTCGTCTCCTTCTCGAACTCATACAGCGGCAACTGCGCCGTCTGTGTGTGAAACTCTCTTGTCAGCGTGTTCACTGCCCTAGGATTGAAAATATGCTGCCCAATAAAATTGCCAGCTCCATTCAGTACCTGCACATAGACCGCGGCCGCTCCTACCCACAGAGCTCCAGAATAAGCGGCCTGGAGTGAGTTTCTCTCCACAGCGCTCTGTAATCCGTCAAAAAACACCTGTCTTGCCAGTGTTTCTAACGCCCACGCCGTACCGTGTAGAACATTCACGACAAGAAACAGCAGAAACACAACAGGCATGGCTCCGGCGATCTTTAGAAATAAGTGAACTACTGCGGAGACCCCGATAAAACATTCTTTTTGTCTCTTCATCCCTGATACCAGCTCCTTTGACTGTCGTACATCTCCCTGTACAACCTGTTTTCTCTGTACAGCGTCTCATGGCTTCCTGAACCGGAAACTCTCCCGTTCTCGATCACAAAGATAACGTCTGTCTGTCTCGCGCTTGCCAGCCGATGACTGATCGTAACAGAGGTGTATTTCTGGTTAATGATACGGAATTTTTCGTACAGCGCACTCTCTGCAGCAGGATCCAACGCCGCCGTCGGTTCATCTAAAATCTTCACAGGGCGGTCGCTCACAAGACACCGGGCGATTGCCACCCGTTGCCACTGCCCGCCGGACAGGTCTTCCGAGTCCCTCACGATCTTCCCCAGTTTCGTCTCCATCCCATGCTTTAAGTCAGACACGATCTCGCCTAACTCCATCATATCGACAACATCTTGAAAACGAACCAGATTGATTTCGTCTCCGCACAGTTTTTCCACATCCCCGATGGCAATATTCTCATAGAGCGAAAGTCCATATCTGGCAAAATCCTGATAGACAATAGAGAAAAAACCTGCGATCCGTCCGGGGCCCCACTCCCGAATATCCGTTCCGTTAATCAGAATTTGTCCCTCATAATCATCATATAGCCCAGCGATCAGCTTCGTAATCGTAGTCTTCCCACACCCGTTTGCGCCGACAAATGAATAGCTTTTCCCGGCTGAAATCTGAAACGAGAGATGGTCAAGCACCTTTCGCTTAGTCCCCGGATAGGCAAAAGTAACATCGCGAAACTCCAGCGAAGAGAACTCCGGCAATTCACAGCTCACGCTCTCCGCCTCCCTAAAATCCATTTTGGTAAAGGTTTCAACATCATGAAAAAACTCGTTATATTTCGCGATCTCGCTGACGCTGTGGTCGGTGAGGACAAGCAGTTCCTTTGCCTGGGTGATGCGGAAGTTGACCAGATAGTTATACGGCGTTGTGCCCATATACCGCCGGAACAGGCGAAGAAAATAGCTTTTGCTCATGTGCGCCTCTGCCAGCAGGTCGGCAAGGCAAAGCTCTTTCTGGTAATTCTTGCTCAGGGTCTCTGCAGCCTGCAAAATGACCTGCCGTGCGCTGGTGGCTTCGGTCTGTGCAAGGATGCTCCGGGCGCACAGCGCCAGCATCTCATGCAGCGCCAGCCCCATGGTCACCATGCTGTCCACGGTGCTGCGCTCCATCTGCCCTAAAAGTGTTTCAAACAATTCCTGCATCTTGACCCCGGTGAGCTGCACCGGGGTCAGTTTTTTGCCCGGCAGCAGCAGCGGCTCCATGGCGGCGACCCCTGCGCCGTCCAGATGCACCCAGTAATGGTGCCAGCAGCTTTGCCCCGGGGCGGTGCAGTAGCTTTGGGGGGTGCGGCAGTTCAGCAGCAGTGCCTGCCCGGTACGGAGCTCCACATGGCTTTCCCCCTGCTCGATGAGCCCTGCCCCACGGAGGGTGTAGAACAGCAGATAGCTTTCTTTATCGGTCCGGGCGGTGGAAAAATGCTGCTGGGCGTAAAACACTCCCGCCTCGGTGCAGTAGTAGGGCTGTGCCAGTTCTGCTTCGCTGGGAGTGGTTCGTTTCCATACACTCTCCGGGGTCACATCCATGTTGTAGGTCAGCATTTTTCGTTTCCTCTCTTTCTGAGGTGTATCTGAAAACAAAGAAAATGACGAATATTTCGCAAGCACAAGCGGGATTTAAGGCAAATAGCCGCAGGAATCCTTTGTGGATTTCAAGGCTGTTTAACGCAAAATCCAGCTGTGCTTGTAGAAATAGACTAAATTTTCGACTTTTCAGATACACTCTAGGTTCAGTATAGCGCACCGGTCTTTGCAGCGCAAGAGTAGACTTTTCACAAAGAATGCGTCACCTTTGCGGATGGAATTGTGGGCATCATGCCGCTATACTGGTAGCAGACAAGGCCACACAGGAGGCACATTATGCACAAAAATTATCTTGCCATCGACATTGGTGCGTCCAGCGGGCGGCACATTGTAGGATGGATGGAGAACGGTGTTCTCCGCACCGAGGAAGTGTACCGTTTTCCCAATAGCGTCCGGCGGGTGGACGGTCATCTGGAATGGGACATCGACAGCCTGTTTGCCAACGTGAAGCAGGGCATCCGGGAAGCCTTTGCAAAATATCCGAATATCGAGAGCCTTTCCATCGACACATGGGCGGTGGACTATGTGCTGCTGAAAGACGGTCAGCCCCTCTACCCGGTCTACGCCTACCGGGACGACCGGACACAGGCCGTGATTCCCGAAGTCCACAGCATTCTGCCCTTTGCGCAGCTTTACCAGCGCACCGGCATCCAGTTCCAGCCCTTCAACAGCATTTATCAGCTGTATGCCGACAAAAAAGTCGGGCGGTTGGCCGAGGCCGAGGACTTTTTGATGATCCCGGAATATCTGCTGTGGAAGCTCTGCGGCGTAAAGGCACGGGAGTACACCAACGCCACCTCCACCGGCCTTGTGAACGCCCAGACCGGGGAGTACGACCCGGAGATTCTCAAAGCTTTGGGCTTGCCGGAGGCGATGTTCCCCAAGCTGACCGCACCCGGTACGGTGCTGGGCCCGTTGAAGGCGGACATTGCCGCCGAGGTAGGCGGACAGACCAAGGTGGTGCTGTGCGCTACCCACGACACCGCCAGCGCCGTGGAGGGCATTCCCATGGAGCAGGGCGACGCGCCGTTTTTGTCCTCCGGCACATGGAGTCTGCTGGGGGTCAAGCTGGCAAAGCCCATCACCAGCCCGGATAGCTGCAAGGCAAACTTCACCAACGAGGGCGGCGTGGGGTACATCCGCTACCTGAAAAACATCATGGGGCTGTGGATCATCCAGTGTGTGCAAAAGCAGTTGGGCATCTCCTTTGCCGAGATGGTGGAGCTGGCCAAGGCCAGCACCTACACCCGCATTTTTGATGTGAACGCCGCCCGCTTCTCTGCCCCGCAGGATATGCGCGCGGAGATCAAGGCGGCTCTTGCCGAGACCGGCGAAGCCCCGGCCACGGACGCCGACCTTATCAACAGCATCTACCATTCGCTGGCCTACTGCTACGGGGAAGCCTTCCGGGAGCTGGAATCTCTCACCGGGCAGCACTGGGACAAGCTCTACATCGCAGGCGGTGGCGCAAAGAACGCTACCCTGAACGAGCTGACTGCCCACTACACCGGAAAACAGGTGGTGGCGCTGCCCATCGAGGCCACCGCCATCGGCAATTTGAAAATTCAGATGCAGATTTAAGAAGGAGGAACCCTATGAGTTACGCAGAAGCAAAAGCCCGCTACGCCGCCATTGGCGTGGACACCGAAGCTGCCATTGCCCGGTTAAAGACCGTGCCCATCTCCCTGCACTGCTGGCAGGGAGATGATGTCCGGGGCTTTGACACCGACCCCACCAAGCCCCTGACCGGCGGCATCCAGACCACCGGCAACTACCCCGGTCGTGCCCGCACCCCGGAGGAACTGATGGCAGATATGGACAAGGTGCTGTCCCTCTGCCCCGGCACCAAAAAGATCAACCTCCATGCCTCCTATGCCATTTTTGACGAAGAAAACCCGTGGGTGGACCGGGACAGGCTGGAGCCGAAGCACTTCAAAAAATGGGTGGATTTCTGCAAGGCAAGAGGGCTGGGCGCAGACTTCAACCCCACCTTTTTCTCCCACCCCAAGTGCGACCCGCTGACCCTTGCCAGCCCCAACGAGGAGACCCGGAAATTCTGGGTAGAGCACGGCAAGGCCTGCATCCGCATCAGTCAGTATCTGGCCGAGGAGCTGGGGCAGCCCTGCACCATGAACATCTGGACGGGCGACGGCTTTAAGGACGTACCAGCGGATCGCAAAGGCCCCCGCGACCGTTACAAGGCCAGCATCGACGAGATTCTGCGCGAGCCTTACGACTTCAAGCTAGTGAAGCCCTGCATCGAAAGCAAGGTGTTCGGCATCGGCGTGGAGGCTTACACCGCGGGCAGTGCCGAGTTTGCCCTGAGCTACGCCGCCTTCAACCGGGAAAAGTGCATTCCGCTGATGGATAACGGCCACTACCATCCCACCGAGGTGGTCAGCGACAAGATTCCTGCCTTGCTGGCCTTCTTCCCGGAGATCGCGCTCCACATCACCCGCCCCATCCGCTGGGACTCCGACCATGTGGTACTGTTCGACGATGAAACGAAGGAGATCTGCAAGGAGATCGTGCGCTGCGACGGTCTGGACGGCCGGGTGAACATTGCACTGGATTACTTTGATGCCTCCATCAACCGCATCTCCGCATGGACGGTAGGCTTCCGCAACGTGGAAAAGGCGCTGCTGTCTGCCCTGTGCACCCCGCATACGGTGCTGAAAGAGCTGCAGGACACCAATCAGTTTACCGAGCTGATGGTGCGGCAGGAGGAGCTGAAGACCCTGCCCTTTGGGGAAATTTGGGACGAATACTGCCGCCGAAACGGTGTGCCGGTGGACGGTGCATGGTTTGAGGAAGTAAAGAAATACGAGCAGAACGTGCTGAGCAAGCGCATTTGAATGAGAGAGGTTTTTGAAGATGGGTATTCTGGATATTGAAATTGTCAAAGGTTTTATGCGGATGTGCAACGATGGCTGGCTGCAGGGCTGGCACGAGCGCAACGGCGGCAACCTGACCTACCGCATGAAGGAAGAGGAAGTGGCACAGTGCCGTCCCTTCTTTGACGAGCAGCCCCGCGAATGGGTGAACATGGGCGTGCAGGCAGATAATCTGGCGGGGGAGTATTTCATCACCACCGGTTCCGGCAAGTTTTTCCGCAACGTGGAGCCGGACCCTGTTCACAGCATCGGTATTGTGGAGATCAACGACAAGGGCGACAGCTGGCGCATCGTCTGGGGCCTGGAGGACGGCGCAAAGCCCACCAGTGAGTTCCCCAGCCACTTTATGAATCACAGCGTCCGCAAGGCCGCCACCAATGGCGCAAACCGCGTTATCTACCACTGCCACGCCACCAACGTGATTGCCCTGACCTACATCCTACCCCTGACCGACCGGGACTTCACCCGTGCGCTGTGGCAGAGTGCTACCGAGTGCCCGGTGGTGTTCCCGGAGGGCGTGGGCGTCTGCCCGTGGATGGTGCCCGGCGGTGCAGACATTGCCATGGCCACCAGTGAGCTGATGAAAACCTATCAGGCTGCTATCTGGGCACAGCACGGTCTGTTTGCCTCCGGCCCGGACTTTGACATCACCTTTGGTCTGGCCCACACCATCGAAAAGAGCGCGGAAATTTACGTCAAGGTGCTCTCCATGGGCGGCGGCATCATCCGGCAGACCATCACCGACGATGACCTGCGCGCCATTGCCCGCGACTTTGGCGTGACCCTGAACGAGAAGTTCCTCAACTGAGCCATTCTCCTCCATTTTTCTTCATCATAGCAGAACAGGCATCCTGCCCGATACCGCTAAACGGTATCGCAGGATGCCTGTTCTGCTTTATGTTTCCCGGAATTCCATGGGCGTTTTTCCGGTGACCTGCTGAAAGACTGCGCTGAAATAATTGCGGGTGGCAAAGCCAAGCTGCTCGGAAATTTCCCGGACGCTGAACGGTGTACTTTTCAGCAGAACTTTCGCACGTTCGACCTTTGCAAACTTTACATAGTTCGTGACACTCAGACCCGTTTCTTCCTTGAATTTGTGGGTGAGGTAATATTCCGTGTAGCCCACCAGCACGGCAAGATCTTCCGCTACGATCTTTTTGTCCAGATTCATCTCGATATAATCCACACACTTCTGGATCTGTCTACTGAGGTTCGGGTTTGTCCGGTGTTTGTGGACACGTCGGATGAAATCATCGTACATCATCATTGCAAGGGGGCTCAGCTCATCCAGCGACTTTGCCGATTCTGCCGCCTGAATGTAGCTGTCCCCCAGCGAGTACGCCTCCTCCGGGGAAAGACCACCCTCAATGGCAGCACGGCACACCAGCGAGGTGAACACGATGATGGAGGTCTTACTCTGGCGTAGCACATCGCTGCTCTGTACCGGCACACCCGCACTCATACTCATACTATTGGAAAGTGCCTGCTTGTAATTCATATCTCCGGTGCGGACCATTTGCAGCATTCCCTGCTCCGCCATCCAGATCTTATGCCGGTCGTGGGGGATGGCAGAGCTTTTCAGCCGCTCCTCCTGCGCTGTGCCGCTGTTGACACAGCTCAGCTCCAGCCGCTGACCGGTGAGGCAGTAGTGCATCATCAGCAGATAGCGGTTCATAATGGTGTTTTGCAGGGTAGGGACTTTTTCAAGAGCTTTGTATAGCTGGATCGTCCATGCCACACTGATTTCCAGCTTGCTGTAATATTTCAGTCCGTCCTCGATCCCGCGCAGCGTCACATCCTGATAGAACACCGGCCCGATGACCCAGACGCGCTTCAGTTTTCCCTCTTCCTTTTCAAAGGCTGCGCCCCACAAAAGCCCCAGCGCCGTTCCCAAGGTAACGGGCACATCGTCCCGGTTCCCATGCTCCAGCATCCGCTGTTTGCAGCCGAACAGCTCAAATGCGCTGGCAAGGAATGCCTCGTCCGGGCAGTTGCTCCGCAAGAGCACACCTTGTGCATCATAGCACCATGTATAAACATTGCCGCCGCACTGGACAAGTTCGGAAAGCAGCATCATATTCTGGAGAACATCCATGTGTAACCCCTCCGGCTCATTGATAAAAACAGTATATCATACTTCCGCCGTTTTTTCTACCAATGCCCGGAGCCAGTGCAGCAGGATGCCCGCAGAGATAGCCGCAGCACCAACGTCTGCTATCAGGTGCGCCGCCGCAATGCCCTGCACGCCGCAAAGCGCATTCATCAGGTACAGTAGCGGGATCAGCAGCAGGCCCTGCCGCAAAAGAGAGAGCACCACCGCACCGCTTGCCCTGCCCACGGATTGCAGCAGGTTGGTTGCCAGATAGGTCAGGCCGATCACCGGGCTGCCCAGAACGAGATAAGTCACCAGCTGCGTTCCCAGACGGAAAGCGCCTTCTTCCTTGATGAACATCCTGATCAGCGCATTGCGTCCGGCAAAGCTGGCTGCTCCGGCAAGGACGCCAAAGACAACAGTCAGCAGGATCAGATTCTTCAAAAGCTGCTTCAGGCGTTTCGCGTCGCCTGCGCCGTAGCTGTACGCCAGAAGCGGCTGGCAGCCCATACAGATTGCCATGGCGATCATGCTGATGACCATGGTCGTCTTGCCTGCCGCCGCCATGGCTGCGACCGCCGCTGTGCCGTGGGTCACCAGCAGCCGGTTGCTGAAGGAGGACGCAAACCCGGCCAGCAGGCTGCCCACTTCCCCCTCCACCTCCTCGCGCAGATAACTGTCCAGCGCACTGAATGGCTCGTCCAGCATCAGGATGCGGGGTTTGGCCGCCAGGATGCGGGCCAAGGCGGCACGCTGCTGCTGCCCGCCCGAAAGCTGGGCCGGGTAGCGCTTGGCAAGGGATTCCAGCCGCATGGCCTGCAGCATTTCGGCGCAGCGGGCCTTGCGGGCGGCCTTGTCTTTTTCGGCTTTCAGGCCGCAGAGCACGTTCTGCTCCACGGTCATGTTGGGGAACAGGGCGTAGTTCTGGAACAGCAGACCCACATTGCGCTGCTGGGGCGGCAGGTCGATGCCCTGAGCGCTGTCGAACAGCACCCGGCCATCCAGCACGATGCGCCCCTCGTCTGGCCGGACGATGCCTGCAATGCAGCGCAGGGTCATGCTTTTGCCGCAGCCGGACGCGCCCAGCAGGGCAGTGGGGGTGTTTCCGGCAGAAAAGGCAGCCCGCAGGGTGAAGCCATCCAGCTTCTTTTCAATGTTCACTTCCAGGCTCATGCGCGTCCACCTGCTTTCTGCTGCTTTTCCAGCAGGTTCACAGCCAGCAGCACCACTGCCGAAATGACAATGTCCACCAGCACCCAGCGCAGGGCCCCGGCTTCGTCATTGGTGCGCCAGAGCTGATACACCGTGGTGGCAATGGTGGCGGTCTTGCCGGGGGTATAACCCGCAATCATGCTGGTGGCGCCGTATTCGCCGAGGGCACGGGCAAAGGCCAGCACGGTGCCTGCCAGAATGCCTTGCCGACAGTAGGGCATCCGCACCCGCCAGAAGATCCAGGTGTTGGAAAGCCCCAGCGTCTGTGCCGACCAGGCCAGCGTTTCGTCAAAACTCTCAAAGGCACCGCGGGCCGTGCGGTACATCAGCGGAAAGGCCACCACGATGGAAGCAAAGATGGCGCTGTACCAGTTCATCACCAGCTTCACACCGAAATGTTCCATGAAAAAGATGCCCAGCGGCCTTTTTGCGCCGAACAGCAGCAGCAGGAAATATCCCACGACCGTGGGCGGCAGCACCATGGGCAGGGTAAGCACCACATCCAGCACGCCCTTGAGCACGCGCGGGAGCTTTGCAATGTAGTAGGCCGCAAAGATGCCTAAAAAGAACACTGCTGCGCAGCTGATCAGCGCAATGCGCAGGCTGTTCCATAAGGGATACCAGTCCATACCATTCCCCCAGCGGATGCTTACAGTGCGGTGAATCCGACGCTCTCGAACACGGTCGCAGCCTTGTCGGTGCGCAGGTAAGCCAGGAACTCCTTGGCAGCCTCGGTATGGAGGGCATTCTTCATCACAGCGGCGGGATAGATGACCTGGCCGCACATTTCCTTGGTGGCCTCGTCCACGGGGGTCAGACCGGCGCTGTAAGCGTCGGTGCAGTAGACGACACCGGCGTCCACACTGCCCTCGCTGATCTGGGTGGTGACTTCCTTGACGTTGGAACCGTAGGTGATGACACCGGCAGCAGCCAGAGCCCCTTCGTCGAGGTCATAGTAGGCCAGGATCTTCTGGGTGTACTGGCCCACAGGCACATCGCTGTTGCCCATGCAGAACAGGATGTCCTCCGCCTTCAGGTGCTCGGCCAGAGCATCAAAGCTGTCGATGCCCTTGTCGCTGCCCTCGGGTACACAGAGGACGACCTCGTTTTCCAGCAGGTCCACGCGGGTGGAGGGGTCCACGAAGTCCAGACCGTCGGTGTTTACGTCGGCAGAAGCGGTGATGTCCAGCTGGTTCATCTGCTTCTGACCGGCGGAGATGAACAGGTCGCAGTCCGCACCCTCCTGGATCTGGGTCTTGAGGGTTCCGGAAGAGTCAAAGTTGAAGCTGAAGGTCACGCCTGGGTTCTCGGCAGAGTAGATCTCGCCGATGGCGGTGAGGGTCTCGGTGAGGGATGCGGCGGCAAACACGATCAGCTCCATGGATCCACCGGTAGCTTCAGAAGAAGCAGCGGCAGAGCCTGCCACGGAAGATGCCGTGCTGGAAGCGGAGGAGCCGCAGGCGGTCAGAACAGCAGATGCGGATGCGATGCCGACAGCGCCCAGGAAGCTGCGGCGGGAGATCATAGTTTTCATAGTCTTGCTCCTTACAGTGGGTATGCTTTTGCTGTACTTTTATTTTCACGCCCGACACCAAAAGCAGCGCCGCGGCGGTGAAACAGACTTATTTGCGGGCGCACTCGCCGTCCAGCCCGGCGGCAATGCGTACCCCGTGCTCCAGGCTGGGCAGGATGTACTCCAAATTCTCCTTCACGGCCTTGGGGCTGCCGGGCAGGTTGACGATGAGGGTCTTGCCCCGCAGCACGCTGGCGGCACGGCTGAGCATCCCGCGCGGGGTGATGCTCAGGCTGTGGTAACGCATGGCCTCAGCAATGCCGGGGGCGTTGCGGTCCGCTACGGCATAGGTGGCTTCCGGGGTGATATCCCGGGGGGCAAAGCCGGTGCCGCCGGTGGTCAGGATCAGGTTGACCTGACGGCCATCAGCCAGCCGGATGAGCTGTGCTTTCAGGGCCTTTGCCTCATCGGGCAGGATCATGGTCTCCTCCACCTGATAGCCTGCAGCGGTAAGCATCTCCACGATCAGGGGGCCGCTCTTGTCCTCCCGCTCACCCCGGCTGCCCTTGTCGGAAAGGGTGATGACGGCAGCGCGCAGGGGCGGGTTTTCCGGCGGGGGCAGCAGGGTCACCTCGTCCCCCACGTGGATCTCGCCGCCCTGCAGCACCCGGGCAAACACGCCCTCCCGGGGCATGATGCACTCGCCGGTCTTCTGCTTGATGACGCAGTCGTTGTGGCACTCTTTGCCGATCTGGGTCATTTCCAGCACCACGTCCCCGATG
>ENA-OPWC01001704-OPWC01001704.1-human-gut-metagenome-genome-assembly--contig:-NODE-1704-length-13902-cov-3.010255_pt1 | contig 13902 bp, 6 predicted proteins | sample MGYA00241504_ERZ502000 | MGnify/ENA primary metagenome ERZ502000 (study PRJEB25962, sample SAMEA2042005) | human gut metagenome | biome: human gut; feature: human-associated habitat; material: faeces...
GGCGTAGTCTCCGACCGTCGTCGCAGCCAGACCCGTCCGCGCCGTGCTCAGGATGGCGGCAGACGTTTTGGTGAGGGAGGCATCGTAGATGTCTGCGGAGGCAGTTTTGCCCACAAATATTGCGTGGTTCCCGACAGTTGCAGCGGCGCTGTTGTTTTCCACGCTGCTCAGAGCGGTCGCGGTGGTGCGGGTGAGCGAAGCATTGTAGGCGTCCACTGTCGTACAAAAAGCAGTGGTCTGTCCGCCAGCGAACAGTGCGTAATTGCCTACACTTGCGCCTTTCACATTCGCTCGTGCAACACTCAACCAAGGTGCTGTCGTGAAGGTGAGTGAGGAATCGTACGCCAGCACATAGCTCGTCACGTTATCTTCATTTATTTGCTCGTAGAACGTCCCACCTGCGAACAGCGCGTAGTTTCCGACGGCTGCACCTCCGATCGCGGCTGTGGCGCCTATTATGTGGGCGGCACTGCGGGTCAGAGAGGCATCGTATGCATCCACAGAGCTCACGAGGTCATAATAGCCTAGTATATTATATGACGATGCGCCGCCAGCAAACAGCGCATAGCCGCCGACAGATGCCGCCGCATGACCGCACCGTGTGCAGCTCAGCTCTGTCGGTGTGCTCTTCGTAAGGGAGGTATTGTAGGCATCCACGGAACTCATGACGCTGTAGCCAAAAATGGACCTGCCATATCCACCCGCAAACAAAGCGTATTTGCCGACGGTCGCGGCCCGCATACCATCCCGTGCAGCACTCAGCGCCGCAGCCATTCCGACCTTTTCCAGCTCTGCACTGTAGCACAGCCTCGCCTTGCCTCCGACACCGATGTACATCTTCTTGACCTTGCGGGCCGTGCCGCCGATGCCGATGTAGGCTTTTTTCATCTTGTGGGCTTTGCTGCCAACGCCCACATAAACTGCTTTTGCCATATCCGGCCTCCTTTACACGTACACGATGAGCACCTTGTTGGTGGTCAATGCGCTTCCCGCCCCCGGGTCGGTGGTCTGGGCGGAAAAAGTCAGGCCGTTGACCGAGTTGGCCGTGCCGCCCGCACTCGAAGACCCGGCATAGTTGTGGGTGTGGGAACTGTTGGCTTTGCCGTTGAGTTTGGTGTTCATCTCGCTCTCGGTGTAGTACCGGTCGTCATGGGTATGGCTGGACGCCGCCTTGCCGTCCACGAGGCCTTTCAGCACCTTGCCCTGATTTGCGCTCAGACTCTGGTCGGTGGCTGTGCTGGTCAGGTCGTCCTGTACCCCGCGCCAGGTGTTGGCAGTTGGCGGCGTATAACCCAGCGCTGCCGTCACGTTGGCTTTGGTGATGCTGATGGTGCCGCCGGAGTTGGTGATGTTGTTGCCGGTCTTCACGCCTCCAAGGACGCTGGCCGTTGCTGTCGGCAGCGTGTAACCGCTCACACTGCCGCCGACCGATATGGGACCCCATGCCATAGGTCCATCCCTCCTATTTCACAATGTAATAAACTGCCGTGATGGCAGCTGTCGGCGTCTGCTGCGCTCGCAGCCGCAGTTTTCCTGCAAAGCTTTCGGTCGATGTGAGTCCTGCCGTCAGGGCGGTCTTTGCACAGGTCGGTGCTACCACTACGGCCACACAGTCGTTTGCCGTCAGGCCGGACACTGGGATGTCCAGATAACACGGACATCCCGCAGTGCTGTCGCTCGACCAGCCGCTGGCCGGGATGGTCAAAGACATGATGTTCACCTTATCTGCCTTTGTCTTTCCCATCTCTTCGATGCTCTTGGAGGCCGTCTTAGCCACCAGCGCGATCCTGTCCAGCAGCCGGTCCACGGCTTCCTTCAGATGAGCAAGCGTTATCCCCATCTTGTCCTCCTTTAAGAGCCAAACAGTTCATCCAGCATCGCGTTTACTTCGGTGTCGGTCGCCATGCTGGCGGTGATGCGGGCGTCCATGGTCTTTTCCATGTTGGTCACTTTCTGCTTGTCCGCGCTGGTGTAGTCGTTGGTCGAGAGACCCTTGCCGGCTTCCTTCTGGACATAGCCGCTCAGATCCACTTTCCAGTCGCCCATCTTTTCCAGCACGCCGTCGATGACCATGTACTCGTCGTACTTGTCGGAGGTACCGGCAGTACCCTTCGGGACCATGTAGATGTACTGTGCAGCATCTGCCGCCTTCAGGTCGATGTTCCCGGTCGAGGTGACGATCTTGCGCTTCAGGTGGTCTGCCGCAGCGACAGCTTTGTTGATGGCGGCGGAGACTTCCGTCTCCGTCTGATATTTCTTGTCGTTCGTCAGGTCGCTCACCTTGGTGGGAGCATTGGTCTCCAGCGCAGATACGCGCTGGCCGAGACCGTCCGTCACATTCTTCTGGCGGCGGCCCAGCTCCTGCAGGTCGCGCAGCGCGGGGATACGGGTCAAATCATAACTAGCCATGTGTTTTTTCCTCTCTTTCTTTTATCCATTAAAAATTTCGTCAAGCATCCTCTGCACTTCTTCAGCGGATGCCTGCTGCATCGATGCCGTTCCCTTTGCAAACAGCGTTACAAAGGCACGGATGTTCACCTTCGGGGGGATGGCAGCGTAGAACCGCACACCGCCCTCCACGGTCTGAAGCACAGTCGCAAGGTTTGCCTTTTCGACCTCTCCGGCCGTGTCCAGCGTCAGGGTCCCCATCGGGACGTAAGAGCTGTCGCACCCCTCGATGGCCACGTCGCAGCTGTACCAGTACCGTCCTACGGACTTGGCCATCTCTTTCCAGCCCGCCGCCGGGATGGTCAAATCATAGCTGCGGTAGTAGCCGCCGGTGTAGTCTCGCAGCGTGTCGGTCACGAGATCCTGTACGCCGTCGTAGTAGCCCTGGATGTCCTGAGCTGTCTTCTTTGCCTCGGCGGCAGAACTGGCCGCATCCGTTGCCGACTGGGCAGCGCGGGCGGCTGCCCCTGCTGCGGCATCTTTCACTTCCTTTACCGCGCTGTCCTTTACTTCCTGAATGGCCTTTTCGGTTTTTTCCTTTGCGCCTGCTGCGGCAGCCGCAGACGCCGCCGGGCCGGCTGATGCCTCCACATTGTTCAGTGCATCCGTCTCGGCTTTGCGTATCTCCGTTACAGCCGAGTCTTTTGCGCCGATAGTGTTTTCATATGCTTCATTGGCCTTTGCGGCGCTCTGTCTGGCGTCCTCTCCGGCCTGCCACGCCTCGTCCTTTGCCTGCTCCACGAGGGCTACCAGCTGTTGCCATGCAGGCACCGGCGGTTCGGGGATGTCCCCCATCGTGCCGCTGTTCATGGCCACGCTGTACTTGATGTCCGCGCTGGTCAGGGTGCGGGTTCCGTCGCTTCCCTCAAAGACGAGCCTGCCGCACCCGGGTGTAGAGGTCACGATGGCGGGTACTTCTATTTTTCCGTCCTCCACGAGCGACGAAAACAGCATTCCCCGCTCTGTGTGCCAAAGCGCCCGGATGGTCATTCCCTCCCACTCGCCGGTCTGGGTGATGTTCAGCCGGTATATCCCCCGGTTCCTGCTGTAGCCCAGACGCAGCTGGTTGTCACAGCCCGATGTCCGCGCCGAACCCGTCGAGGCGAGGGAGATATTGCGTTCTATCATCAGGAGCTCTCCTTCCAGAGCTTTTTCAGCTCATCCACCGCGGGCTGCATCTCGCTGTTCTTGTTCGCTGCCCGCTGCAATATCTGCACCAGCAGCTTTTTCTCTGCGCCAGTCAGCGACGTTCCCTGCATCTCTCCCTCCGCCATCTTCTGTGCCTGCTGGGCGCTGGCTGCAGCGGAGTCCGCACTTTCGCGGGTGTTCTTTACGGCTTCCAGCATCCGCGCCGTCAGGGCGTCCAGTGCATTATCCGTGCTCATTCTTCTCTCACCTCCACAATATTTCCCTTTGCGTCGATAACGGTATTTCCCGGCAGTGTAAAACAGGGGTGCGTCCAGCACCTGTAAAGGTCAGGCCAGCTCATGTTTTCCGGTTCGTTCACCTTGTATCCGCCCCAGTTCAGCTTATCCGGTGCCGTCAGCATCTGCGCCCACACCGCTTCAGCGCACTTGTACAGATACTCTTTCAGCGCACTTCCGGTCAGGCCGCTGCCGTAGTCGTTCAGTACCGGCGTCCGGGTCCAGAGGCAGAAATGGAAATAAGTGTTCGGTACGCTCCCCGCCGTTTCGGCATCCGCCGCCAGCAGCGCCAGAGCAAGCTTCTTTGCATCGGCAAAGGTCGAGCCTTCCAGGTGGTAGTATTTCGGGCTGCTGGCCGAAGTGTATCCGTATGACTCGAATCCGAACTCATAGCACGAGGGCAAAAAGACCTTCCGGCTCAGCGTGGTCACCGTATGGCTTCCTGTATAACTGCTGCCGCTTCCGGAGTAGCCGGGCGTGTAGTAAAATTTCGTCTCCGTCAGAATGTCTTTCAGCGCCTGTGGGGCGTCCTTCAGGTATTCGCTGTTCAGGTAGACGTCAATCAGGCTGTCGGCATACGTACACCATGTCGTGTTCCATTTTTTCCCGGTGATACCGTGCCGCCGGGCAAGGAGCGTCCGGCCTTCGCCGTTCAGCTCTTTCTCGTAGTCCTGCGCTATGACCACGAATTCTTCCGCCGCTGCCCCGTCCTTTTCCACCAGTTTTGTCACCGCTCCCACCGCCAGTTCCTTCAGCATCGGGAGCTTCGCCTCTGCCGTTATGACGATGTTTCCCGTCACATCGGGGATGGAGACGGTCATCTTTTTCTCGTTCCATGCGGTGGCTGTCACGTCTTCGCCGCCCATCGTCACCTTGATGGATATGAGCCAGTATCCCTCGTTCAGCGTCAGAGCCGCGGTGTACGCCTTGCCGCTCTGGACGACCACGTCCGCCCGGCTCGTGCTCAGCCCGTTCAGCCGGTTGGATACCGCATACATCACGATGGCAGGTTCATCCCCGCCGCTCTGTCCATTCTTTTCCACCGTGACGCTGCACACGGCGCTCTTTCCTCCGGCGGCAGCAGTAATGATGCAGCTGCCGTCCTTCAGGGCTGCCAGCGTGTTCACGGCCTTTCCGTTTTCTACGGCGGTCGTCTGGTCTTTCATCACGGCCAGCGCCGCATTGTTCGTTGTCCAGCTCACCGCTGTCACGGTGGACTGGGTCGGCGTCAGAGTCGCGGTCAGAGTCACAGACTCGCCCTGTTTCATCTTTACGGACGGTTTGTCCAGCGCCAGCTTTTCCAGCGATACAGCCACCGACCGCGCTCTGCGCTGCGCCAGCTTTCCGCCTGCGATGGCCGTCAGGAGCACTGTGCCGCCTTTCACGGCGGTCAGAGTATTTTCCCGGAGCTGCACGATGCCTTCCGGTTCGGCCATCCACTCCACGGTCTGAGGTGCGCTTCCGGGCAGCACCGTGGCTTTCAGGGGGCAGGACTCTCCCACTTTTATGCTCAGCTCTTTGCTGTCCAGCCGAATGCTCTCCACTGCCACCGGCTCTGCCTGCTCCGGCGGGGGGCTGTTCCAGCGCTGCTTCAGCTGCGCTATCATGTCCCATGCGCTGGCGTCGGAGTAACGCATTCCGCTCAGCGCTTCAAGCAGCAGCGCGTGTTCCTTTGCAGCGCATCGGTCGGCCACCCACTGCCGGTATCGGGCGGCTCTTTGTGCTTCCAGCGCTGCCCGGGCTTCCTGCTCAAGCACCAGCTGTAAATATTGATACCGCAGCGGCATCGCCGGTCCGTCTGCGCCAGTTCCCTCGCCGTTTTCCAGCGTCTGGTAGCACACATATTTCCCGGGCATGGTCATCTCGCGCCGGCCTTCGCCGTCCGTGGCCATCAGCATCCAGAGGCCCTGCCGCGCCGTCGTGAAACGCCCGTCCACCGGAGCGTTATTATTTCCATCCAGCAGCATCGGCTGCGGCACAGTCCCGCCCTCCTGCTCGATGTGCAACGTCACGGCCAGCCCGTCCCACTCTTCCGGCAGCTCGAATTCGAGCTTTTCCACGTATACGGCGCCCACGCCGCCCAGGTACAGCGTCTCCGGCTCCGCCCGCCAGCCTGTCCCGCAAAAATGGTCCTTCACTACTCTTACTTTCACTTTGAAGCTCCTTCCTTTGAGAAAGGCTCCCCTCGCTAGGGGAGCTGCTTTGCAGCGCCGCCGTCAGGCGGACTGCAAAGCTGAGAGTTTTCCTTCCGGTCCGCTGCCGCTATCAGTAGGGCAAGCACTCTATAAAAAGCCTACCACGTCCCCCGCAGCAAAACTACTGCGGACTTATTCATACAAACAAAAAGAGCAGGCGCCCTGGTTCATTACCAGAGCGTCTGCTCTTATCTTATTTCACCCCCTCCCACCAGTTCTTCTCGTCCTTCGCCTTCTCGGCCTTCTTATCCGCAGCGCTTACCCACTGCGCAAAGTTCTTTTCCTCGTACAGGGGCTTTCCCTCTGCGTCCTCGAGGGCCAGCAGCTTCTTCTCCAGCTTCTCCCGGTCCCGGTCGCTTCCGGCCAGATACTCTTCCTTCACGCTCTCCGTGATCTTGCTCTTGATGCTGCCCTTGTCCTTGCCTGCGGTCATCAGGCGGTCAAGCTCCTCCTGCGCGTCCTCCACCCGGCCATTTTTCACTTCGTCCAGGAGCGCGTCGTATATGCTGCCGTCCTTGCCGCCCGCCAGCAGTTCGTCTGCCTTGCCGTCCACCGCCTTGTTCACAAGGTCGATGAGTTGCGCCCGCCGGGCCGCGTCCGCTTTGCCCTTGGCCCTGTCTGTCACAGGGGCGACGTCCAGCCCCTCCCGCAGCTTCTCAAATACGGCCTTTCGGGCCTTTTCCTCGGCCCGGGTCTTCCCGGCGTTCCGGGCCTCGGCCGCCGCCAACACGTCGGCGTCGTACTGCTTCAGCCGCCTTGCCAGCTCGCCGTCCACCTTGTCCGTCTTGTTCATCTGTTCCAGCTTCTTCATCGCCGCAGCAGCCTCCTCGCTGTCCTCGCTCTGGATGGCGTTGTACAGCCGGTCGTACTGCCCGGTGGCCGAAGAGGGTGCAGAGCTAAAGCTAAACCCTTCGCCTCTGCCGATGGCCTGTACATCCTCCCAGTAGCCTTCAAACGCCTGCATCACCTTCCGGATGTTCGCCGCCGGGACGCCGTAGAGTTCAAGGCCGCACTGGATGTCCTTCAGCACCGCCTTGTTCAGCTTCTGGTGGTGTGCTGTCAGCTCTTCCTCGCTCATCTCGCCAGTGTCCGTCCGCAGCAGCTTGACGGTCTTGGTAAAGGCAGCAAACAGGTCGTTCACCGCGCTGATGTTGGTGGCGCTCACCACGTCATAGTCTTTGCCGTCCCGGGCGTTGGTCAGGGCGCTGTAGATCTCCGAGCCGTACAAAAAGTTTCCGGCCGCACTTTCAGTGTACAGGTCGAAGAACCGTTTGCCCAAGCTTTTCGCCGTAACGTCTCCGTTCTCGTCCTGCTCCCTGTCCCACCGGTGGAGCAAAAAGTCCGCGCCGATCTTCATGAGGGCAAACACCGCCGTCTGCACGACCTGGCTTGCCGCCGCCCGGCGCAGGCTCTGCCCAGCCCGCTGTACCTCGGCCTTGTTCTCGGCACTCTGGTCGGCAGCATACCGGGCTTTCTGGGCCTTATAGTCGCCCACCGCGTCGGCCAGAATGCCGTAGTTCTGGAATCGCTGGGTGGTAAACATGGTCAGCGTCTTTACAAACTCGTTGTCGCTGCGCTGGATGCCCGCCCGCTGCATGGTGGTGTAGTTGGGCTGGGTCTCCTCGATGACCCGCTGGTACATCTTGTTCACGGCTTCCCAGTAGGCTTCGCTGCCCTTCTCCGCGGCACCCTCGCCGAACTCCGCTGCGTGGTGCTCCACATACCGCTTCGCGCCCTCCCACAGCGCCGCCACCGTGATCTCGTCCATGCCGGTGATCCAGCCGGTCACAGCAGGCATGGCTTCCGACGCTTTGGCCACAAGGTTTTTGTGCGCGCCGATGGAGCTCATCTCTCCCCGCTTGGTGCCGCGCAGGCGGTATTGCAGCAGGGCGTCTCCGTGCTGGCGTATCTCTGCTTCCACCGCGGCCCGCTGCTTGCCCGAGAAATTCTTCACGAAGGGCAGTACCGCCGCCATGGTGTCTGCTCCCAGCACAGCGCCCGCCGTGGGCAGGCTGGCTGCCTGCGCGATGGCCACGCCCAGGTTCACGGTCAGGATGGCTCCGGCGTAGTTGCCCCGCATCCTGTCCAGCGCCCGGCTCATGGTGCTGCTGCGCTTGCGCCGCGTGGTCTGCAGGTCGGTCAGCAGGTCGTTGATGTAGCTCACCGTCTCCTTTCCCCACTTCTCGCCGATGATCTTGTCCTTCAGCACACCGATGCCCTCTGCCGTCTCCACGGTGCTGTTCAGTACCCGCTGCACGTCCCGGATGGGGGCCGCAAGGCCCGCATAGGCTGCCGTGTCCCGCAGGCTCCGCTTTACCACGTTCTGGCACTCTTCCAGCAAAATGGGCTTATCGCTCTTCACGCGCTCCTTCAAAAAGCCCCTGCCCTCGATGGTGGCATCCATCTTCACGCCCTCGATCTCCGTCGCCAGCGTGCTCCGGTCTACCGCGATGGGGTAGTAGTTCTTCACGGTGGCCCGGTCGTAGCCCAGCAGCTTCATGCTGGTCTCGTTGATGAGGTTTGTGGTGTATCGCCCGAAAAAGTCCTCCATGTCCTTGCACCAGTTTCGGTCATAGTCCGTCATGGCGTCCTGTACCGTCTGCAAAATGGTGTCGGCCATCGGGACACCGTCGGCGTTCACCAGCGTCCCCAGCATCACGGTCTGGCTGCGCTGGTAGGCTCTCTCGATGTTGCCCTTGGCGTACTGGGCAGCGTCCGGCAGGGTCAGGCCGCCGGTCATCAGGTGGTGGCGGCTGTCCTCGTTGCGCAGCAGCATGTACAGGCTGCACAGCTGTGCGTGGTTCAGCGGCACGGCATTGCCCTTGCTGTCCTTCAATCCGATGTCCACCAGCTCCGCCCCCGGCCCGGCAAAAGCTTCCACCTCTTTCAGGTGTTCCTTGCCGGTCACGTTGGCAAACAGGCTTTCGCCTTCCACGAGGATCTCCGTCTGCCGCCGCTGGCCGTCGTTCAGCATCTGCCCCAGCTTCTCCATCTGGCCGTTTTTGGTGTAGCCGCCCAGACGCCGGAACATTCTCGTGCCGCCCAGCATGTCCAGCTGGTAGCGGTTCATCGCGCCCTTCGCCTTCTCAAATTTCTCTCCGAAGCCGTTGCCCTCCGAGTTCAGCACCTCGCGGGCGGCCTTCATGGCCATGCCGTCCACCTCTTCTGCCCTCGCAAGGCTCAGGGTCTTGTTTTCCGTCCGGATCATGTGCAGCGTGCTGGCCGTAATGGCCTTCAGCATCCGCAGCTGATCTACCGTCATGGGCAGATAGGTGCGGTTCTCCGTCTCCCGGATGCGCTGGCGCAGCCGGTCCCGCAGCTGTTCGGCCTTGTCGCCGTCCGGCAGGGCCTTGGCTTCTTCCAGCTGCTTGTTCAGCCGGTCCAGTTTTGCCTGCTTGCTGGCGTTCATATCGTCCCGCAGTGTCTGGATGAGGTTTTCCACGCCGCTGTTCTCCCAGTCGGCGTGGATGCCGACGTCCATCTCTCCGCTGCGCCGGATGCTGTCCTGCAAGGCGGTCAGCTTGGTCAGGGCGTTGTTGTTCAGCACTGCCGTGTCTGCCAGCTTCGCCACCTCAGCGGCCTGCACGATGAGGCTCTTCTGTACATATTTCCCGGGCTTCGGCCGCAGCACCATCTGGTTGAGCTGGGCGGCATTGTTCCGGATGCTCCGTTTCAGTTCGTCCGCCTTCCGTCCTTCCCGGGCCTTCTGCACCCGCTTTTCGGCCAGTGCCTTTGCCACGGCTACGTCCTCGTCCCGCTGCTGCCGGGCCGTTTCAATGGCAATGGCATTCCTCTGGGCCTGTTTTTCCTGCCATGCTTCCGCCTTGCGCTGGTTCTCGGCCTCCCACTCCATGATCTCGTTTTCCTGTACCAGCAGCTGATGCTCCGCCCGGTCGGCTCTCCGCTGCTCTCCGGCCACCTGCCGGGAAAGGTCGTTGATCTGGGAGCGCAGCTGTCGGCGCTCCAGCTTTATCTCGTCCAGCATCTCCTGCCGGGCCTGCTTCATCCGGTTCTTTTCGGCCTTCCATTCCCGCTCGTAGGCTTCCCGCAGAGCGGTCATCTTCTCGTCGAGCCCCGCCGCCGTGCTCACCTGTGCGCCCAGCGTTTCCAGATTCTCGTTGAGCTGTCGTTCTGCCCGGCTCACGCTCTTGACCTCGGCGCTCTGGCTGCGGCTGTTTTCCCGCATCCGGTCGGCAAAAGCCTTCCGCTGGGCCTGCTGCACGCTCTTCAGTCCCTTCGTCACCTCAGCCGCCCGCTCCTCGCTTCCGGCGGCCATTGCGGCCACTTCACGGTTGTGCTTTAAGATGCCCTCGAACACCGCCTCGGCGTCGGTCATCTCCGGGTGGCTCATGATGTCGCCGATCATCCGGCCCGCCAGCTCCACCTTGGCGTCCTCGTATTCGGCCACGTCCGCGAACCGGCTCATCATCTTGGGCTTGATGGTGTCGTGTACGTTCATCAGCACGTCGAGCCATTCCGTGCTCTCCATGCTGGCTGCGCCCGCCACGCCCGCTTCCTGTGCCGCTGAGCGGAAGAGTGCTGCCGCGCTCTCCTTCACGCCGCCCACGGCCCGTGTGTCGTTCACGATGGCCTCGTACTGTTCCGCCGGGTTGCCGTCCCGGTATCCCTCCGCCTGCCGCAGCTTCACGCCGTGGCGCCGGGCCTCGGCCACCGCCTCTGTCCAGCTTCCGTACCGCTTCACAAGCTCGGCCTTGGCTTTGCCGTTCTTGTCTACCGTGTAGGTCAGGTTATGCAGGTCGGGGTACTGGTTCCACAGCTCCGTGTTCCGGTAGGTGGCCTCGTCCAGTACCTCGCCCGCCAGCGTCTCGGCCAGTCCCTGCGCCTTGGCCATGTCCGCGCCATCCGAGCGCAGATACTCCACCAGCGCCCGCGTCTCGTTTGCCAGCTTCGTCCGGTCGGCCCTGCTGCCGTTGGTCTTCGTCCATCGGATGGCGAGGCTCTCGAGAGCAGCGTCCGAGAGCCGGGTGTTCTTCGTCAGGCCGAAGAACTGGTTCAGGGTGTCAAAGGCCGCTGCCTTCTCCGCCAGTACCCGGCTTGCCTGCCGCTGCTGGTTCTGCTTTGCCTCCCGGTCGGCCTGCTCGGCCCGCTGGTAGCGGAATCGTGCCAGCTCACTCTCTGCCGGGAGTTCCCCGGTCTTGTAGTATTCCCGAATCTCTCTTACGACCTTGTCGGCATCCACCTTCCCGCTGTACTCCTTGCTGGCAGCCACCCGCCCGTCGGTTGTGGAGATGTCGAGGGTGAAACGCCGTTTCTCGCTGCCCAGCTGCTCCACCATCGCGCGGATCTGTTTCAGCTGCTGTTCGGTCGGCGGGGTCTTTGCCGCAATGTCAACGCCCGGGGTCTCAGCCATCACACGCACATTGCCGTCTGCCAGAAACTCGTTCAGGGCCTCTGTGCCGTTGGACACCTCCGCCGGACCGAACACTCCCAGTATTTCTCTGTGGTCGGTGTCCCGGGTGCTGTCATTCTGTGCAAAATCCAGCATCCGGCCATCAGGCAGGATATACCCTGCCTGTTCAAAACGGTCTGTTGTTCCAAACTGCTCCACGGCCAACTTCCGGCGGTACTCAGGTTTTCCGCCCGCCGCCTTGGCCTTGGTATCATACACCTTCTGCTGCTCCTGCTTCACGGCCTGTCGGGCGTTTTCCACTTCGGCCTGTGCCTGCCGCAGCTTATCGTTCACTTCGCCGATGCGGCTTTCCAGTTCTGCACCGCGCCGGTTGAACTCCTTGCGCTTTTCCAGATAGCTTTGGTACTCTTCGCTGGCCCTGAATGCCTTGCCCTTTTCCGAGAACAGACCATAGACTTTTTTCTTTTCTTCGATAGCCCGCACTTCGTTGCTTTCCTGCCAGTTTGCACGCTCTTCCTTCAGGGCGCGGCGCTGACGTTCCAGCTCCCGGCTTTCTTTCTGAAGCTCACTCTGGTTTCGCCGGGATTCGCTCAGCTGGAATCTCACCATTTTCTTCACAGGCTCGTCGGTTCTCTTGCTTTCGTCGGAGGTTTGTGCTATACTTTGCTTAGAGGCCTCCGGCAATCTACTCCTTGAATCTTCGGATTCTACGTGGGTACCACCGGAGGCTTCTACCGAGACCTCCGGCCCGCTGCTCCTCGAATCTTCGGATTCTATGTGAGCTTTGCCGGAGGTCTCTATTTTTATGGGCTTAATGTCCACAATATCATAGAATATCTCCCGCTGGTCCGTTTTGATGGCCGTCAGCACATCCGCCTCATAGACATTCTGCCCGACTTGGATCTTGATTTTTCCCCGGTTGAACGCTTCCGCATTCTTGTGGTTCGCAGGCTCACGGTATACTTCGTCTGCCGTCCGGATGATCTCGTCCAGATTGGCTGCCATCCGCATCTTGTCTGCATAAGCTTCGGCATTTTCCCACTGAAGCGCTTTGGTCGATTTCGACCAGACAAATTCATTTCGCCCGTCTTTATGGTTCAGAATCGTCCAGCCGTTCCGCTCAAAGCCGTTCGGGAAACGCTCCTTGATGGCCTGCTTGACCGTAGACTTCCACTCTTCCTGTGGAACATCTTTCAAAATATCTTCGTCGATTTTGATATAAGACTCTCCAGTTTTATCCTTCAAAATCGAAAACCGAACCCCCTGCTTTCCCGCCGCGCTCTCGGTTTTGAGGGCTGCGGCGTTTTCTTTTGCCGTTCGCAGGTTGTCCATGGCCTTTTCTGCATGGGCGAAATACTCGTCCTGCAAAGTGCGCTTTTCGGTCTCGGCCAGGCGCTTCGCTTTCAGGGCGGCGCGGTTGTCCGGGTCGATGGTCAGCACTTCCTTTGCCCGGCTGATGAGCCCATCCAGCATCTGCCGCACCTGCTCCATCACCTTGTGGATGGCGCCGCTCTTGCCTGCGTTCTTCTCTGCCTGCCCGCGCTGGAACGTCACCCAGCGCTTGAAGCTCTCCTCGCTGTCAAAGATGCCCCGCCATGCGTCGGCCACCAGTTCCTCCGCTGCCTGCTCGTAGGTCAGACTCTGGGCGCTGTAGTCCTCGAGCTTTGCCCGTATCATCTCGTCGAGGCTTTCGTAGCCGCTGCTCTTCGCCAGATATTCCAGCGCGTGCTCCTGCAAAGTCCTTGCGCCCTCGGCATCCAGTGCGTTGTACCAGTGGTAGTCCTCGTGCAGCACCGTGCCGAAGATGTCCTGCGCGTTGTCTCCGAAGAAGATTCGGGCCGTCTCGGTGTCCACATAGGCCTTGATGCTCCGGTCGTTCTGCAGCACATCCCTCAGCACAGCATCCGTGCCGGTGGCCGCTGCGTTCAGGCTGATGATCTGTCTGGCCGGGTCGCTCTCTGGCCGCATCGTACCCTTGTCGTATACCTTGCCCCTGCCGCTGGTGCTCTCGCTGCCAAGTGCGCCGCCCAGTTCGGTCATCTTTTCGGCGTAGAGCATCCGTTCGCCCTTGCCCTGGGTGTAGGCGATCTCGAGGGCCGTCCGCCCGGCGTCGGTGCTCAGGATATAATTGATGTCCGCCGCCGTGCCGCTCATGCTGCCCGCCAGCTCCAGCGCCTGCGCAAAGGTGTCTGCACCGCTCCGGCCCAGCCGGTACAGCGGCGACGCTGCGGCCGCGTACCGGTCAGCGTCCACCCTGTCCGGCATATTTTTGCTGATGGTCTCGGCGGCCTTGTCCGTCACCCGCCAGCCTTCCAGCGCCCGCTGCACCTCGGCCTCCCGCTGGGTCTTCGGCGCTTCCGGCCGGAGTCCCAGAGTCTCCCGCAGCGGGGCGTTCTCGTAGCTGTCGGTTTCACCTACAGCGGCAGTCGCTTCACGCACGTTGTCCGGCGCAGCCGTTTCCGGC
>ENA-OPWC01001705-OPWC01001705.1-human-gut-metagenome-genome-assembly--contig:-NODE-1705-length-13897-cov-1.770192_pt1 | contig 13897 bp, 10 predicted proteins | sample MGYA00241504_ERZ502000 | MGnify/ENA primary metagenome ERZ502000 (study PRJEB25962, sample SAMEA2042005) | human gut metagenome | biome: human gut; feature: human-associated habitat; material: faeces...
GAAGAACATACAGATACGGGACTGGCCAATTCCACCGCCAATAGTGTATGGAAGTTCTTTATTCAGAATTGCTTTCTGGAAAGGAAGTTCTCTGCGGTCATCGCATCCGGCTTCTGTCAGCTGACGGTCGAGTGCTTCTTCGTCAACACGGATACCCATGGATGAAAGTTCCAGAGCAATGTCAAGAACCGGATAGTATACGAGGATATCTCCGTTCAGTTCCCAGTCATCGTAGTCCGGTGCACGTCCGTCATGACGTTCTCCGTTGGACAAAGTCTTACCAACCTGCATAAGGAATACAGCGCCTTTTTCTTTGACGATCTTGTATTCTCTTTCCTTTGGAGTCAGATCCGGATACATGTCTACCAGTTCCTGGGTGGAAACGAAGGCAATTTCTTTTGGCAGGATCTCTTCAATATAATCATACTGTACAGCCATGTATTTCTCTGTTTTGCGGAGTACACTGTAGATAGAGCGGACTGTGTTGATCAGAGTTTCCATGGTACGTTCTTCTTTGGAAATGATCTTTTCCCAGTCCCACTGATCAACATATACAGAATGGATGTTGTCCAGGTCTTCATCACGACGGATCGCGACCATATCTGTATAAAGGCCCTCGCCATGAGCAAAGCCGTATTTCTTCAGCGCATAGCGTTTCCATTTGGCAAGGGAATGTACGATCTCAGCATTTTCGTCCTGGCCTTTGATGTCGAAGCTTACCGGACGTTCTACACCGTTAAGATTGTCGTTCAGACCTGAGGATGGAGATACAAAGATAGGAGCAGAAACACGGAGAAGATTCAGCTTCTGGGAAAGTGTCTGCTGGAAAAAGTCTTTGACAGTTTTAATTGCAACCTGTGTATCATGCAGATTCAGATCTGAATGATACCCGTCAGGAATCTTGATTTGTTCCATAATAATCCTCCTAGATTTAATGTAACTATTATAGCAAGAAAAAGTCGGTATTGCAATTTTTTTACCTTGTAAGATTGCAATAAAAAGGATACAATAATGAATACAGCAATTTGAAGTGAAATCGGAGAAATGATTTGAACTAAGGGGGTGTTGTCTATGAAATGTCCGTTATGTGACGGAACGGTTGTAAATGGACGATGTAAAGAGTGTGGTATGCCATACCGCAATGATGAAATCCTGTATCATCTGAATGAGAGCCGGAGTGATCACTATCGACATGCATCAGATAAGGCCCGTAAGATCATGCAGACACAGGGAGTCGGATCCTTGGGGAAAGGAAGCACCGGAAAGGCTGCTGGCAATCGGAATACATCCTCTGGCAGAGAAAAAATCCGGCCTGCAAAAACTAAGAAGCATTCAAAACTTGGGATACTTTGGGTGATCATTATTATTCTTGCAGCAGTTGCACCACTGGCTGAAGATCTGGGTGGTGTCATAAAAGAAGCAATTCAGTCTGAGGTTGAGAATAGCAGTGAGATACAGACAGATACCGCTGAGACCACAGATCCGGGTACATATTTTTACAGCTGGGATGATGAGCAGGGATACAAGGATTATTCGATCGGCGCAGGATATGGACCGGCACAGGCTGGTGTCCAGTTTGAAGCAGGAAAATATGGCGTTTTTACTTCCAGCGCCGAAGTGACACTTACTGTTACCAGAAAGAAAGCAGACAACGAACAATATACACTCAAAGATGGTGAGGATACACTGTTTCTGACATTTGAAGAAGGTGACACGATTCAGGTAGAATCCGAAGAGAGTGACTTTGACAGTGTTTATCTGATGGAGTGGGAAGATTAAAAATATTAGTTTAATAATGGATTTTCGGGGGAAGATTTCAGACAATAAAAAATGAAATTCCCCCTTTTATTTCACATGATATTGTGTTATACTCTCATATGCAACACAATATATGGGGAGAATGCAATGGGGGGGGTAAAGGAACCGTCACTGTGAACGAAAGAACAGTGGCAAAACCTCATAAATGCAGCAAACAGGAGAGACAAGGTATGATTTATGTAATTAAGAAAGACGGAACAAGAGAAGAATTTGATCCGCAGAAGATCGTGAAAGCAGTAAACAAATCTGCCGCACGAATCCTTTATAAATTTTCACCGGAAGAAAAAGATTTTATCTGTCGTTTTGCACAGGAGCATGCAGATTCTCTTGGAAAAAATGAGATTGAGATCCAGGAGATGCATAATATCGTTGAAGGAGCTCTGGAGCGTGTGAATCCGGCAGTTGCCAAGAGCTATCGTGATTATCGTAATTATAAACTTGATTTTATCCACATGATGGACGACGTATATACAAAGAGCCAGGCAATCCGTTACATCGGGGACAAGAGCAATGCAAATACCGACAGTGCGCTGGTTGCTACGAAGCGAAGCCTGATCTTTAATGAACTGAATAAGGAACTGTATCGTAAGTTTTTTATGAACCGCAACGAGCTGCAGGCATGTAAAGATGGATATATCTATATTCATGACCAGTCAGCACGCCTGGATACGATGAACTGTTGTCTGTTTGACGTTGGCTCCGTATTAAAAGGCGGATTTGAGATGGGTAATGTCTGGTACAATGAGCCGAAGACACTGGATACTGCATTTGATGTTATGGGAGATATTATCCTGAGTACTGCGGCACAGCAGTATGGCGGTTTTACCGTGCCGGAAGTTGATAAGATCCTTGGACCATATGCACAGAAGAGTTATGATAAATATATCAATGAATTTCTGAAATATGCGGATGAGAACTGGAATGGCAGAGAAGAAAAAGCAATCGAATATGCGTTGGATAAAGTAAGACGTGATTTTGACCAGGGATGGCAGGGAATTGAGTACAAACTCAATACAGTAGGTTCTTCCCGTGGAGATTATCCGTTCGTTACAGTTACATTGGGACTTGGAACCGGACAGTTTGAGAAGATGTGTAATATTTCTCTTCTGGAGGTACACAAAGGCGGTCAGGGTAAGAAGGGCCACAAAAAACCGGTACTGTTCCCGAAGATCGTATTTCTTTATGATGAAAATCTTCATGGACCTGGAAAACCATGTGAAGATATTTTTGAAGCAGGTGTGGATTGTTCAGCAAAGACGATGTATCCGGACTGGCTGTCTCTGACAGGCAAGGGTTATATCGCCAGCATGTATAAACAGTATGGCAAAGTTATCAGCCCAATGGGGTGCCGTGCATTCTTAAGTCCGTGGTATGAACGCGGCGGTATGTATCCGGCAGATGATAAAGATACACCGGTATTTGTCGGACGTTTCAATATCGGTGCAGTCAGCCTTCATCTTCCAATGATCCTGGCAAAAGCAAGAGCCGAGAGCAGAGATTTCTATGAGGTGCTGGATTTCTATCTGCAGATGATCCGTAATCTGCATATCCGTACTTATGAATACCTGGGACAGATGCGTGCTTCCACGAATCCACTGGCATACTGCGAGGGCGGTTTCTATGGCGGTCATCTGAAACCAAATGAAAAGATCGGCAAGCTTCTGAAGCCGATGACAGCTTCTTTTGGTATTACAGCACTGAATGAACTGCAGGAGCTTTATAATGGTAAGTCAATCCGTGAAGATGGACAGTTTGCCCTGGAAGTTCTGAAATATATCAACGATAAAGTAAACCAGTTCAAGCAGGAAGATGGATATCTGTATGCAATCTACGGTACACCGGCAGAGAGTCTCTGCGGTCTGCAGGTAGAACAGTTCCGTAAGATGTACGGAATTGTTGAGGGTGTTTCTGACAGACCGTATGTCAGCAACAGCTTCCACTGCCATGTAACAGAGGATGTAACTCCGATTGAGAAACAGGATCTGGAGGGACGATTCTGGGAACTCTGTAATGGTGGTAAGATCCAGTATGTACGTTATCCGATTGGCTATAATAAAGAAGCAATCCGTACCCTGATTCGCAGAGCAATGAATCTGGGATATTATGAAGGTGTCAATCTTTCTCTGGCATACTGTGATGACTGCGGTCACCAGGAACTGGAGATGGATGTGTGCCCGGTATGCGGTTCGCATAACCTGACCAAGATCGACCGAATGAATGGATATCTTTCTTACAGCCGTGTCCATGGTGATACACGACTGAACGAAGCAAAGATGGCAGAGATTGCAGAACGTAAATCAATGTAAATCAGAAAAATAATAAAACAGCCGGTACATCATAGTGTACCGGCAATTTTTTGCAGAATTATTATTTTTTCTTCGGTGTAACTGGCGGCAATTCGCAATTATATGCGATTCCGAGTGGAGTTACAAGAAGTGGATGAACCGGACGATATACCGGTAATTTCAGCTTCTTCTCGAATACATTTGTGAATTCCCTGAAGCTTGCGGAGCCACCTACAACATAAACTGCAGGCACCTGATAACCATTGAGAAATTTCTCAGTGATGGTTGCCATTTTCTCTATGGTAGCCTTGACGACCGGGAAGATTTCATCCTCTTTCTCAGGAGTAGTCTTTAGAACTTCTGCTTCTTCATAAGGAATCTTATAATGCCCGGCAACTGTCATGGTCATATGACTTCCACCGGTTGCTTCATCATCGGTGTAGATGACTTTGCCATCTTTGAGGATGCTGATACCGGTTGTGCCGCCGCCGACATCCACAACTGCACCGTCTGTGATCTTGAGGACAGCAGCGGCAGCAGTCGGCTCATCTACGATATTCATCACTTCGAATCCGGCACCTTCCAGTACATAGCCGATGCTTTTGACACTGCCTTCGGAAACTCCCGGAGGGATGGCAGCAGCAGCATAGGGGAGCTCGGTGCCAAGTTTTTCCTCGAGCTCTGCTTTCAGCTTTGTGACAAGCTGAACGGATTCATAATAGTTTACGATCACACCGTCACGAATTGCATGAGAAGGTGCGGAGACACCTGCAATCGGTCTGTTTGTGCTGTCAACAACCGCAAGGACCGTATTGGCAGTACCGAGATCCACACCGACCTTCAGACGGCCTCTGAATTTCTTGCATTCTCCGGTTCGTACCAGTTCTGCAAAATTCGATAAAGTTCTGTTTTTTATTTCCATTTAAGAATGCTCCAATTATTTAATGATAGTACCGGCCTTTTCTTTGTAGCCATCTTTTGCATGAGCAATATCTGTGATGATGGTGCGATGTCCATTGCCTTTTTCTGCAAATGCGACCGCAGCTTCGATCTTCGGAAGCATGGAGCCTGCTGTAAACTGATTCTCATCAATGTATTTGCGGGCATCTGCAACAGAAACAGTGTCCAGAAGAGTTTCTTTGTCGGTATCTTTATTCAGGCTGACTTTCTCAACGCTGGTGAGGATCAGAAGCGTATCTGCATTTAATTCCTCTGCGAGAAGTTCACTTGCAAAATCCTTTTCAATGATCGCACTTGCACCGTGAAGATCGATTCCCTGCTCCATGACCGGGATTCCGCCGCCACCGGCTGCGATTACGACCTGACCGGCATCGGCAAGTGTACGGATCGTTTCAAGTTCCACGATTTTCTGTGGCTTTGGAGCTGCAAGGATTCTGCGGTATTCTCCATCGGCAACTTCTGTGACGAAATTACCTTTGTCTTCCTCTGCCTCTGCTTCTTCCGCATTAAGAACACGTCCGATGATCTTTTCTGGTTCGCCAAATGCATCATCATATGGATCAATCACAACCTGTGTAAGAATAGTTGCAACAGGTTTGTAGATTCCACGGGAGAGCAGTTCAGCTCGGATTGAATTCTGAAGGTCATATCCGATATAACCCTGGCTCATAGCGGAGCATACAGACATCGGCGCAAATGTATAGTCAGGATGTGCCTTGCCGAATTCATTCATAGCTGTATGGATCATGCCTACCTGCGGTCCGTTGCTGTGGGAGATGACAACGTGTGCACCATCCTCTACAAGATCTGCAATGGCTTTTGCAGCGGCCTTGGTAGCCTGTTTCTGTTCTGGAAGAGTTGCGCCCAGGGCTTTGTGACCAAGAGCAACAACGACAGTTTTTTCGCTCATATGGATTCCTCGTTTCTTTTCAATTTGTCTGTAAAACAATCTAATTCTTATTATAAAAGAATGAGAATGGAATTGCAATAAAAAGATAAAATGTGGTAAAAAGACAGACTATAAAAGGGTGATTGTTATAAAAAGATAGAAACTGAAAGTTTGACGTGCTATAATGAGAAAACACAAGGAGGGTGAAGACATGAACTATACGATCAGCAATGAGAAACTTACACTGGTGGTTTCTTCCAAGGGGGGAGAATTTCAGTCTGTCAAAGATGCAGAAGGACAGGAATACTTGTGGCAGGGAGATGCTGCAACATGGACAGACAGAGGACCGAATCTATTTCCCTATATCGGTCGAATGACAGAAAAAAGCTATAAATACCAGGATACCGTTTATCATATGGATATTCACGGATTTCTTCCGTATGATGAGATGGAGCTTGTTGAGCAGAAAGCAGATTCCCTGACGCTGCGCCTTGTAAGCTCACCGGAAACAAGAAAACAGTATCCTTTTGAGTTTACACTTGATATCACATGGAAACTTGAAGGAGAAAAAATCACAATTACATATCAGGTAAAGAATACCGATGATAAGAAGATGTATTTCGGTATCGGCGGACATCCGGGATTCCAGATTCCGATTGAGAAGAATCTGAAATTTGAGGATTATAGGATTGATTTTGGCGAAGATCCCAAACCACGCAGGATTCTTTTTTCGGAGGACTGTTTCGTACTGGAGGAGGATGAGGCTTTTGCATTGGAAGAAGGCCGTTATCTGAATCTGGAGCATAATCTGTTCGATGATGATGCAATCGTGTTGAAAGAAATGCCGAGGGAAGTAACACTTGAAAGTGCAAAAGGCAGCAAAAAGATCACAGTCGCATTTCCGGATATGGATTATCTTGGAATCTGGCACTGGCCACATGTAGAAGTAGATTATGTCTGTATTGAGCCGTGGAGTTCGCTTCCTTCACGCAAAAATGTAGTCGAGGATCTGGAAAAACAGGCAGATCTGCTTTCGCTTGAAAGTGGACAGGAATATACCAATACATGGAGTATTACGATCAAAGAAAAATAATACTCCCTGTATTTAATGGCCGGGGATCTTGCCCTGGCATCATATCATGATTTGAAGGGGAAAATGATCATGCAGGTAAACATGAAAAAAGGAAATGGCAAGAACAGCATAACATCCAAACAGTTCAACAGGGGACTGATCTTTCAGTTGATCGCTACGGGAACCTGTAATACGAGAATTGAACTTTCGAGGAGGACTGGCCTTGCCAAAACCACAGTGACCAATATTGTGGCAGAGTTCATGGAGAAGGGAATTGTAAAGGAATGTGAGGAAGAGCTTACAGAAGTCTGCGGCAGGAATCCGATCATTCTCAAAGTTGCTGATCAGGCCCCGAAGATCATAGGAATTCTTGTTTTCCGAACAAATATCCAGACTGTACTCTGCAGCCTGGACATGCAGATATTCCGCACAGAGACCATAGAATTTGGCGAGCTGACAGGGGATATTCTGATTCAGAATGCTTTTGAACTGATTGACCGGATGATGGAAGAGGAGAAAAATATTCTGGGAATTGGCATTGCTTCTATCGGGCCGGTAGATATCCGCAACGGAATTATTCTGAATCCACCGCGATTTTATGGAGTTAAGCATGTCCCGATCAAAGAAGCAATCCAGAAGAAATATAATCTTCCGGTTTATTTTGATCATGATAACAACTGTGCAGCACTGGCAGAAAAACTGTTTGGAATCGGCAAGGCGGAACAGGATTTCCTTCTTCTTGCTGTATCCAATGGCATTGGTTCCGGCTTTGTATGTGGAGGAGAGGTTTTTCACAGTCACAGAGGATTTGAAACAGAGCTTGGTCATGTCAGCATTAACTGTAAAGGACTGCAGTGTTCCTGCGGAAACAGAGGTTGTCTGGAAATGTATGCGAGCAGTTATGTGGTCAGAGAAAAACTGAAAAAAATAACCGGGCTGAATCTGCCTTATGCGGATTACTTTAAGATTCATGACAGACCGGAAGTTGAGGATATTCTGGAAGAAATGATTCAGGATATCAGTGCAGGACTGGTAAGCATTATCAATATGCTCCAGCCGGAGATGATCGTACTTGGATATGATGGAATAGATTGGCCAGAGGATTACGTAAAGAAACTGGAGGTACTGATCAATGACCGTAAGATCACACAGGATGGATGGAATATTCCGGTCAAGAAGGCTTATTTCGGCAAGCAGGCACAGCTGGTTGGTGCGGCAGCTTTGGTAGTAAACAGTATTTTCAAGGGGGAATTACAGTTTTTTGTGTAAATTTTTCTTTTCAGCGGAAGATTCCGTGAGCGGACTTCGAAGTGTGAAAGAAGTAAAAGAACTTTATAAGAAATATTCAGTAAAATAAAAAGATGCAACGAACGTATAAAAACAATACATAAACCATATTTTATCCCCCTGTTCCGTGAAATATGAATTTGCTATAATATAAAAAATGGTATTTCTAAAATTGGAGGAACTGAGGATGAAATCAATTTTATGTTATGGGGATTCGAATACATATGGACTCATGCCGGACAGCCCGGACCGTTATCCTAGGGATGTAAGATGGACAGGAATTTTGCAGAAAAAGCTGGGTGAGGATTATTATGTAATAGAAGAAGGACTTTCAGGAAGAACAACGCTGTGGGATGATCCGATTGAGGAACATAAAAATGGCAAAAAATATCTGCTGCCTTGTCTTGACAGCCATAAGCCGGTTGACCTGGTGATACTTATGCTGGGTACAAATGATCTCAAAACAAGATTTTCATTAACTCCTTTTGATATTGGAGCGTCTGTTGAAAATCTGGTTAAAGTGCTTTTAAAATCTGATGCAGGAATAGACTACCAGCCACCAAAGGTTCTACTGGTGACACCTGTTCCAATTCATAGTGTAGGACGGGATGATCTGGATCACATGTTCTTTGATGTGGAAGAGAGAAGTCAGGCACTGGCACATTATTATGAAGAAGTTGCAAATCGGTATCAGATAGAGTATCTTAATCCGGGAAGTGCAATAGAGACAAATGAACTCGACGGAATCCACTATTCAGCAAATGGACATGCAGCCATGGCTGAATTGATGGAGAAAAAGGTAAGAGAAATCCTGGAATAAATTGTTGTTAGAAGCAATGCTGCCTGCTCTGATATCAGATATCGGGGCGGGCTTTTTATATCAGAAAAGGAGGAACAGTAGATGAAAGCAGCATATTTAAAGGCGAAATATCAGTTTGAAGTCAGAGATGTAGAGTTAAGAGAACCTGACAGAAACGAGGTGGAAGTCGCTATCAAAGCATGTGGTTTCTGTGGGCATGATAATATTCTGGCAAATTATGCAGCAACTGAGTGGGAGCCGTTTGGCCATGAATTTGCGGGAAATGTAACCAAAATAGGAGCAGATGTACAGAATGTTGCGGTAGGTGATCGTGTGGCAATCGAAACTTCAACATTCAATCCATTTTCCGATGCTGCCCTGAATGGAAGACCGGATCTTTGTACAGACTGTACGGATTATATGAAACGTAAAAAAGGAGATACCATGGGATTTGCAGAGAGAACGATTGTACCTGCAAATCTGGTTGTAAATATCCGAGATCTTTCTTTTGAGGAAGCGTGTATTCTGGAACCAATGGGAGTTGCAGCAGATCTTATCCTGACAGCAGATATTCATCTGAATGATGACGTTCTTCTTCTGGGGGCAGGTCCGATTGGACTTATGGCAATGCAGATGGCCAAGAAGAGTGGTGCACGTCATATATATGTAGCACAGCATTCCGGAAGTAAAGCACGTGTAGATCTGGCCTACAAATTTGGTGCTGATGATGTAATATTTACAGATAAAGAAGATCTTGAAAAATATCCATTCCCACGAGGTGGCGTAGATAAAGTTCTGGTAACTTCACCGCCGAGTACGATTGACCTTGCAACAAGAGTTACCAATCCGGGTGGTAAAGTTGCATTTCTTGGAATCGGATATGGTGACAGGGCAAAGGCAACGTTTGATTCAAATATCGTACATCTCAGAAAAATTTCCATTATCGGATCCAATGCGATTCCGGCATTGTATTTCCCGAGATGTATTGATCTTCTGGAGGCAGGTATGGTCGATGTAAAATCTCTGATCTCGCATCGATTCAAACTGGAGGATCTTCCAACAGCAATGGCCCAGTATCTTGCTGAGAAAGATAAAGCGGTCAAAGCGATTATGGTGAACGAATAGAAGGTGCCCTTGTACTGATTGCTGTACTTTTTAACACATTACAGACAAGAAAATCAGAATAGCATTATATAAAATAACAAATAACGGGTGATAGAATTACGGTAATTTATACAAAATAAATAATTTACCATCTCAAAACCATATTTTGCCCCCCTTTTTTGCACAAACACCTCTGTGTATAATAAGTACATAAACAAGAGAGAACAATGTTTCGGAAAGCAGGGTGAAGATATGGGAGATGTAATTGTTTCCATGGAACACATTACGAAAGAGTTTCCGGGTGTTAAAGCACTTGATGATGTTAAATTTAATCTTCGTGCCGGTGAGGTTATGGCACTGTTAGGTGAAAATGGTGCAGGTAAATCAACGCTGATGAAAATCTTGAGTGGTGTATATTCTCTGGATCAGGGAAGTTTGAAGATATTTGGCAAAGATTATTCATCACTTACTCCGAGTTCAGCGAGAGAGGCCGGAGTTGCAATCATTCATCAGGAACTGAATATGTGTAAGGATCTTACAGTTGCGCAGAATATGTTCCTTGGACGAGAAGAACGAAAAGGTTTTGTACTAAATAACTCCAATATGGAAGATATCGCAAGAAAATATCTTGGAGAACTTGGAGTAGATATCAGTCCGGATGAGATTGTTGGAGAACTACCGGTTTCCAAACAGCAGATGATCGAGATTGCAAAAGCACTTTCAATCAATGCAAAGATCCTGATCATGGATGAGCCTACATCGGCACTTACATCCCGTGAGATCGATGAACTGTTTAATATTATCCGTAAGCTGAAAAGCCAGGGATGCGGAATCGTATATATTTCACATCGTCTGGAAGAGCTTGCACATATTACAGACAGAGTTACGATCATGCGAGATGGCCACTACATAACAGAAGGTAATTTCATAGACTTTACTATGGATGAAATCATTGCCAACATGGTTGGCCGTGAGATTAAAGAAAAATTCCCTCATGTTGAGTGCAAGAGAGGCAAGAAAGTATTCGAGGTCAAGAACCTGAACGCAGGACGTCTGGTAAGAGATATCAATTTCTCACTGTATGAAGGTGAGATCGTTGGATTTGCCGGACTTATGGGTGCCGGACGTACAGAAACAACAAGAGCTATCTTCGGTGTTGATCCGAAAGAATCAGGAACACTGATTCTGGATGGTAAAGAAATTACGATCAACAATCCGATGGATGCTATCAAAGCAGGTGTTGTACTTGCTCCGGAAGACAGAAAGAAAGACGGATTATGTACAAAACTCAGTATCCGTCATAATATTGCACTTCCAAACCTTGACCTTATCTGTGGAAAAGGCGGGGTGATCAATACAAAAATAGAAGAAGAACTCTGTGACAAGGCTGTAGCAGACCTCACGATCAAAACTCCGAATCTGGATGTTGATGCCGGAACCTTATCCGGTGGTAATCAGCAGAAGGTCGTTGTTGGTAAATGGCTGGCAAGGAATTCAAGAGTTGTAATTTTTGATGAACCTACAAGAGGTATTGACGTAGGTGCCAAGGTTGAGATTTATCAGCTGATGAATCAGCTGAAAAAGCAGGGAATCGCTGTTATGTTTGTTTCCTCCGAGATGCCGGAGGTTATGGGTGTGGCAGACAGGATCATCGTTATGTGTGACGGACGTATTACCGGTGAGGTAATGGCAAAAGAAACCACACAGAATGACATTCTGAAATATGCAACATCCTTTGAGAATAAACTTGGATCTCAAAGCCAGAACAACAAGGAGGAATAATCATGAAGAAAAAAAGCGGCTTTTCAAAAATTATGGGGGCAAAGGGTGCCGGTACGGTAGTAACAGCCTTCATAGGATTAATTATTATTTATATAGCATTTGGTATTCTGAACCCGAAGGTATTTACACTTCTGAATATCCAGAACCTTCTTCGTTCAATGTCTAAATACCTGCTGATCGGTATCGGACAGAGTTTTGTAATGATCACAGGAAACGTTGACCTGTCAATCGGTTCTGTTGTTGGTATGAGTGCCATGATCTCAGCAACCATGATGACAAAGGGAATGAACCCGGTCGTAGCAATTATTGTAACAATTGTTCTTGCACTGGTTGTAGGTGTTGTAAACGGTTATCTGGTTGGTAAATTTAAACTTCCACCATTCATCGCAACACTGGGAACCATGTTCATCGCACGTGGTATTGCTTATATCGTAAATAATAACAGAAACACTGACAACATTGCATCCGGAATCGGTAAAGAAGCCGGAGACAGATTCCAGAATATTTTCTACTATGGAAAGACAGCAGGAATCTTCAATACATTCTGGATCGCACTTATTATTTTCCTTATTTTCTGGTTTTTCCTTGCAAGAACCAGATCCGGACGTCATATTTATGCAATCGGTTCTAACGTAGATTTAGATGTGCTTCGCGAATTTACTGATGATGAGGAACTGGTACTTCAGGCATGCGGTGCAGAAATGCTGAAAAAGCTTGTTCGTGAAATCGCGGTTACTTCTTCTAAAATCGGAAGCACGAGCATGACACTTACCGATGCGACCGGTGAGCGTTCTCTTGCAGAAGTAGCAGGAGCAAAGAAGGAACAGATGATAGAAGCTGTACAGGAAATGAAACAGGATATCATGGGAGTAGACGATCTTACCGATCTTGGCGATATGGATATTGAATTTGATGAGGGATGGTAGAATGTTTCAGGGAGTACATTCTACAGTAATCGGAGACAGCCATATTAGAAAGGGCATTGTCTGTCAGGACAGTTCAGGAACGGTAGTCACTGACAAGTTTGCGATTGCTGTTGTGGCAGATGGGCATGGCAGCGCCAAGCATTTCCGCAGCGATGTAGGTTCAAGGATTGCTGTAAAGATTACGACAAAGTTATTGAAAAATTATATGAACCGTCCAGACTTTAAGGAGCAGTTTTTTAAACATCCCGAATTTATTCTGGCACAGATGGAAAAGCAGATTCTTATGAAATGGAGAGAGGCCGTAGAGGAATATCATTTAGAAAACCCACTCACAGGGGAAGAAGAAAGCAAGATTCCCGAAAAGGCAAAAGGCAGACTAAGAACAGCCGTTATTTACGGAAGTACCGTACTGGCAGCCGTTTTGACAAAAGATTTTTCCTATGGAATGATTCTTGGCGATGGTGGATTTGTTGTACTCGGAGGAGATAAAGAACTGTATATTCCGCTCGAGGACAAAAATTCCCATGCAAACTACACCTCTTCCCTCTGCAATACCGATGCGATTCATTTCTTTGAACACTGGTATACCACAGAAACAGTAAAAGCATTATTCGTATCCACAGACGGGTTATTCAAATCATTTGCAAGCGAAGAAGACTTTTTGAAATATCATGGATTGCTTTCTCACATGTTTCATGATACGGAAAAAATGCAAAAAAGTTTAAAGCGGAATTTTGAAAAAAGGACAAGAGAAGGCAGCGGTGACGATATATCCATTGCTTTCGTTTATCAGGAAGGAGAGGAAGCAGAATGAAAAAAGAAGCAAGCGTAATTCTGGCAAAATGTGCTCAGGATAAGCTTTACGGAATCCGAATTGAAAAAAGAGATAATGACTGGGTTCGTACCTGGGCATTTAAATTAAAAGAAGAAACAGCAGAAAAAGAAGGCTTCGATAAAATCAACTTTACCGGAAGT
>ENA-OPWC01001717-OPWC01001717.1-human-gut-metagenome-genome-assembly--contig:-NODE-1717-length-13804-cov-2.403084_pt1 | contig 13804 bp, 6 predicted proteins | sample MGYA00241504_ERZ502000 | MGnify/ENA primary metagenome ERZ502000 (study PRJEB25962, sample SAMEA2042005) | human gut metagenome | biome: human gut; feature: human-associated habitat; material: faeces...
AAAGCGTAGTTTTTTAGTTGTGATTCGGAACGCAAGGTATTAGCAGAAAAAATATTAGATGGGACGTTTTGATAAATATTGTTTTTTAATATTGCTGCATCAACTTTAGTTATGTGTACATTAACGTTTTCTTCATAACAGAAGTTTTTACATATTCAGCCTTACCAAATACCTCAACAAAATTATTTTGATTAAAAATCAATATTTTGCGTCCAAGCACTTATTATTTTAATTTCAGCTTCTGCGAATCTATATCCAGCAGTACCTTACTGACCTCTTCAAACGACACCGGTTTAGTTATATAACCATCCATACCGGAAATATAAGCATTATGAATATCATCATCAAAAGCATTGGCAGACATGGCAATGATCGGCGTGTAGGTAAGTCCTAGCTCCAATTCCAAATGACGAATCTGTTTCGTTGCTTCGTACCCATCCATATACGGCATTTGTATATCCATAAAAATCAAAGAGTAATAACCACTAACAGCTCTGCCATACATATCCACCGCTTCATTGCCATCCCAGGCCTTCTCGACTATACCACCACACATTTTAATAAATTCTTCGGCAATCTCCATATTCAGAGCGTTATCCTCTACTAAAAGCACACGCCCTGAAAAAATATTCTTAGTAATCTTTGCTGTAATGTTTACATCTGATTGTTGTTTATCCTGCATAACGTTACACATAACATGCTTAAGATGAGATTTAAATAGCGGCTTAGCCATAAATGCATCCACACCTGCAGCTTTGGCTTCTGTTTCTATCTCTGTCCAGTCATAGGCAGTCAGTATAATGATCGGCACATCGTTGCCGACACGTTTACGAATGCGGCGCGTCGTTTCCAGACCATCCATTTCCGGCATTTTCCAGTCGATAATGACTGTATTATAATCACGCCCTATGTAATGCTCAGCAGCAACCTTTTCTACCGCTTCTGCTCCAGTCAGCACCCATTCATTATACATACCCATTTCTGTCAGCATTTTAGCAGTGCTTTCGCAAACATCGCGGTCATCATCTACCATCAATACCCTCAGTTCCCGTAAATGTTCAAACGCAGTGTCATCCGCTTCAATTTTCTGAATTTCCAAATTCAGCGTCACCTCAAAGGTCGTACCCTCGTTAATCTTGCTGCTGACCTCGATCTGGCCGTTCATCATATCAACGATATTCTTCGTGATAGCCATGCCAAGGCCTGTACCTTCTATTTTAGTTTTGGTGGAGTTCTGCGCTCTTTCAAAAGGCTCAAAAATCTTTTCTAAAAATTCTTTTTCCATACCGATACCGTTATCGCTGATAGTAAAACGATATGTAGCATAACCCATATGACGTACTGGCAGCTCACAGATAGACAGCTTTACTTTTCCACCTTCCGGGGTGAATTTTACGGCATTGCCGACGATATTCAGCAGGATCTGATTCAGGCGCAGCGTATCCCCGATAAGCTGTTCATGCTCCAACTCACCTACATTGACATCAAAAGCCAGCCCTTTGGCCTGCACCTGCGGCCTTATCATAGAAATAAAACTGCAGATCAGCTCCGAAAGGCTAAATTCTTCATTATTTAAAGCTACCTTACCACTTTCTATCTTGCTCATGTCCAATACGTCATTAATGAGCCCCAATAAATGTTTAGAGGAAACGGCTATTTTACTAAGGCAATTCTGGACTTTATTCATATCGTTGATATTCATGGCCGCTATGGCCGTCATTCCAATAATACCATTCATAGGCGTACGTATATCGTGGCTCATATTGGAAAGGAACAAAGATTTAGCACGATTAGCGTTCTGCGCGCTTTCCAAGGCCTGCCTCAACGCCAACCGCATATCGTCATCACGACGGCTTTTAAAAATCAGCAGCAGACAAATCCCTAAAACAATCAGCAGGGCAATTACAGCAACAGTAGAAAATATCTGCATATTCTTATGTCCAGTCAGAGCCGAATCTGTATATTCATAAAACTTATCTTTAGTCGCTTCCAAAATCATATCGTTCAAAGCTTCCATTTCATTCAGCTGCGGTATGATAACAGTTTTAACGGTATCACATATTTCTTTATCATTGATATAAGGATCACTGCACATCATCATCAGCTTGTTTATATCAGCTTCTACCGCAGTGTATTTTGAACGCAGCATGGCAGCTTCCCGTGGTTTGGAAATACAGTACCTGACAATAAAATCAAGGTTGAGTTCTAGTGATTCATTAACTATCTGCAAATTTTTGTGTACACTTTCTACTACCTTAGGTACACGAATAATCGTCAGCCGTTCCAGTTGGCTGCGTACAGATGTAATATCCGTTTCTACCTCACCGGCAGCTACAATCACCGGGAAAGGATGTTCACGGATCATTTCAACCTGTTTAGCCCTTTCACTGCTGTTTAGCATCACAAAAGCATAATAGCCGATCAATAAAACTATTAAAACAAATACTGAAACAGCAAAAAGCCTATATACTTTTTCACTTTTACGCAAATCCACGGCCTTCTTTCGCCAAATTTTATTTAATGATTTTATTTGAACCACTCTTTATTTTATAAATATTATCGATTATATAAATAATATTTTTTAATTATTTCATCAATTATATTCTACCATACCTGTACCCCCCCACAAGACATGTAGGGTTGTTTAACAAAAACTTTTTCGAGTCTTGTGCTCATTATGTCAGCGGCATAAAAAATATCAACGACTGCGCTTTTTTTAATAAATACTGTTGATCAACTTACTTCCAACTATGTCAGTCACAGCAATACATCAAGCTTTGAATTTCACCCCAAATACAGAGTAACTAATAAAAAGAATGTAAAAAAACACGCACAATCCAGTGCGTGTAAAAAATAAAAAAGTACCCGTTCCAAATCGTTTGTCAATTTCTATAATCACTTGCTAAAAGTTAACAAATCATTATAAAACTAATATATTTTTATATTATAAAATCATAACAAAATATAGAAATTTTCTATTATTAATGATACAATATTTATATTATAACAAATTATTTTAATCTTGTTGCAGTAAAAATTAAGTAATTATAGGTGAGGTATATATATGAATACCAAAATCAAACAAACAATAGCTTTATTTTTTACAGTCATGTTATTGTTTGTTCTGGTGTCGCCACCATTATCCGCAGCCGCAGATTCAAGTCCTATTAAAGTAGGCTATTATGAGGACGGCGACTATATGTCTAAAAGTCAAAGCGGAGAATATAGCGGATATAATATTGAATATCTACAAAAAATTTCCAAACAATCAGGACTTCCTTTCGAAATGGTTGATATTGCAAGCTGGAATGCTGCATATGATATGCTGGTTAAAGGTGAAATCGATCTGCTGCCGGCAGTTTATCATTCAGAACAGCGGGCAGAGGAAATTTTCTTTTCCGGCCAACCAATGTGCAGTATTTATACGACCCTGAACGTTCGTATGAATGATCCCCGCTATGATTACGAAGATTTTAAAGCTTTTCAGGGCATGAATGTAGGCATTATCCACGGCGGCGTAGATGGCGAAAGGTTTAAAAGTTTTTGCCGCGAACATAATCTTGTTTTAAATATTATTGATTATGACGAAACAAGTGTACTTTTAGAGGCACTTGATAATGGTACACTGGACGGTGTTGCTATTACCCACCTTGGAAAAAACAGTACTTTCCGCAGTGTAGCCCAGTTTTCTCCCAGTCCTTTATATTTTGCTGTAACTAAGACAAATCCCGAGTTACTGTCTGAAATCAACAAGGCCATGAATAATATTCTATTGGCTAATCCTGGTTACAGCCGGGATTTGTATGATAAATATCTTGCCCCAAGCGTTAACCAAAAGCCTGTTTTTACTAAAGAAGAACTTCAATATATAAAACAAGCTGCACCAATATTAGTATCTTATGACCCTTCTTTTGTACCTTTGGCATACCAGAGTCAAAAAAGTGGGCAAATTACTGGCGTAACTGCAGATATTTTTGAATTTATTGCCAAAAACAGCGGTCTGCGTTTTGAATTTGAAGCACATAATCAAACTGAAGCTCTGCAACTTTTACAGCAGGGGAAAATATCTGCTTTGGCTTTATCTGACGGCGATTACCTTTGGGACGGTAGAAACAATATCAATTCCACACTTTATTATCTACGTGCACCTACCTCAATGATCACCAGATACGATTCAGATAAACTGGAAGTGATTGCTTTACCTCAAGGTTATCAGCTTTCTGAAGCCATCAAGACAGCAAATCCACATTATACCTTCAAATACTATCCTTCTATCGAAGACTGTCTTAACGCAGTTTTGCACAATAAAGTTGATGCTGCCTGTACAAACACTCATGTTGCAGGCGCTTATCTAAGCAGATCAGCTTACCAGGGTATGCGCACTATAACTTTAGCCCAGCCAGTCAATAAAATGTGTGTAGGATTATCTGCTTCAGGCGATCCGAAGTTGTTTTCGATTATTAATAAGTGTATCCAATATCTTCCTACAGAGCAGGTAGATGCCTATCTTGTAACGCATTCTGCTAATACCAAGGAAGTCAGTATGCTGGAATTTATTGAGCAGCATCTTTGGCAGGTAAGCTGTATTGTGATACTGGTTCTGGGCATAATAATTCTGCTGATAGGCAGTAATTTAAGAAATGCTTTGCGCAGTAATCGCCGTATTCAGGATCTGCTGTATAAGGATGAACTGACCGGTCTTTATAATATGAACGGATTCTATCAGAAATGGGAAGAAAATAACACTCCCTCCAAACAACCGTCTTTTGTTGTACTTTATAACGGTTTCTGGAAAAAGAAAGAAGAAAATAATACCCAAAACAAACAGCAGTCATTTGTTTTACTCTACAGTGATATTTGTCAGTTTAAATTTATCAACGATAACTTTGGTTTTGCTACTGGTGATCAGGTACTGCAAGCCAGCGGTAAAATCTTACAGGAAATCCTGGAAGATGATGAATTCTGCGGAAGGATATCCTCCGACCATTTTGCTCTCCTGCTAAAGTATAATTGCTGGGAACACCTGGACAAACGCATGCAAAACTTTGTTGAAAAGCTGAATTGCTGGCGTAAAGCGAAAACCGATATTCCTTATAAAATTGATTTCGTATTTGGTGTGTGTCTGCTTGAAAAAAATGCTGCCATTGACCTTCATCAAAAACTTGATTTAGCCAATTATTCAAGACGCTACGCAAAAGATACTCCAGGCAGTTTTATTGTTTTATATGATGAAAAAATGCGTGCTCAGGCACTTTTAGCACAACAGTTGGAAAGCCGCTTAGATCAGGCTCTGCAGGAAAATGAATTTAGAGTCTATTATCAGCCCAAGGTTTCTATGAAAGATGGCTCCATTATAGGAAGCGAAGCTTTAATTCGCTGGAACCATCCTGACAAAGGGTTTCTGATGCCAGGCATATTTATTCCTATCTTTGAGAAAAACGGCATGGTTAAAAAAGTTGACTTGTGGCTGTTTGAAGAAGTGTGTAAAACAATGCGCACTTGGGCAGAAAAAGGCTATCCGCTTTTCCCTGTTTCCTGCAATTTTTCAAGACTACATTTTCAACAAAGTGATTTCCCTGCACGAATCTGTGAAATCGCTGATCGTTGGAATGTTCCGCACCATCTTTTAGAATTGGAAATAACCGAAAGTGTCCTACTGGAAGAATCAACGACTATTGCAGAGGTTTTTCGGATACTTAAAGAAATGCAATTTAAAATAGCCATTGACGATTTCGGCTCCGGTTATTCATCTTTAGGTCAATTACAGCAACTGACTGCAGATGTTTTAAAACTAGACCGCAGCTTTGTAAGCCACGGAGTTGCAGGTATGCGTGAAAAAATAGTTGTAGGCAACGTAATCCATATGGCCGGAGAGCTTGGTATGCAGGTAATCTGTGAAGGTGTTGAAACACAGGCACAATCCATAACACTACAGGAAATTGGCTGTAAATATTCGCTATGAAAAATTACTTGTTGCAGATAACTAAAAATACTGCAAAATAATCTATTGATAATTAAAATATAAAACACCGCAGAAATCTGCGGTGTTTTATATTTCTATCCAAGTACAATAATGCACATATTTTAATAATTCCAACTTCTGTATAGACAAATGTAAACAAAACCTTACTAAATACCTTGCATTTCAAAAACAGTTGATAAATGATAAAATAAACATATGACAATTTCACTGATAATCTTAAATAAACTACACTTCATTTAAAAAAGTGCAAAAACCGAGGGGACGAGATAAAATGACCACACTGCTGCAAGAGATACTGGACAACAATCAGGCTTTTTTAACTCAAAATTATTTCTCCGCCACAATCTCCAAATATCCGCAGAAAAAATTTGCCCTGCTCACCTGTATGGATACACGACTGGTAGAGCTTATCAACAGTGCTCTTGGCATCCGCCGCGGCGATGCCAAAATGATCCAAAACGCAGGTACTTCCCTGATAGAGGATATGGGAGAAACTGTTAAAAGTCTTTTGCTCGCTATCTATATTTTTGATATCAAAGAAATTTTCATCGTCGGTCATTACGACTGCGGCGTGGCCCTGACGACATCCACGGATATCCTGCAGAAAATGCGCAGCAGAGGTATAGCCGAACAACAGCTGGCTTTGATAGGCAAGTCTTTTGCAGACTGGCTTGATACGTATACCGATCCTGTGCAAAACGTACTTGCCGTAGTACAAAAGCTAAAAGCTAATCCCTTTATTCCTAAAGACATACCGATCCACGGGCTGATTATTGATCCGCACACCGGCAGGCTCGATCTTTTATCCGATGGCTACCATGCATTGTAAATTTCCCTGAATCCATCAGATCAATAGCCTTTAATCAAATGTTCCTCATTTAAATCAAAAATACTGCCGTAGGCATAATTGGCGATGCCTTTGATGGCATATACACAATTTTGTGAATTAGTGTACAGATAGCGGTTAGGTATCGCAACGATATTTTTCAGTCCTTTCATACCTTGGTAAGCGGGATCCTGCAAAAATTCATCTTTAAATTTCTGACTGCCGTAACGGTCGTCTTTTTTTGGTGCAGATACCATAAAAAAATCCGGGTCAGCTTTTACAACCAGCTCTTTAGTAAGCTTTTCACCGTTGCTCAGTCCCACCATGGCGATGCCGTTAGTGATGCGGGCTTTAGTACAAACTGTATCAAACATGCTGTTTTTACCACCGTAGCTGGTCATTTGAGAAACAAGCAGTCCTACCGGCGGTCTGCCTGTCTGCTGCGCCAGCACGGCTTCTATCTCCTGCAGCTGCCTGTCCATTTCCGCAATTACTTCAGCGCCTGCAGCTTCTTCCTGCAGCGCCCTGGCTATCAGGGTTATATCTTCTTTAACGTCTTCAATAGTGGTAGGGCTTTTGCAGACCAGCACCGGGTATCCCAGATCACGAAAGGTCGCAATCATTTCCGGCTTAGCTGTATTGGGCAAAATGATAAGATCAGGCTTCAGTTTTAAAACCAGATCCGTAGGGATCAAAGTAAATGATTTTAATTTCGTTGCAATACCTTTGGTTTCTTCAACAATAAAGGAAGAATCCTGATCCCCGCCCAGAATATTACAGGCGATCAATCTTTCCGGCGGTACGATACCTAAAATCATAGTGTCAAAGGTCAGCGACTGTGATAAAATCCGCATCGGCTTTTTTTGCAGATGTACCGTTGTCCCTTCGCTGTCAACGACATTATAACCGGTTTTCGGTTCTGAAGCTGCAGAAGTACCGTTACTAACGCCACAGCCGCCCAGCATGACAGCAAAGTATACTACAACGACAGCAACCAGCAGTATGCGAATAGTTAAAACAAATTTTTTCAGCATTTACAGTCGAGCTCCTTATTTATCTTTATTACTATTTCTAATATTAACATAAAAAGCTTTTGACGCCAATAAAAAATATCTCTTCCAACTTGGAAGAGATATTTTTTCGTATACTAGAACAAAATGTCTACTTTAGAATTTCCTGATTTTTAAAAGCTCCAGTTCATACCAACATTGATCTGATAAGTTTTATCATTATCATTGCCGAAAGACTTTTCAATGTCAGCATATGCATAACAGCTTCTTCCTAAAGCAGTTGCAAAACCAAAACCTAAATCGTACCAGGTTCCTTTATTTGCAAATGTTTTATCCATAATACCGGTACCATCTTTAGCATGAATCTTCTGCTCACCAAGAAATTCATGTAATATGTCGCCTTTAAAATAAATTGTGCTTCTTGCGTTAATATCTTTGCCGATTCGGAAACCTGCTCTGGCAATCAAACTGTTGATAGCATCAAGGCTTACTTCTGTTCCCTGTGTGGTGACATAATCTGCAGCTGTAACACGTGCATATTGCAGTTGTGCCTGTGGTTCAATATACCAATTACTGCCGATGTCTTTTTTGCGCCCATATTCTGCACTTACTGATAAGACGTTGTTACTGTATTCGCCATTAATCTTATTTGCTTTGTGGTTATATATTTCATAATCATTTGCAAGATGGCCCCATTTAGCAACATAATCGGCATAATGGCCTTTATCGCCCATCCACGTATCATATAACCAGATACCTTGACGGTCTATTTCACCTTTTCCACCTACATTATCATAGGTAGTATCTCCATGCATATAATCTATGGCTGCGCCTACACGTCTCATTCCATTATCGCATTCCTGTTTTTCATCATAACCTATTTCGTACATAGTACTTTTATATTTAAAGGCACTATCTTTACCAACACGGTCATGACGCATCCGTACCCACAAACCCTGATCTTCATCATCATTTATGTAGCGCATTTCTCCCATACGTTTATTAAGGCGATCCATATATACAGCATTACTATAGTTGGCTCGGCTCATATCGATAATGATTTTACCGCCGTTGTTGACAGAAGCACTTTCGATGCCGGACAGAAAGAAATTATAGCTGTTGTCATTATCAACGTTGCTGTCACCTGGCTTAGATGGATTGAGTCCACTGCCATTATAATCATCATCCTTGTTATCAGGACTTTCCTTATCAGTTTCAGTACTGCTGACTTTAAAGGTTATATCATAAATTCCTCCATCATTGAATCTTACTTCGCTGAAATCAATATCTGACTCTTTGCCTACTGTAGCGAAACGTAAAGTATTGTTTGCGGCAATATCTAAAGGGTTACCTTCAAATTCATTGATTTCTACCTTAAATTCACCTTTTCCGTTTTGGATATACAGCATATCGCTGTCGGTATGGTTCTTATCATTCAAATCCATAATGAATTTTACATTTTGCGCTTTAGTGATACCGTTGCTGCTGACTGCAGCAGTTCCCTCTTCACTGAATTGAGAATCATAACCACCGATGTTTCTGATAGTCAGAGCATGGGCATCCTGATTATAAGTGTTTTCTTTATTTTTTTGATAGGACATATCTATAACGGAACCTTCACCAACAGCTAAATTAGTAATCCAGCTTTGCCCGTCTAAGGTCCACTGGGATGTATTCCCCATTTTTAGAGTAACAGTTCCGCCCTTATAAATCTTATTGCTGAAGACCGGATTATAAAAACTTATGTGCTCATCTAAACTACTTTTATTCGCTTCAGCATAATCATCTACACGTCCATATAATATTCCATTATTCCCCAAATCCACATTTATCTGGCCTTCATTACCGGCAAGCAAATTACCTTTGATGAACATATTATTTGCGGAACTTTTTGTTGCTGAGCCAGCTTTTATACTGATCAGTCCGTTTACGCCCGCAACGACATCCCCCGATATATAATTCACATGATTGCCGTTAAGGCCCAAAAGCCTGCCATCTTCATCTTTTATTGTTTCATGTGCACCGAGATATTCAATGTTTACAGTGCTTTTTCCCTCACTCATATCAACAACTTCACCTTCAGAGTCATACCATTCGCCCTCTTTATATTCAAGTTGTTCACTGCCGGCAGTTACAGCAATACCCATGTTGTTAGCAGCCCATTCGCCTTGATGATTATGCTCTTCTGTACAATAGTTTTCTCCCGCACGGCTGGCTATTATTTGAGTTTGCCCTTTAATATTTATTTTTCCCTGACTCTGGGCCCAGACCACACGTTCACTCTCGCTTGTTTCAGCTGTTTGAGTTTTTTTACCACCATAATTTTCACAGTAGGTAGCAATAAAGTTTCTTTCCCCATCAATATTTATTTCTGCTTTCTCCCGAGCAAATACCGCTGAAAGGTTTTGCACATTTTTATCGTATCCCCTGCCATGCGCTGAAGAATAAATATAGTTATCGCCTGTACTTTTTATATTAGCTTTACTGTTAATACTAGCATTATTAGTATTGACCCCTTCTACTCTTATAGTGCCGCTGATATAGTTGTTAGAATTTTCACTTGTTTTCTCAGCAAATTCATCAACCCCAGCCAGCAAATCATATTGACCACCCTTTTCGACAAAAATAGCAGTCTGATCGCCAAAAAAGCCTGTCATTCCATCTGTTACGGAACTACTTATTTCACCGGACAGAATAATATTACCCTTACCTTGCGCAGCCATTTTAACTTGACTATCCTTAGCATAAACGCCATATTTTTTAGAGATTATAGTATTTTTATCTGCCGCAGCAACATCAATAATCGAACCTGTTCCCTCTGCATGCAGTCCATAAAGATTAGAGTAAGTGTTACTTTTATCGCCAGAAACAGTAAAATAATTTTCTTTACCACTCAGCTTGATACTGCCGCCACTAGTTACCTTTACAGCTTCTGCATCCGCAGAAATACAATTCATATCTGGAGCATCTAAAACAGTTTTAGATTTATCTCTATCAGATAATATACCTATAGAGTCCTTCCCAGTAACCTTAATAGTAGTATTACCACTAAACTTAATATCAGCCCCGGGCTTATAAGTACTTATGTCATAAGAGCCCTTTCCATTCCAAATGCCAACAGGAATACCCCTCCAGCTATATTTATCGCCTTCAACTGTAATACGAGTATTTCCCTGAATCGTAACCTCACCATCAACTGCTCTGATACCCGCGCCGCCTTTTCCTTGAATATTCATTATAATATTGTCAGCTTTTATATCTAAATTACCGTAATCATGACGTATGCCATACCCTTCAGTCGCTGCTGACCCCGAATTAAAATTTATGGTATCAGCTATAATTTTTGTTTCCCCATTGTTCCAGATACCATAGCCACGATCATAACCCTTATTATCAAAAGTTAAATTATCTGCTATAATATTTGCCCTACCATCCATATTTACTTTTAAAGCAGCTACTTCATTATTATTTTTTCCAGTACCACCCGAAGAATCTATAACAAACCCTACATTATCATTCTTTTTATTAACTATTAACCTACCTGATACATTCAAACCATCTACATGTGCATATTCATTTAAAGAGTTATAGGCAACTATCTTTACTTCACCACTACCATCGATTTCTAAAGTAGCATTTTTGGCAATATCAACTGCATCATCATGTAAATTTGTTTGATGCTCTTCATCATGTATTACCCTAAATGTCCCATTAACATCAGTGACTCCACCAGTTATTTTTATGTGGTGATTAGTATCTATATTCTCTTTAACTCCACCTCCTTCCCATTTGTCAGTCTCTGCATAATTAGAAGCTAAGGCTGGAGCAGTTCCCCAGCACAGGCTTACTGCTACTAAAGAGCAAAGTACTTTCCGCTGCATACTTATACTTTTATATTTTCCTTGCATCACAATCTTCCTTCCTAGAATATTTTTACAGTTATCCGATATTTACTTTCGATACACCTCCTCATATGCATAAACTTCCTGCTTAACTTTACTCGCAAAGCTAATACACACCAGTACAAAAGGCAGCCCTTTATTTCCCCCAATCGCACTCCTCAGCTTTGAAAAAAGCTAAAAAAAGAATGCTTCTTCCAAATCAATAAATCTGGAAGAAGCATTCTTCTGAAAGGAACACGTTCGGCGCATGTCCCCCCCAGATATACTTTCGCACTATTTTGTTTTTAAACCACTTGGATTTTATTATAAACTAACACTTTACTACTATCAATAAACTTAAAATTTGTATATATTGTTTTTTATTAATATCAACTTTACTTAACTTTTTTCAAATTTAGGGAAATACATTATCTATACAACAAAAAAATCCATGCAAACCGTAAAGTCTGCATGGATTCTAAGTTTTCACTTGGTGGAGACAAGCGGGATCGAACCGCTGACCTCTTGAATGCCATTCAAGCGCTCTCCCAGCTGAGCTATGCCCCCAAGACAATTAAGATTATAATAGAAAACAACCTTACTTGTCAATATAATTGTAAAATATAACTCAAAAATATTGCAGTGGGTTGAGCACCGTGTTATAATTTATGACGCAAGCAAAGACGCCTGCCTTCCTGGTTCTAATCTACCTTCAGGAAGGCAGATTTATTTTTTCAGGAGTGTTTGACAATGCGTTCTATCGAAACTACAGCGGCCAAGCTTTCTGTTTTCAAAATGACCTGGCCGATTTTCATTGAAATTTTGCTGCAGATGATGGTCGGCAATGTAGATCAATTCATGCTCAGTCATTATTCTCAAAAATCCGTTGCTGCCGTTGGTAACGCCAATCAAATCATTAACATCGTTATTATTGCCCTCAGTGTAATAAGTATGGCCGCAACAATCCTGATTGCCCAATACCGTGGTGCCGGTAATAAGGAAAAAGTTACGGAAGTTTGTACCGTAGCTCTTTTAACAAACTTCATTTTCGGACTTATCATCAGTTCAATTCTGTTTTGTTTCGACAACTTCTTTCTTGATCTGCTGGCCGTACCTGATGACATCCGGCCTGAAGCCGGCTTATTTCTGCGCTATATCGGCTTGTTCATAGTTGTCCAGGCAGTATACATCTCTTTTATTTCTTTTTTCCGCGGTTATTCACTGCTAAAAGTAACGATGATGACTTCTATCATCATGAATGTTATCAATATTATCTGTAATGTTTTCCTTATTCATGGCTTCGGGCCCATCCCCCCCTTGGGAGTATTGGGAGTGACTATTTCAACCAACAGCAGTAAAGTACTGGGTCTGCTGCTGATTCTATATTTTTTCCGTCGTTTTATCAATCTGCCCCTGTCTTTTAAATATCTTCGTCCTTTTCCCAAAAAAACTTTGTATAATATCCTCTATCTGGGTCTGCCTTCCGGCGGTGAGTCGCTTTCGTATCAGCTGTCGCAGATGGTGATTATGAAATTTGTCAATCTGATGGGTTTAGTAGTCATAACTACCAAAATATATGCCTATATCATTGCTATGTTCTCATACATTTATTCGCAGGCTCTGGCAATGGCGACGCAAATCATCGTTGGTTTTCTTCTAGGCCGCGGCGACCAGGAAGCAGTCAGCCAAAGAGTCTGGCAAACTGTGCGGTTAGCGGTGCTGATCAGCGGTACCCTGACAACGCTCTTATATTTAAACAGCGACCATATCTATGGTATCTTTACTGATAACCCCGAAGTGCTGGAGTTGGGACGCCACATCTTTCTCATTGAAATTTTTCTGGAAATCGGCCGTGCCGTCAACATGGTTATGGTCATGTCACTGCAGGCTGCCGGTGACATCAAAGGTCCTGTAACAATAGGTTTGCTTTCCATGTGGCTGGTTTCCGTATCAGGTGCCTACTTTTTTGGTATCGTCCTCGATTTTGGCTTGATAGGTATCTGGATCGCTATGATGATGGATGAATGTTTAAGGGCACTGATATTTATTTATCGCTGGCACAGTGGAGTCTGGCGTCACAAAAATCTTATTTAAAAGCAAAAAG
>ENA-OPWC01001724-OPWC01001724.1-human-gut-metagenome-genome-assembly--contig:-NODE-1724-length-13756-cov-1.724765_pt1 | contig 13756 bp, 10 predicted proteins | sample MGYA00241504_ERZ502000 | MGnify/ENA primary metagenome ERZ502000 (study PRJEB25962, sample SAMEA2042005) | human gut metagenome | biome: human gut; feature: human-associated habitat; material: faeces...
CGCCGCTGTGGCAGGTGGCGTCGGTCGTGCCGTATGTGGGCAATGACATTTCCGCCGTACGCACCACGGTGGCCGCCATGGAGAATATTTCGTCGCAGGCGTTGCCGCAACTGGTGAAAGTCGCCGAAAATGTTGATCTGAACAGTATTCACGTGGAAAACGGCACGATCGAAATTTCCGGATTGGAAGCGTCTCCGCAGCCGCTCCAAATCGCGGACGATACGATCGACAAGGCCACGCGGGAAGTGAAAACCGTGAAAACCCCGCATATCGCGCAGATCGCGGACGCCCTGAAAACCGCGGAAACGTATTGCGAAAAACTTGACAGCATGGTGCATTCCTTGAATTCCATCGTGCAGGTGCTTCCAAGCATGTTGGGTACGGAAAGCCATGCGAATGATGCTCCGCGCAATTATTTGATTCTTGCGCAAACGAATGCAGAGGCGCGCCCGTCTGGCGGCCTTCCGGGGTCGCTCGGCCTGGCCACGGTGCAGGGCGGTCACGTGAGCTTGCAGCCGTTCGTTTCCGATTCGGAAATTCAGAATGCCGACGAGCCGGTTGTGGATTTGACTGCCGAGGAACGTTTGCTGTTTACCGACAAGCTTGGCAAGGATATTCGCGACGTGAATTTCACGCCTGATTTTCCGCGTACAGGCGAGATTGTGAGCGCCATGTGGAATCGCCAGTATGGCGTTGCGGTTGATGGTGTGATCGCCATTGATCCGCTGTTCCTGCAGAATATGCTGGCTGTGACCGGTGGCGTTGCCATGCCTGACGGTTCGACGCTGGATGGCACGAATACTGCCCAAACGTTGCTGCATGACGTGTATGCGCGCATGGCTCCGCAGGAGACGGACGAGTATTTCGCGGTTGCCGCGCAGGCCGCGTTCGACCATATCATGCAGAATGCGGGCGATTTCAAATCGTATGTCAAGGCGCTTTCCACGTCTGTTGAGCAGGGGCACGTGATGGTGTGGAGCGCGCATGAGGATGAGCAGAATCTGATTGCCGATTCCGCTATTTCCGGCAAATTGATTACGGAAGGTGCAAAACCGCAGGTCGGCGTGTATATTTCCGACGAAACCGAGTCGAAAATGGACTGGTATTTGCATCGCGAAGTGACCACTGAATTCCAGAAGGTCGCGCGAAACGGCGCGAACCAGTATACGGTGCATATCAAGTTGCAGAACACCCTGACGGCGGAGGAAGCGGCTTCCGAAACGGAATATGTGACTGGTGGCGGAAATATCGTTCCGAAGGGCCAGGTCAAGACGGCATTGTTCATTTACGCGCCTGCGAACGGTCGTTTGGTGGATTGGGAATTTCAGAATGCCGCCGATTACAAGGGTGTGACTTTGCACAATGGCCTGACCGTGGGCGTGGGCGATGTGACCTTGCAGCCCGGCGAACCCTATGAGATTACCGTGCATGTGCAGTCCGCCCCGGATACGGATGAGCCGCTCACCCTTCGTCAGACCCCGTTGATTGAAGGTCGCTAGACAGTTCTATAGGCAGCTTAAGCAGCCAAACAGGCGGCCGTAAAACAGCCAAATCGTCAAGCAAGAGTCTAGACAAGTCATCTTGCAACAGGGTGAGTATGGGGGTATGCGGGTATATGCGCATGTAACCTCACATTCACAGAACGGACGTCAACTTTTCATCCGTCCTTGCCGCGAACTGCGTTTATCGTCGCTCCGGTTTTCTTCTCGCAGAAGCGTATCGGTTTGCATGGCAAGCCGTTTACCATGTATAAATTCCGTTCCATGGTTACCAATGCGGAAGAATTGAAGAAGAAACTTGCCGAAGAAAATGGACAGACCGATCGTTTCATCTTCAAAATGAAGGATGATCCGAGAATTACGAAGGTTGGTCGTTTTATTCGTAAGACTTCGTTGGATGAATTCCCACAGTTCTTCAACGTTTTGAAGGGCGACATGTCTTTGGTTGGTCCTCGCCCGGCTTTGCTGGAAGAGGTTGCCCGCTATGGTTCCCTTTATTCCGCGCGACTGCTGGTTAAGCCTGGTATTACCGGTCCGTGGCAGGTTTCCGGCCGTTCGGATCTTTCGCAGGAGCAGAGCGAATATTTGGACGTTTCCTATATCGAAAATTGGTCCATTGCAGGCGATCTTGCGATTCTCGCAAAAACCGTGCTTGTGGTCTTCCGCGGCACCGGATCTTACTAAATTCCGCAGTACTTTTCGCACGAATCGTCGTGTAAATCAGAGCGTTTCCTCTCGGAGCGCTCTTTTTGTATTTCCTGACTTGTGCAGGCGGGGGATGTGTTTTTGTGTGGTGGAGTTTGTTTGGTTGCGACCGCGCTGTTTTTAGCCATGGCTTTGCTTGTTTGGATTCAGCCTCACTTGTTTCTTGATGGGGAACAATTATTTGTCATACGTATATTTTTGCAGTTTATATGATGGATTTATTTTTATTGGGAATATTGTAATACTCATGTGAAACAGATTCAACTTATGTAATCAGGCCCACTATAACTAAAGATTGTCTTTTGATATATCTCATATAAGATTTGGATTTTCAAAATAGGTAATTTGCTTTTCTTTACGCATTGTGAGATAATTAATGCAACATGGCGCCATGATTTCTGTAACGTCATCCCTCACAGCTGAGGGTGGTCCCACGCACTTCGGTGCGGATTGAAATATGCAATAGAACCTATAAAAGGAAATAATCATGCGTAGTCATGAGAAGCGGGTGAATGTGTGCCCGCGAACGCAAGGTAAGTATTTGGTTTCGGTGGTGCTGACTGCTGTTTTCGCGATCGCGTCGCTGTTTGGAACGCTGCTGTTCTCTGCAGATGCGGTTGCCGATGCCGCCGAATCTCAGGCGGTCGCGCAAGTGGGCAACGCAACCTACGCGAGCGTACAGGAGGCGATCGGCCGAACAACGTTGAAGAACACGACGGTCACATTGCTGGTCGACGTGACGGAAAGCGTTACGATTACGCCACCGAAAGGCGTACGAAACGTAACGTTTGACTTGAACGGGCATGTGCTGCAATCCGCTGAATCCGGTGGAGCTGCTGGGTTTGCTGCGATCACTGTGCCTGCGAACATGCAGCTCACCATTGTCGGCCCGGGAACGGTTGCGGGCGGAACACAGCCTGCAGTCGATTGCCGTGGCACATTGCGCGTGGAAAGTGGCACGTTCACTTCAGACACGACACTGATGCGCTTTGCCGAAACGGATGAGACTTCCTCGCAAGGCAGTTTTTCGGGCGGAACGTTCACCGCGCCGATGCTATTCAACTTGCTGGATGACGCTAAAAATCTTGGCTATGTGACTGTTCGCGGCGGCGAATACCGGGGTATGATCCCAGCTGGACTGAACACGCTCGCCTTGTTGAGTGGCTCGTTCTCCGACTCGTCGAATCTTGCGCCATACTTGGCTGACTCGCTTGGGCTGATTCCAGGCGGCACTAGCGGTGATGGTACGGGTGACGGAATGTTCCATGTCGGCGATCTGGCGATCTCCAGCAAGCAGACTTCGGTGGAATTGGATCCAGCGGACGGACTCCAACAGTTGGGTGTCGACGACCTACTAAAGTTGACGGAAACACAACTGAACGGCATCGCCGACTACCGTCTTGTGGCGGATAGTGACCAATTGCAGGCGTTGAACGATCAGATCGATCGCGCAATGCAGGCGGTTGGGAAAAGGAAAGCCTTCGAAGCCGTGAGCCAGAACATCACCATCACCGCCGTGCGCAATGGTGCGGATGATGTTATAGATGCAAACTCGAGTAGGGGAGCGGGCATACAGTCGCGCACCTCCGACCACGATGGCATAAGTGCCCAAGTGACGGTAACCATCAAAGCCATCGCCGAGCCGGAAGAACCAGAAGAACCGGGCAAACCCAGCAATCTAGAAAAGCCAGAGAAGCCGGAAATGCCTCGCTCCGGATCCGCAGTGCAGGCGCTCGCCATCATCTCACTGCTACTAGTGATCGCTTCCGCAATTTGCGTATATGCAACGGCCCGTCTGCGGTCGTCGCGTCTGCACAACTAGTATTTTCTGCCCTTTTCTTGAGCTGTATAGACGCAAAACGCTAGTAATGCAGGCATGAAACCGCACTCCGATCATCGGATCCGAATTTCTTCAATCCGACGATCGGAGTGTTGCTTTGTGATCCGGTTTCTCTAAATGCTGAGGCACACACCGTTAATCCTTCTTGGAGGAAGAAGGCTCTTATGCCTCTTATGCCTATGGCAAGGCTGGAATAAAGAACAGGATTTGGTGCTGTCGTGTGCGGGGGCGGTCCGTTTGTTGACGCCTTCACTGATTCGCTAGGTTCTTCTCTTGGTCTGAAAGAGAGGCACTTTTGGCGGAGGCTGTGAAGGCGTTTCTGTTGGGTGCATACTTTTCCGTACTTGATGACTGCTGAGGAACCGGACAACAGCCCCTAATTATGTGACCGGTGGCATGGATGGCACCGAGCCCGGTGACATCAGAACCGTGCTGTTCCTGTGTGCTCCGGCGAATGGCCGCTTGATGGATTGGAAGTTCCAGAATTCTGATGATTACCAAGGCGTGACCGTGCATGATGGTCTGCCGCTTGCTGTTGCCAAGGTCACGTTGAAACCGGGGAGGAGTATGACATCCCCCTGCATGCGCAGTCTGCCCAGAATACTAAAGAACCTCTTACTCCCCGTCAGATACCCCTCATTGATTGAGGTAGATGCTCACTTATAGCTTTGTATAGGAGTTCATGTACCCTCGTTTATTGCCCCTTGAAATATCGGGGGGAGGGGTAGTTGTGGGGAGAAGAATGTCCCAAAGCGGTAGTACTGAAACGAATCTGAGTGAAACCTCTCGTAAACGGGTGCTTAGCGTCGCTTATTGGCGTTTTTTCGTCAATGCTCTTTTGATCCTGTGCGACATGGCTTCATTTGTTGTCGCTTCGGCAATCATATATGTGTGGCAGGGCGGGGAAGCGTTGTATTCTTCCCGTTTCCATTTCCATATTGGTTTGTGGCTGTATGCGCTTGCTTGCTCGTTGATTTGGATCTACTGCCTGCATGGTGTGGGTGTGTATCACCGTCATGTGATGGGTGACGGTTATCAGTTGAACGTGCTACTGGTCAAAGGCACGTTTTTCGCGGGATTGATGATTTGTGCAATTGATTCTATTCTCAACGTTTATATACCTTTGCTGCATACCGGCTTGGTGTTGCTGTGCGCATTCCTGATTACCATGCTGGAGCGTTTGATTATCCGCCAGTTTGTGCTGTCCAGCCGTGAAAAGGGCGCATATTCGTATGGCACTGTGGTGGTTGGTTCCCCTGAGGGCATTGAGCATGCGTTGGCGTTCCTGAGCCAGAAGCGCCAGCTGAATTATCATGCTATTGCGGTGTGCCCGATTGGGGTGAACGAGCGGACTGGGCTCGTGGAGGCCGTTGTCGCACCTGCTGATTTCAAGGATCGAATCCGCAAGATCAGTGGTAGGGATATCGCCACATTGCCGTATTGCGGGAACTTCGCCGAACGTGCCGCTTCGATGGGCGTGCAGACGGTGATGGTCACGGATGTTATGCAGCGCTTCTCCGACAATTTCAACACGTTCGTGTTGGATATGGAGGCTATGAACCTGGAAATTGCGGTGGTCACTTCCGCAGTGGACGTGAGTGGTCATGAGACCAACATCCGTGAGCTGCAGGGTACTACTGTTATGACGATTAGCCTGCCTCAGTATTCGCCATGGGCCATGTTTAAGAAGCGTGTGTTCGATATTGTGGTTTCTCTGATTGCCATTGTGCTTTCGTCTCCATTTATGATTATCACGGCTATTGCTATCAAGCTTGAAGACAAGGGACCGGTGTTCTATAGGCAGGAACGTATTGGTCTGCGTGGCAAGCCCTTCAAGATTCATGAGTTCCGTTCAATGTATGTGAATGCGGATGCCAAACTTGCCGAAGTGGCCGCCGCGAATGGTCAGGAGATGGGTGCACGTGTGAAGATCAAGAATGATCCGCGTATCACCAAGGTTGGTCATTTCATTCGTAAGACCAGTATTGATGAGCTGCCCCAGTTCTTTGATTCCTTGATCGGAACGATGAGTGTGGTTGGACCGCGTCCGCAACGGCAGTTTGAGGTGGACGAATATAACCAGGTGTATGCCACACGTTTGCTGGTAAAGCCTGGTATTACCGGCCCCTGGCAGGTGTCTGGCCGTAACGACCTGAGTGAGGAAGAAAGCCAGCAGCTTGATGTTTCCTACGTGCAAAATTGGTCGGTGTTGGGGGACATTGTGTACATTCTCCGTACTATCGGCACGGTCCTGCACCCCAATGGCGCATATTGAGTTCGGAACGCAGGATAACTAAAAACAGAAAGTAATGGCAGTTTTCTGGTGTTGGGGAGCTCCGGGAATACAAGGGAAGTTATATATAACATGGGTGATAGCGATACGCGACCTCGTAACACGGATGTCGGCAGGTACAGTGTTCAAAGGCCGATTCGTGTGGCTCAAGTTGTTGGCAAAATGAATGGTGGTGGTGTTGAGGCGGTAGTGATGAACTACTACCGCCACATCGACCGCAGTAAAGTGCAGTTCGATTTCCTTGTCGACGAGGATTCCACGCGTGTTCCTGAAGAGGAAATCACCGCCTTGGGCGGTCGTGTATTCCGTATACCGCCGTACCAGCATCCGATCCGCTACCGTCGTGAGCTGATTCGCTTGATGCGTGAGCAGCAGTGGCCGATTGTGCACAGCAATATCAATACGTTGAGCGTGTTCCCGCTATCGGCGGCGAAGAAGGTTGGGGTGCCTGTTCGTATCGCGCATTCTCATTCGACCATGGGCAAAGGCGAGTTTGCAAAGAACGTGATGAAACTTGTGTTGCGTCCGTTCGCCAATGTGTATCCAACGGCTCGTTTTGCCTGCAGTCACTATACAGGAAAATGGTTATTTGGCAAGAATGTGGATTTTACCGTGATTCCCAATGCTATCGAATTGGATAAATTCCGTTTTAATGCTGAAACGCGTAAACAAACACGTAGAGAGCTCGGCATTTCGGATGATACGTTCCTGATCGGTCATGTTGGACGTTTCATGCCACAGAAGAATCAGTCGTTTCTGGTTGATGTGCTTGTGGGGCTGCTTCCTAAACGCCCTGACGTCATGCTCGCCTTCGTTGGTGATGGTCCTGACAGGACTGCGGTTCAACAACATGTTGAAGAACTTGGTATCGCTGATCATGTGCTATTCCTCGGTCAACGCTCGGATGTCAATCGTCTATACCAGGCGTTCGATGTGTTCTGTCTTCCCAGTCTTTACGAAGGATTGTGCGTCGTTGGTATTGAAGCACAACGAGCCGGACTTCCATGCCTATTCTCCGACACAATTACGCGAGAAGTTGATGTAACAGGTGCGTCTAGATTCGTGCCTATAACATCGCCTGAAGAATGGATCTCGTTTATATCGGCAATTGAATCGCTGTCAAACTTGCATTCTTCGAAGCGCTCAGATCAAATTAGCGGTGATATCGAAGAATACGATATCCAACGGTGTGCAAACAGCTTGGTAAAAAAATATGAATCGTTTATCTGCAAATAAGAGGAACGGGAAGTAAAGATGAATCCACATGTTGCTGTTATTACTTCCGGTTACTTGCCGGTTCCTAACGTGCTTGGTGGTGCGGTCGAAGCGTTGGACATGATGATGGTCCGAGAGAATGAGAAGACCACGAATTTTGAGTTCACGGTTTTCTCTTCCTGGGCACCTGGTGTTGAAGAAGTTATTCGTGATGGTGCTTTTCAACATACTGATTTTCGCTTTATCAAAACGCCAATGCTAGTAAAGACTGCCGATCGGTGTATCTACTGGGCTGCAAAATATATTCTTCATAAGAAGAAGCTCATGAGCTACCGGTATGTCGCGCAACGTTTGTGGTATATCCGCAAGGTGGCCAAAGCATTGAGTAAAGACGATGCGAGCGGCAAGACACCATTCGATAAGGTCATGATTGAAAATCACGCCACATTGTTCATGACCATGCAGAAGCACCGTAACGCTGAACGTTATGCGGGCGAGGTGTATTACCATCTGCACAATGAAGTGACCAATGACTTTGGTTGCAAGCATGAGATAGCCCAGGTCAAGAAGGTTTTAGGCGTTTCTAATTATATCGTTGAGACGCTTGACAGGTTCCTTCGAGAGCATGGTGAGAGCGGTCTTAAGCCCGAGCAGAAGGCGGTATGGCGCAATGGCGTTGACACCAGTCGTTTCGGATCTGATGAGGCCAAGCGTAAGGCCAAGGATTTCCGTACGAAATACGGAATCAGCGATGATGATATTGTGTTCCTATTCTCTGGACGCCTTACTCCGGAAAAAGGCGCTGAAGAACTGCTGGAGGCTTTTACCCAGGTTGTAGATCAGGTTCCTAATGCGAAGCTGGTTGTTGCCGGTGCATTCTTCTTCAACTCGAACATCAAAAGCCCCTTCGAGCAGAAGCTACATGATCTTGCTTCTCAGCCCCAAGTTGAGGGGAAGATTGTATTCACTGGTTTCGTTGACTACAACGATATGCCTGCTTTGTACGAGATGGCAGACGTATGTGTGCTGCCCAGCATCTGGGATGATCCGGCACCGTTGGCTGTGATTGAAAGCTTGGTTTCTGGTAAACCGTTGATTACTACCAGGTCTGGCGGCATTCCTGAATATGCGAATGACGATTGTGCCATTATTCTTGAACGTGATAATCAACTGGTCGATCATCTCGCACAGGCTATGGTGGAACTCGCTGGTAACTCTGCAAAAAGGGACGTTATGAGTTTGAGTAGCACTAGTATGCGGCCACAGATGAATTCACAGACATATATAAATCAATTGTCGGAATTATTGGCATAATTAGGAGAGTAAGAGAAAAATGTCGATTAAACAATCAATTAAGAATATTACCCCGGAACCTCTTTGGAATGAGTTACGAGGGGTTAAAGAACAAATATCAGGAGGAAAAGCAAGGCGTATACAGTCAAGACGTTTTATGCGTTGGGTCTCTCGCAATTCGTCTACTGATAAAGCTCGTATTGAAACGCGTCTTGCTTTTGGCATACATCGTTTGGAAAAAGGACTCAGTCATGTCCAATTTAGAGATGGTTTTGGCAGGGGAGTACTAGCCGAGATTTCTAGGCGTATGTCTTTGCTGGAAAAGGCTGATTCTGAATATCGGAAGAATCCTCTTTATTTGCAAGGACTGGCTGTCTTGCATGAGTATCAACGGCGACACGAGGCCGATGGCTATGATCTTTCTTCTATAAAAAGTATGTTCCCTGAACATATCTGGAATGCTGCGTGTAAGTATCGATTAGAAGACCACGCCGTTAAGGCTGGATCCTTCATGATGAATGCATCATCGAAAATCGATAATCTAAATAAAGGATTTGTTGAGCTCGCGGAGCACAGGTATTCTGTGCGTGAATATTCCTCGGATGCGGTTTCACAGAAGGTCTTGGATAAAGTATATGCAGTTGCAATGAAGACACCGTCAGTATGCAATCGTCAAGCTACGCGCGTGTATCAGATTACCGATTCCGAAAAAATTGAACGAGCACTAAAAATCCAAGGTGGTTTTGGTGGCTATGCTATGCCTCCAGTATTATTACTAGTCACTTCTGACATTCGTGCTTTTATGAACAGTAATGAACGAAATGAACCGTTTGTTGATGGTGGATTATTCTCTATGTCTCTGTTATATGCATTGGAAGCATATGGCTTAGCAGCATGTCCACTGAACGCAATGTTCAGTTTGTCCCAAGATCAAGCTACACGTAAGCTTTTAAATATTCCAGACTATGAAATGCCAATAATGTATATTACGGTGGGTGGTTTTCCTAATTCTGTGCCAGTATGTTGTTCCGTGCGCCGTTCACCAGAAAGCATTGTTACACGAATTTAGGTATGAGTAATCAAAAGAAATTTGCTAAACCGAATGTTTTTAGAGGTTGAGTTTTTGCTGAAATTATACAGAAAGATTTTGTATAGAGAGGAACTTGTAACAGTATGAGCTCTGCCATTGCTAAAAATGCAGTATTCCTCTATGGGCTTACATTTTCAAATTATTTTGTTGGATTGTTGCTCTTTCCATATTTATCGAGAGTTTTATCTGTAGAAGGCTTTGGTCTTATTGGTTTCTCCACTTCGTTATGCCTTGTTTTTCAAATGATTGTGGAATATGGTTTCCAAATTTCCACAACTGCTACAGTGTCCGTCAATCGAGATGATAAAGGGCGTGTATCTACTATCGTCTCTTCGATGACCTACGCTAAGATTCTTCTTTCTGCGATTGCTTGTGCGTGTTTTTCCATTTGCGCTTTATTAATGAGTTCAGTGCGTGATCATTTATTGGTCGTATCGATTTTCCTTGCGGATTCGATTGTGAAAGCGCTGCTTCCTGACGCTTATTTCCGCGGTATCGAACGAATGAAAGATATTACAATCCGCGCGTTGACAGCAAAATCAGGCATTCTTATTATTACTTTGCTGTTGGTGAAAAGTGACAAGACACTCATTCTTTATCCGCTTTCTATGTTGTTGTGTGACTCGCTAGCACTGCTCTGGGCTTTCTCTTTGATTAAAAGAGACGGCATTCACGTTACTAAGATTGATGTGCATGAGATTCTTTCCATAATGAAAGAAAGTTTCTGGTTCTTTATATCGCGTATATCGGTAAGTATCAATGGTTCGCTTGGATCTATTTTCCTTGGTACTAAATTTTCTCCTAATTCGGTGGAGATGGGTTTGTATTCCGGAGCTACTCGTATATCGACGGCCGGTGAACAAATGGTTCCTCCCATAGGGGATGCACTTTATCCGGCCATTATGAGGCGTAAAGATTATAGATTGTTCCGCCGTATTTTAATGCTTGGTGGCCTTGCATGGGCAGCTGTATGCGCCTTTGTCGCGATTTTCGCGACTCCTCTGTGTGTATTTATTTTAGGCTCGCAATACCAGCAAGCAGGCCTGTACTTACGTATTCTGATGATTGGCGTATTTGTAGGCTATTTCAGTTACATGTTCGGATATCCTGCTCTTTCCCCCATAGGGAAAGCTTTCTGGGCCAACTTGGCCATCATGGTTGCCGCAGCGATTAATCTGACGGTATGCATTATTTTGTGGGTGACAAATAATGTAACGCCACTTACAGTATGTTGTGTCTTTGCCAGTACGAATATCTGGACATTTATCATACGATACACAGCTTTTAGATACTTCAAAAAACTTACTGTCACTGACGATAACAACATTGAGGAGACACGATGACTCAGGCTATTACTTCCTACACAATTACTTGCAGCCGCCCTGCCAACTACGGTGCTGTACTGCAAACCTATGGTCTTAACACTGCGTTACGCAACATGGGAATTGATGCCCGTGTGCTTGATTACAATCCTGACTATTACTGGAAATCGAGTCAGCCGCTGCCCATTCGCCTTATTCGCAATATTGTTCGAACTCCTGATCTATCAAAGGGGCGTAAGGTATTCGGGCGTTTCCTCGAACGGTACATTCCGATGAGTTCCAAAATGTACAAGAACTTTGATGACATTAAGGCCGATATTCCTGCAGCAGATGTGTATATCTGCGGTAGCGACCAGATTTGGAACTGCAAGAACAAGGAGAACGGTAAGGATGATGCCTTCTTCTTGAGCTTTGCTCCACAAGGTGCCAAGAAAGTTGCTTATGCGGCAAGTATTGCCATGCCTGAGATTCCGGAAGATCAGAAAGCTCGGTATAAGCGTCTCATTTCTGATTTTGACGCCGTTTCAGTACGCGAGCCTTCTTCTATTCCGATGCTTGAATCGCTTGGAATTCAGCATGTCAAGTCGGTTGTGGATCCGGTTTTTTTGCTTGAACAGAAAGACTGGAACGTGATTGCCGATGACAGTGATTTTGTTCCAAAAGAAGACTATGTGCTTGTCTACGGGTATAACCGCCAGAAGAATGTTTATGAATACGCCAGGAAGTTGGCTAATAAGCTGGGAGTGAAGGTATACACCATCGGCACGGCGATAGAAGACTATACGCTCGATCAAGACAAGTATTTCTGGAACGCAACTCCTAATACTTTTGTAAATCTCATCCGTAATGCGAAGGCTGTAGTGACGAATTCCTTCCATGGCACGGTATTCTCCATTGTCTATAACAAGCCATTCCACTTCTTTACAGTTAAGCAGACTACAAATTCGCGCATGCTTGATTTGCTGGATTCTTTGGGACTCGCAAGCAGACATGTCATGGATGATCAACTTCTTGAGAATAGCATTGATTATGCACAGACCAATGAGCGGCTTGAAAAACTTCGGGATGATTCGACGTCTTTTTTGTTAGATGCTATCGAGAAATAATTCTTTTGCATTGAGGATTATCCAAATGAGTTTTAGTGTTGTAATACTGTTAACAATTCTTTTGTTTTGTGTTTTTCAATTTACGTATTTTATATTTTGCGCAAAAGGCGTGAGCGTTAGGACAAGAGATATGTTTCTTGCGTCTGGGTACATTGCTCTAACGATATGCGTGTCTGTGCTGTACTATCATGTATTTTGTGTTCGTTATGTCGATGCTGATCGTATGTATCAAGAGATGGAAAACGCTCTTTATAAAGGCAATGGGTATTTATTCGAATTATATGGAATTAATCCATTTTCTGCTTTATTAATTCTTTTGCCTGCATTGGTTGGTTTGCCTTACCTGATTAAAAGTATTGCAGCGTTTGTGTATTTTGGATGCATGTTTCTTTTAGCGTGGAAATTACGGAAAAAGTTTTCACCAGTTTCTATTTTCTTAGCGGTTCTTTTTTTATTATGCACTCTTGATCTCTCTTATCCTGCAGATGGAATTAGATTTCCTATGGCATGTATGATTTTTTGCAGTGCCTTAGTTCTCAATAAATATAACAATTTGTCTAGAATAAATACCACAGTGCTAGTGTTAATCGCATGTCTTTTACATGTCTCCTTTTGGCCTTTCTTTGTCTTATTTATTATAACCCCTCTTTTGGGTAAGGAAAAATTTGCTTTAGTAGCTTTTTGTTGTCTTTTTTATTTTCCTTTTGTTGTTTCTTTTTCGAGTGTAATAGCGAAATTTAATCCTTCTCTCGGCTGGAAAATGCAATTATACTTTGAAGTTGGTGGACAATATTACCAAGATCTGATTTCAAAAGAACAAATAGCATTTCTTTTGTTTATCTATTTATTTTGCATATTGCTAATAATCTATGGTTTAAAGAAAGGGATTGTTGAATATGATTTATATATAAAATATTGTATCATATTTTCGTCTATAACACTTGGTTCTATTCCGAGTAATGTAATGTTTCCGCGATATGCACCAATTATTATATTGATGGCTTTTCCTCTAGTATCTACTATTTTCTCATATTACACTTCTACAGGTAAAAGAAAAGGAATACTAGTTAAAGACAAGTCTATTCACTTCGTTTTTTTTGCTTTCCTTGTTGTAGTGTTTGGTAGCATTATTCTCAGGTGTACCTTCAGCTATGCGGTTTTTTATGTTGCATAGTTATTGAGGGGGCAGTGATGTTTTGAACTGCACCCCGATTGTTGGACTTCTTTGTTCTTGTTTTCCGATTATGTCACGAGGCCGAGCCTGCGTCGCCGGTCCATGATGCTTGCCGTATTCAGTCCTGATTCGCCTGTCCCGGTACCTGACCATGTACTTGTCTAGCATGCCGATGAACCTGTCCACCGAGACACCCGTGAAGCTTCTCTGGTGAAAGAA
>ENA-OPWC01001730-OPWC01001730.1-human-gut-metagenome-genome-assembly--contig:-NODE-1730-length-13725-cov-2.007096_pt1 | contig 13725 bp, 15 predicted proteins | sample MGYA00241504_ERZ502000 | MGnify/ENA primary metagenome ERZ502000 (study PRJEB25962, sample SAMEA2042005) | human gut metagenome | biome: human gut; feature: human-associated habitat; material: faeces...
GACATGTACATCTTACATCAAGACAGAGTGTTGAAATTCCATTTATCAAACTTGAAAATGTAGATGAAGTTAAAGAAGAACTTGCAAAGGGTGGATGTAAGCCGGGTGTATGTGGACCAAGAGTTCGTACTATTACAGCCTGTCAGGGAAATCAGATTTGTCCGGGTGGCAACATTGATTCTTATGATATAGCAAAGAAACTTGACAGCAGATATTATGCAAGAGAGCTTCCACATAAATTTAAATTTGGTGTAACAGGTTGTCAGAACAACTGTCTTAAGGCAGAGGAAAATGATGTAGGAATTAAGGGAGCTGCAATCGTTGACTGGAAACAGGATGCATGCATAAATTGTGGAGTATGTGAGAAAGCCTGTAGAGAGGGTGCTATCACTATAGCTGATGGCATAGTTAAAGTTGAAGAGTCAAAATGTAACTACTGCGGCCGTTGTGCCAAAGCCTGTCCTACTGACGCATGGGATGTCAAGACAGGATATCTTGTATCATTTGGCGGCTTGTTTGGAAATCAGATTGTTAAGGGAAAGGAATTACTTCCTGTTGTTGAATCAGAAGAGCAGCTTTTCAGAATTACAGATGCGGCTATTCAGTTCTTTGATGATAATGCGAAACCAAGTGAGAGATTTAAATTTACTTTGGACAGAGTAGGATTAGATAAATTTGAAAAGGTTATAAAGGAGGCATATAATGGCTGATTTTGAAATTGATGAGAGAGTAGATATTACTGATGTTGTCTGCCCTATGACATTTGTTAAGGCAAAAGTGGCAATGGAAGAAATCAAAGTAGGACAGGTGCTTGCCGTTACTATGAATGATGGTGAGCCGGTTCAGAACGTTCCAAGAAGTTTTAAGGAAGAGGGACAGCAGATTCTTAAACTTATTGACAATGAAAATGGAACATATGACCTTATTGTTAAAAAGGTTGAAGAATAAAAATAAAAAGTGGTATGTCATTTGAAAACAGCATATCAATTAAAAACAGGAGGGCGAGTAATGGCAAAGAGAGTTTCTAAAGATGATTTTGATAAGGAAGTATTACAATCAGAACTTCCGGTAATTGTAGATTTCTACTCAGATTCATGTATTCCGTGTAAACAGCTTTCACCTATTCTTGGTGATATTGAGGATGACTACGAGGATAAAGCAAAAGTTGTAAAAGTAAACATCAATTTTGATGAAGAACTTATGGAAAAATATGAAGTCATGGCTTCGCCAACTCTTGTATTTTTTAAAGGCGGAGAAGAAAAAGACAGAACAAGAGGTCTTGTAAAGAAAGCCGAGATAGAAGAAAAACTTAGTGCTTTATTAGTGTAAAAAACATATAAAATAAAAATTAAAAGCAGGAGGATATTAAAAATGACTATTACAATAGCAGGCGAGAAGAAAGAATACGCAGACGGAACAACTATTGCACAGATTATTGAAACTGAGAAGGTAGAAAATCCACTTTATGTAACAGTTTCATTAAATGATGATTTTGTTGATAAAGACACATTCGATACAACAACAGTTAAAGAAGGAGATTCTATCGAATTTCTTTATTTCATGGGAGGAGGAAGCTTCTAATGGCATTTACTAATGAACAGATGGAACGCTACTCAAGACATATTATATTGCAGGAAGTGGGCGTTAAAGGACAGAAAAAATTATTAAACAGCAAGGTACTTATCATTGGTGCCGGCGGACTTGGAGCTCCTGCCGCAATGTATCTTGCAGCAGCAGGTGTTGGTACTATCGGTATTGCAGATGCTGATGAGGTTGACCTTTCAAACCTTCAGCGTCAGATAATTCATGGAACTGCTGATGTAGGCAAAGCGAAAGTTAAGTCTGCAAAAGAGACAATCAATGCTATGAACCCGGATGTTACAGTAAATACATATCGTACATTTGTAACATCAGAAAACATCATGGATCTTATAAAAGATTATGACTTTATCATTGACGGAACAGATAATTTCCCGGCAAAATTCCTTATAAATGATGCTTGTGTAATGGCAAAGAAACCGTTCTCACATGCAGGAATTATCAGATTTAAAGGTCAGCTCATGACCTATGTTCCGGGAGAAGGACCATGCTACCGTTGTGTATTCAAAAATCCACCTCCAAAGGATGCTGTTCCAACATGTAAGCAGGCCGGTGTTATCGGTGCTATGGGTGGTGTAATCGGAAGTCTTCAGGCAATGGAGGCAATCAAATACATCATCGGTGTAGGTGACATTCTTGTAGGAAAGCTTCTTACATACGATGCACTTACAATGCAGTTTAGAACAGTTAAGCTTCCAAAAGCTGACGGTAAATGTGCAATCTGCGGTGACCATCCTACAATCACAGAGCTTATTGATTATGAGCAGGCAGAATGTGACGGTAAATAGAAAGGCAGGGGAATATGCTTTTTTTAACAAAAAATGATTATGACAAGATTTTAAAACATTGTGAAACCGGACTTCCTGATGAGGCTTGTGGTCTTATCGGAGGAACAAAGGAAGGCAATGACAAATATATCAAGAAGGTGTATCTTCTTACAAATATCGACCATAGTAATGAACATTTTTCAATGGATCCAAAAGAACAGCTTCAGGCTGTAAAAGATATGCGTCAGAACGGACTTGAATTGCTTGGAAATTTCCATTCACATCCGGAATCACCATCAAGACCATCTGAAGAAGACAAAAGACTTGCATATGATTCAAAAGTCAATTATCTTATCTTATCTTTGATGGACAGAGAAAATCCTGTTCTCAAAGCATTTATAATTGATGAAGAAAAAAATGTGACTATAGAAGAAATTAAGATTACAGAGTAGACTGAGCGAAAGAGACTGTATAATATGCAGCCTCTTTTTGATTATTGGTATAGAGAAAGCTGATATGTGGAATACTTCATTTAGTTCAAATTAAATGGAAGTTTGCTTGAAGTGATATTGAAGTTGACGTTGAAGTGATATTGAAGTAAAATTGAAATTACATTGAAGTGGAGTAATAAAAGAGGTATGAGTGAGGTGATTGTTTGTATTTGGATGAAATTGTTGAGGGATTACAGATAGAAAGTGACAAACTTGAATGTAAAAGCATTTTAAATAGAGAAGATGTTGTAGGGTGGCTTAAAAGTATAGCGGGCTTTGCTAATGCATCGGGTGGTGAGTTTTATATAGGAGTTGAGGACAAAACTAATAAGTTGATAGGCTTTGACAGAAAAACTGCTGACAATGAGAGAAATTATTTTAACAATCAGGTAAATGAACATTTGGTGCCAAGACCACAGATGAATATTTCTTTTATTAGATATGAAATAAGAAGCAGTGAAAGATTTATTATAAAAGTCAAAATTCCTGAATCTGCTGTAAAACCTGTGATTTTAAAATATAGAAATATCCCGGCTATTTTTATGAGGCGTGACGGTTTTACAAATGGTGCGACATATGAAGAAATAATAGAAATGAGTGTGAAGAGTAAAAATACACAGTATGATATTCTTGTTTCGGATGAAAAATATGATTCGTCAAAAATTTCAGATTTACGGAAGTTTTATTCCGAGCACAATGACGGAAAGATACTGAAAGAAAAAGCGTTACAGTCACTTGGTTTTTATAATGAAAATGGTTATCTTCTTAATGGTGCAATATTATTTTTGGATGATTATGATGGAAAAAAGACGGAAGTACAATGCTCTGTATTTTCAGGTTTTACTAAAGGCAGCGAGAGAATTGTGACCATAAACCGTTTTAACGGAAATTTAATAGCATCAATTGAATACATTATAGATTTTATTAATCAAAGAATGAATCATTCATTGATTAAACTTGAGGATGGAAGAAAAAACATAGATGCATATCCAAAAAGAGCACTATTTGAAGGAGTTATAAATGCGGTTGCACATCGTGACTATTTTCTTGATGGAACACAAATTAAGATAGATATGTTTAAGGACAGGCTTGAAATTTCATCACCCGGAGGATTTTATAGGGGAGAAAAAATCGGAAAAACATATGATTTATCAGGAATAATTTCAAAAAGAAGAAATGAGCTTATAACAGGTGTGCTTGTAGCATGTAATGTTATGGAGGCAGCAGGAACGGGATTTGATAAAATAATAGAAGAATATACAGATGCAGATGAAAAGCATAAACCATATGTATATTCTTCATCAGACCATTTTACACTTGTACTCCCGGATTTGACTTATGATGCCGGCTTGGAAAATAGTAACATACCGGCATTAGTGTTTGTTCCTGTCCCGAATGGCACAGAGTTTGATGAGAAAGTGTTGTCATATTGCTATTATAAATCACACAAAGTTTCAGATATAGCAGAGTATCTTGGAATTAGTGATTCAACATATTTAAGAAAAAAAGTAATTGGAAATTTGGAAACAAACGGGTATCTAGAAAAGAATAAGGTTTCAAGAGCAATGTTTTACAGAACTAAACCTGAAATGGTTACTTTAAAATAATTTTATTTAAATTGGAGGAAATATGCGAGACTTAGTTATTATAGGAAGCGGACCGGCAGGTCTTTCAGCAGCAATATATGCAAAAAGAGCAAAACTTGATGTGGTAGTAATCGAAAAGGCAGGATACAGTGGAGGTCAGATAATTACAACAGAGAGGATTGACAATTACCTTGGACTGCCTGAGATTGATGGATTTTCATTGGGGAACAGATTTAGAGAACATGCGGATAAGCTTGAAGCAGAGTTTATAGATGATGAGGCATTAAAAATAGAAGAAATTACAGATTCAGAAGGAAAAAAAGCATATAAAGTTATGCTTGACAAGGGTGAAGCTATTGAGACAAAGACAATTATAGCTGCAACAGGAGCGTCACACAGAAAACTTGGTGCAGCAGGTGAAGAAGAATTTATGGGAATGGGAGTTTCATATTGTGCAACATGTGACGGAGCATTTTTCAGGAATAAAGTAACTGCTGTAGCAGGCGGTGGGGATGTTGCTTTTGAAGATGCACTCCATCTTTCATCATTATGTGAAAAAGTTTATATAATTCACAGGAGAGATGAGTTCAGGGCAGCAGTAAATATCCAGCAGAAAGTAAAGGAAACAGCAAATATAGAGATACTTCCGTTTTATGAAATAAAAGAAATAAAAGGTGACAAAAAAGTAACATCAGTACAACTTGTTCAGAACAAAACAGGTGAGGAAAAAGAACTTGGAGTATCGGCAGTGTTTATAGCTGTAGGAATGAATCCTCAAACAGATATATTTAAAGATTTTGTGGATTTGGATGAAAAGGGATATGTAAAAGCCGGCGAGGACTGCAAGACGAGCAGTGAGGGTATATATGCGGCAGGAGATATAAGAACAAAACCACTCAGACAGATAGTAACAGCAGTGGCAGACGGAGCAACTGCCGTACAGTCAGTAGAAAGGTATCTTCATCAGAGATAATAAATAAGAACGGATAAAAAAGAGGATGTAATAATTGCATGATTATTATATCCTCTTTCTGCTTTAAAATATAAACCTATAGAAATTACAATTCTCCAAAAAGCCCATTTGATTTCTCAAAATTCTTTACATATCTTTTACAAAACCTGCCTTTTGAATTTTACTTTGCGGCTATATCATAATATTTGTAAAAAGGAAAACAAAAAACAAATAAACTTAAAACAAAAGGAGACAAAAAATTATGAGAACAAAAAACAGATTATTAGTAGCTGCTATGGTATCAGCATTAACACTTACATCACTTACAGGATGTGGAAGTTCATCAGGAAACAGTGACAAATCTTCTTCAGGTTCATCAAGCAGTGCAGATGCATCATCAAGCGGAAACCTCAGTGGTTCTGTTGCAACAGACGGTTCAACATCAATGGAAAAAGTAGTTGGTGCTTTGGGTGAGGCATTTATGGAAGCAAACCCAGATGTAAAATTTACATACAATCCTACAGGTTCAGGTTCAGGAATCACAGCAGTAACAGAGGGAAGATGTGATATAGGACTTTCAAGCCGTGCATTGACAGACGATGAGAAAAAACAGGGACTTAAAGAAACAATCATTGCATATGACGGAATTGCTATTATCGTAAATCCTGAAAACAAAGTAAAAGACTTAAAGGTTGAGCAGATTGCTGACATTTATACAGGAAAAGTTAAGAATTGGAGTGATGTCGGAGGAGATAAAGGAGACATCGTTCTTATAGGTAGAGAAGCAGGAAGCGGTACTCGTGATGGATTTGAATCTATTACAGGAACAGAAGATAAATGTAAATATGGACAGGAACTTACATCAACAGGTGATGTTATCACAACAGTTGCAAACAATCCAAATGCAATCGGTTATGCGTCACTTGCTTCGGTTGATGACAGTGTAAAGGCTCTCGCAGTAGACGGGGTAACACCATCAGAAGATACTGTAAAAGATGCAAGCTATAAAATTCAGAGACCATTTGTATTTGTAACAAAAGAAGATACAAAACTCAGCGACGCAGCCCAGGCATTCTTTGATTATGCAATGGGCGCAGCAGATACTATCACAGCAGCAGGTGTAGTGCCGGCTAACGAAAAGTAATAAATAATAAGAGTAATATTTATATATGCTGCATTAAGGGTGAGTCGTAAGGCTTGCCCGTTTTAATCAGGCAATTTGTGCCGCAGGCGTCACAAATCGGCTATGTTTGTAAAGCGTCTGCGGAATGGAGCTTTTATATGAGAAAAAGTCATAACAAATTTGAAACAATTATCCATGGAATATTTTTGATACTTGGATTGATAACGGTTGGTTTTGTTTTACTTATAACTGTTTATCTTGTTATTGCAGGAATACCGGCAATAAGGGAAATAGGGATATTAAAATTTTTATTTGGAAAGAAATGGGCATCAACCGCAGCAACACCTTCATATGGAATACTGCCATTTATTCTTACAAGTGTATATGGTACGGCGGGAGCTATTATAATAGGTGTTCCGGTAGGATTTCTTACAGCAGTATATCTTGCAAAGGTTGCAAACAGGAGAGTAAAGGCAGTGGTAGAGATGGCGGTAAGTCTGCTTGCCGGTATTCCGTCAGTTGTTTACGGTCTTGTCGGTATGCTGGTACTTGTTCCGTGGGTGAGAGATACATTTAATATAGCAGACGGTGCCAGTCTTTTCTCAGCAATTATAGTATTGGCGATAATGATATTACCTTCTATTATAAGTGTGTCACTTACGGCACTTGAAGCAGTTCCGCCCGAATACGAGGATGCATCACTTGCGCTTGGCGCAACACCTATTGAGACATATTTTAAAGTATCAGTTCCGGCGGCAAAAAGCGGCATAGCAGCAGCGGTGGTACTCGGAGTCGGACGTGCTATAGGAGAGGCAATGGCTGTAATGATGGTTTCAGGAAACGTGGCAAATATGCCAAAGCTTTTTCAAAGTGTACGATTCCTTACAACAGCGGTTGCGAGTGAGATGTCATATTCATCCGGATTACAAAAGCAGGCATTGTTTTCGATTGCCCTTGTACTATTTTTGTTTATCATGTTGATAAATGCATTGCTCAACAGTCTTTTGAAGAAGGAAAAGGAGTGATTGGAAAATGAAGAGAAAAGCTTATATTTGGATAATGAAAATTTTAATGTTGCTATCAGTTGCTATAACATGCAGCCTTGTTATATTTGTTATCGGTTTTGTATTGTATAAAGGACTTCCTAATATTACATGGAAACTTCTTTCGACGAAACCAAGTTATCTTACGCAGAGCATAGGTATTCTGCCGGATATATTAAACACATTTTATATTGTGATAGCAACACTTGTATTTGTTCTTCCGCTTGGAGTAGGGGCAGCAATCTACCTTACGGAATATGCGACAAATAAAAAGATGGTTGCAGTTATAGAATATGCAGCGGAGACACTTTCAGGTATTCCGTCAATAATATATGGTCTTGTAGGAATGTTATTTTTCTGTGAGTTTCTTAAAATGCAGACTTCAATTCTTGCAGGAGCAATGACACTTGTTATTATGAATCTTCCAACAATAATGAGAACAACGCAGGAAAGTTTAAAGACAGTTCCGCAAAGTTACAGAGAAGGTGCTTTTGGACTTGGTGCAGGCAAATGGAGAGTTATAAGGACAGTTGTGCTTCCGAGTTGTGTAGATGGTATTATGACAGGATGTATTCTTGCAGTAGGAAGAATACTCGGAGAATCAGCGGCATTATTGTTTACGGCAGGTTTTGCTCATACAATAAACGGTTTTATAGACGGACTCGGACGAGCAGGAGCAACACTCACGGTAGCACTTTATGTATACGCTAAAGAACAGGGAGAATTTGAAGTTGCTTTTGCAATAGCGGCAATATTGATGATACTTGCTTTTTTGGTAAACCTTGCCGCTAAGGTTACCGGTTTATATTTTAAGAAAAAAGTAGAACGATAAATTAAGGCAGCCGGTATTTATTATTTTGCAGGAAATAGCAGGAGGAAGCAGATGAATAACATAATGACAGTTAAGGATTTGTGTTTGTGGTATGGACAGACACAGGCATTGAAAAATATAAATATTGATATTCCACAAAAGAGTATTACTGCACTTATAGGTCCGTCAGGATGTGGAAAATCAACATTTTTAAAGACACTGAACAGAATGAATGACCTTGTTCAGGATGTAAAAATAACAGGTGAAGTCAAATATGGAGATATGGATATTTTTGCACCTGATACGGATGTAAATAAACTTAGAAAAGATATAGGGATGGTCTTTCAGAAACCTAATCCTTTTCCGATGAGCATATATGACAATATTGCTTATGGACCAAGAACACACGGAATAAAAAATAAGGCAAGACTTGACGAGATTGTTGAAAATTCTTTGAGAGGTGCAGCAATCTGGGATGAAGTAAAGGACAGGCTTAAAAAGTCGGCACTTGGTATGTCAGGCGGCCAGCAGCAAAGACTTTGTATAGCAAGAGCTCTTGCCGTTGAACCGAAGATACTTCTTATGGATGAGCCTACAAGTGCTCTTGACCCTATATCTACATCAAAGATAGAGGAACTTGCAAGTGAGCTTAAAGAAAAATATACGATTGTTATAGTTACACATAATATGCAGCAGGCAGTTCGTATTTCTGACAGAACAGCATTCTTCCTGCTTGGTGATCTTATTGAGTACGGTGATACGGAAAAGATGTTTGCATCACCTGAGGATAAGAGAACAGAGGATTATATTACAGGAAGATTCGGTTAATTTGGATTGCGAAACTGTTGTTATGCTGTGACAGCTTGCATTATTTATTATATTCATTCAAGCCGGTGAAGGATAAGAGAGTTTCGCAATAAAGTTGAATTTAATAATAGGAGGATTTTGGAAATGAGAAGCAGATTTGATGAGCAGCTTGCGGATTTAAATAAAAAACTTATTGAGATGGGTGCAATGTGTGAAGAATGCATATCTCTTGCTGCTAAGGCGTTGAAAGAAGGTAATGTTAATATAAGGTGGGAGGTCGAGCCGCTTGACAATTCACTTGATGACCTTGAGAGGAATGTTGAGTCGCTTTGCCTGAAGCTTTTGCTTCAGCAGCAGCCTGTTGCAAAAGATTTGAGACAGGTATCAACAGCTCTTAAAATGATAACTGATATAAAACGAATAGGTGATCAGGCATCAGATGTTGCGGAGATTATTGGATTTTTAAATGGAAGAACAAGTGAAGAGTGTGAATATCTTGATCAGATGGCATCTGCAACAATAAAAATGGTTACTGAGTCGATTGATTCATTTGTAAAAAGTGATCTTGACCTTGCAAACAGTATTATTGATTATGATGACGTTGTGGATGATTATTTTCACAAGGTTAAAATTTTTCTTATAGATTTGATAGCTAAAAATCCGAAAGACGGTGAGTATGCACTTGATCTTCTGATGATTGCAAAATATTTTGAGCGTATTGGAGATCATGCGGTAAATGTGGCTAAGTGGGTTGTATTTTCAGTAACCGGAAATCATTAAGAGTATATATCATAGTGCACGGAAATGAGGAATGATATGATTTGGTGTGTAGAAGATGATGTGAGCATAAGAGACATAGAAGTATACACTTTGGAGCAGACAGGTTTTATAGCAAAAGGATTTGGTGATGGAGACAGTTTCTGGATGGAACTTGCAACGACAGACGAGCTTCCGGAACTTGTGATACTTGATATAATGCTTCCGGGGGAGGATGGTGTTTCTCTTTTAACTAAGATAAAAGCATCCTCAAGAACTAAGGATATACCGGTTATTATGGCTACGGCAAAAAGTGTTGAGTACGATAAGATTAAAAGTCTTGACCTTGGGGCAGATGATTATCTGGTAAAACCATTTGGAATGATGGAGATGGTTTCAAGGATAAAGGCTGTACTTAGAAGATGTATGCCCAAAAAAGAAAACAAAACCAAATATGTCAATGGTATAATAGAGCTGAATGTTGAAGAACATACTGTATTGGTTGATGGAAAGAGTGTCAGTCTCACCTATAAAGAATATGAAATATTAAAAATATTCCTTATGCATCCCGGGATGGCATATACAAGAAATCAGCTTTTATCAGAAGTATGGGGCATTGACAGTTACGGAGAGACAAGGACAGTAGATATGCACATAAAGACGCTCAGGCAGAAACTGGGTGATGGTGGCAGATATATCACGACTGTTAGGAATGTCGGATATAAAATGGAGGGATACAATGACTAAAAAAATATTTAAATCGGTACTTTTGATTGCGGTAATTATGGTGCTGTTTTGCTGTACATTTATTCTTGGAATTTTGTACAGGCATTTTACAAACATAGAAGAACAACAGCTCGAATCACAGCTTGGTTTTGTTGTCACGGGTGTTCAAAATCAGGGGGAGGACTATCTCAAAAATCTTGAAGAAAAGAAATATAGGATTACATGGATAGAAGCAGACGGAACTGTTAAGTTTGACAATAAATCAGATATATCGAAAATGGAAAACCATGCAGACAGGGAAGAGGTTAAAGATGCGTTGAAATTTGGCAGGGGCGAGTGCTCGAGATATTCAGTTACACTTATGCAGAAAACACTTTATTATGCTAAAAAAATAAGTGACGGAAGTGTTGTAAGAATATCAGTAAGCCAGGATACGGTTTTTAAGCTTTTATTTTCGATGATTTCACCTATAGTTATAACAATAGTTTTAGCAATAATCTTATCATCAATTCTTGCAAAGGGGGTATCAAAGAAAGTAGTAGAACCTTTGAATAATCTTGATCTTGATGAACCTTTGAAAAATGATGCATATGGGGAAATTTCACCGCTTTTAAGACATATAGAGCATCAGCACAGACAAATAGATGAACAGCTTGAAGAACTTCAGAAAAAGAAAGATGAATTTCAGGCTACTATTGAAAATATGGATGAGGGACTTATACTTCTCAATGCAAAAAATAATGTAATCAGTATAAACCCGGCAGCACAAAAGATTTTTGGCGCAACCGATGAGTGTGTCGGAAAAGATTTTCTTATGATAGAACGAAATCTCTCTGTCGGAAAAACGATAAAAGAGGCAATGGAAAAAGGAAAATCAGAGATGGTACTTAAAAGATATGGACTTGAGTACCGCCTTGGAATAAGTAAGATAGAATCAGCCGGAAAGACACTTGGTGCAGTATTACTTGCTGTAGATGAAACAGAGAAAAGTAATGCAGAAAGGACAAGGAGAGAATTTTCGGCAAATGTATCACATGAGTTAAAAACACCGCTTCAGTCGATTATTGGCAGTGCAGAACTTATGGAAAATAATCTTGTAAAAGAGGAAGATATGCCAAGATTTGTCGGACATATCCGTAAGGAGGCAGAGAGACTTGTAAAACTTGTAGAAGATATTATACGTCTTTCATGGCTTGATGAAAATAGGGACATGGAAATGGAACTTGTCGACTTAAAAGATATTGCTGAAGAGACAAAAGAAGTTCTGGAAAATGCGGCGAAAGAAAAGAATGTGACAATAAATGTAAGCGGGGACGACATAAAACTCCGTGGTGTAAGAAGTCTGCTTTATGAAATTGTATATAATCTTTGTGAAAATGGTATAAAGTATAATAAAGACGGAGGAAGAGTTGACATGACGCTGTCTAAGGAAGCTGAAAAAAATATTATTGTTATTGAAGATACAGGAATTGGAATAAAAGAAGAACAGCAGTCAAGAATTTTTGAACGTTTTTACAGAGTAGACAAAAGCAGGTCAAAGGAAACCGGAGGAACAGGTCTTGGTCTGTCTATAGTGAAACATGCGGCAATGTATCATAATGCAGAAGTTGTGTTGGAGAGCAAAGAAGGACAGGGCAGTAAGTTTACGGTTATTTTTCCGCGGGAGGAGTAGCTGTTAAATAATAAATATGATATACTTTGTTCATCAGATTAAATAACAGGAAGTTGAAGATAATGAACATGAAAATATCAATGATAGCACTTGACCTTGACGGAACATGCCTTGACAGCAGGGGAGAGATGACTGACAGGACAAGAAAAATACTTGAAAAATACGGAAAAGCAGGGACTGAGATTGTATTTACAACGGGTAGACCGATTGCAGGTATATTAAAGGAATTGAGAAGCATTCCCGGGACAAATTATGCAATAGCATTAAATGGCGGTCTGGTATATCAACTTGCCGACAACAGTATTATTTACAGAAAAAGTATTGATAAAAGAGAAGTTATGCTTGTAAGAAATATAGTTCTAAGACACGATGCACTTACGGATGTTGCTTCCGGAGGACTTGGCATCGGTGATAAAAAAACGTATGACAGAGCAGAGAACTATATAAAAAATGATGATTTTAGAAAATATTATCTTTCAAGCAGAGGTTCAAAACAAAATCTTTGGGAGAATATTGAAGAACTTGAGAGCGTCGAGAAGATAAACATGTTTTTCAGTGATATGGATGATAGAAGAAAAACACTTGAAGAACTTAAAATACTTAAGACATCTAAGGTGTGCTCGGGCATGCCTAACAATATCGAGATAAACCATGGTGAGGTAAACAAGGGAAATGCCCTTAAATGGCTTTGTGAAAAGCTTGACATTGATATATCGGAACTTATAGCATTTGGTGATGGCGGCAACGACATTGATATGATAAAGACAGCAGGATGTGGAGTTGCAATGGCAAATGCCTGTGAAGAGCTTAAAAAGATTGCAGATATTGTTACTAAAAGCAATGATGAAGACGGTGTTGCTTATATTTTAGAAAAATACAGCCCGGCATAGAAAGTTATTTCTATGCTCAGACTGTATTTTTTTGATATATATTTTGAAAAAAGTTTTTCTCTAATATTATCTTGAAAGTCTGTTTTTTTAGTTCTTTTCATTTAATCTTAATCAAATGTGTAACATATTATGTTAAAAAAAGGTATGTCATGAATCTGCTATTTTAATGAAAAATATTGTATATAATTTTTTTTGAGTCAGTTATATTTTATAAAAAAATTAAATTTTTTTATTCTTTCAACATATTATGCGTTTTATCAATGATAAAAGTCATAGCGGACGGCACAACATTTATGACGGTATGTTTAGGATTGCCGCCGTATTCGCCGTCAAGGGTCCATTTAATATTCTCATCACATTCAAATTCAAAATACGAAGATTTTGCAAACAAATATTCATCGCCGGAATTTTCTCCACGCATAAGATTAATAAGAATATTTTGAAATTCGATAAGATTAGTCGGACGTTTAAAAACGAGCATTTCAAACAATCCGTCATTCAA
>ENA-OPWC01001731-OPWC01001731.1-human-gut-metagenome-genome-assembly--contig:-NODE-1731-length-13722-cov-1.739958_pt1 | contig 13722 bp, 10 predicted proteins | sample MGYA00241504_ERZ502000 | MGnify/ENA primary metagenome ERZ502000 (study PRJEB25962, sample SAMEA2042005) | human gut metagenome | biome: human gut; feature: human-associated habitat; material: faeces...
TAAAACTTCTTCTTCAAAATTTTGTGATGTGATTGTTTTTGCCATACTAATTCTCCTTTTCTGTATATACTATTATTCAGTATTTTTACTTTGATATTTTATTCATTTTGTTATTTTTCAGTCTGCTGCCTTTTTTCTCTGACGAACATATTTACCGGCATTGATTCCCGCCATACTTCCCTCATAGACTGCCTTGGATACCTGCAGGAGTCCGCCTGTACAGTCCCCCGCCGCAAACAGACCCGGAATCGTTGTCTCCATCTCAGAATTGACTCTGACATTTCCTTTATCTGTCAGTTCCGCGCCCATCTGTCGTGCGATCTCAGTACTGCCGGCAGTCCCCAGTGCCACAAACACCCCGTCTGCCGGATAAAATGATTCCCTGTCTTCATTTTCCATTGAAGCAACATCATGTTCCATCCGAATACCCGAAACGGTATCTCCACCCTCGATTGCCTGAATTTTCATTGTGTTCACTGCAATCGGATGTTCTCTTGAAAACTCCGGTTCTCTGCCATTTGTATATATTGTCACTGATGAAGTTACATTTCGCAGTTCTTCCGCCTCATGAAGTGCAAAATCACTGTTTCCAATTACCGCCACATCGCGGTTTCTGTAGAAAAACGCATCACAGATCGCACAGTAACTGACACCCTTGCCTTCAAATTCCCGAATTCCCGGAATATTCGGTGCAGACCGCTTTCCGCCTGTTGCCAGAATCACACTTACTGTATCAAAGTTTCCAGCAGTCGTCTGGACTGTAAATGTATCAAATCCATTAATTCCAAGCACCTGTGCATCAATTATGCGAATGCCCAGAGCCTTTGCCTGTGTAACTCCTCTCTCATAAAGTTCTTCTCCTGAGAGTGGTCGTTCCAGGCCATAATAATTTTCAATTTTTTCTGCTTTTGCCAGTGCTCCGATTCCATTGTTGAGCAACAGTGGGGTTAAATTGCCTCTGGCAGCATACAGTGCCGCAGATATGCCTGCCGGACCTGCTCCGATAATAATTATATTTTCCATTTTATCACCTGAATTTCCCATTGCTTTATAATATACACCATTCTTTTGAAAATTTCAGCTTTTATTCTTCCATTTTTCTCTTTCTATTATACTGGACTATTGTTATTTTCTCAAGAGAATTTGTCTTATATAACTTTTTTGATACATAGTTTTTGCTGTTTTCTTAATTTTTTTACTGTTTTTTCTGTAATTTTTGTTACAATTATGATATATTTTTACTATGTTATGCTTGATTATAAACAAGGAGTTTAATCATCATGAGAAGTTTTGAATATTACACACCTACAAAGGTGCTTTTTGGAAAAGATACACATCTAAAAATTGGTGAATTATTAAAAGATTATAACTGCCACAAAGTACTGATTCATTATGGCAGCGAAAGTGCTGTAAAATCCGGTCTGATTCACGAAATCAGTAAGTGTCTCACTGAAGCAGGAATCGACTTTGTCACTTTGGGCGGAGTTGTCCCAAACCCACGTCTCTCCAAAGTACGAGAAGGTATCTCACTCTGTCGAAAGAATCTGTGGATTTCATTCTGGCTGTCGGTGGTGGAAGTGTTATTGATTCTGCAAAAGCCATTGGCTATGGTGTTGCCAATCCATGGACCGATGTCTGGAATTTTTTTCTCAAAACAGAGATTCCAAACGCCTGTCTTCCAATCGGCGCTATCCCTACGATTGCCGCTTCCGGAAGCGAAATGAGCGGTTCCTGTGTCATTACAAATGAAGATGGTTGGTTAAAACGTGGAAGCACCCGCAGTGACCTCTGTCGCCCGAAATTCACTCTGATGAACCCGCGACTCACCTATACTCTGCCGGAATATCAGACCGAAAGTGGCTGTGTAGATATTCTTCTGCATACCATGGAACGTTATTTTGTCAACATCGAAACCATGGAGATCACTGACAGTATCAGTGAATCCCTGATGCAGACCGTTATTTACAATGCACGAATCCTGCTGAACGAACCTGGTAACTACAATGCAAGAGCAGAGATCATGTGGGCAGGAAGTCTTTCTCATAACGGATTGACCGGCTGTGGAACTGGTGGTGGTGACTGGGCCTGTCATCAGCTTGAACACGAACTTGGCGGACTTTACGATGTTACTCATGGTGCTGGTCTTGCTGCACTCTGGGGAAGCTGGGCACGTTATGTTTATGATGCCAATCCGGAGCGTTTCGCACAATTTGCCACCAACATCTTCGATATTCCATGTTTTGCTGATTATGAAAATACAGCACTCGCCGGTATAGAAGCAATGGAAGACTTTTTCCGTTCAATCCATATGCCGACCAGCCTTCATGAACTGGCTTTCAAATGCAGTTTTGAAGATACACGTACCATTGGTGTTTTCAAACAGTTAAACATGAAAGACATGGAAAAAATTTACGCCATGGCAAGATAAATGATTTTACCTTTACTGATCACCAGATGATTAAAGGCAGGATATCCTGAATTTTCAGGTTCCTGCCTTTTGTTTATTTTATCAAATATACTTCTGTATCATATGTACCTTTAGCCTCGCCCTCAGCATGCGTTGCAACATAAATATCGATACGATTTTTCTTGATTGCACCACCACAGTCCTCTGCAACATAAACCTGTCCGTTGATCACTACTTTGCTTCCATACGGAATCACAGATGGATCTACTGCAATCGTATGATTGGTAGTTGCCGTTACGCCAGTCGATGTAATTCCATTGGAATATGGTCCGCAACAGATACTGCACGGACAGTAATGTGTAATCTTAAATACGCCTAGATCCTGCAGATTTGCGTCTGAAGATGCCGCAACCGGTGTTCCGATCTGAACTCCGTTTTCTACTGAAACACCTGGGTCCACATCCTCCAGTGCATCTGCAAATACGCCCTCTCCACTGCTTTCATGGAGTGTTCCCGCATCTTTATCCTTATCAATTGTATCTGCTTCTTCTGTCACCGCATCCGGAAGGTCCAGACAGCTTGTTGGAATATAACCTTCTGCCTCTGTTCCATCATCATTCTGATAAGTAATCCGGCTCCATACTCCATTAACTGTTCCCGTCTGTTTCACTTCATCCAGCTGAAGAACTTCCCCTACTTCTTCCCCATCTTTCCGGCTTGGATAATCCAGTACCGTAGCATCACTTTTTACTTCAACATCTTTATCTGCAGGCTGAATCTGATCCGTATCACTGAGCATCTGATTCTGAATGTATCCAATAACTTTGCTTTCATTTACTTCACAGGATACTTTGCTCCATCCATTATCACAGACTGCACTTCTCTCCAATGTATCGCCCAATGCAACGTCCCCCATTTTTTCGCTGGATTCGCCTGGTTTTGAATAGATCCCGGCATTTTTGGCTGCAACATACACGGTATCCTGTATAGCTGCAACATTAACTGAATTGCCGCTTCCATCCTCTGTTGAAAATGCCTGAAAAATTTTATTGTCTTCCTTATCAGCTTCTGTAACTGCCTGATAATCCTGTACCGCACCATACACCAGCGGTACATGACATGTCAAAGCAGTCCCCAGTAAAACTGCGCATACCTTTTTTTTCACAGGTTTTCACCTCATCTCTATAACTTTACGTTTCCCCATCTCTTACTCTGGCTTATTTTAGCACATGAAACGCATGATTTCAAATTTACACAGTTTTTTCACGAAATTTTAAGAAAATCCTTAGAATTTCTTTCTTTTCAAAAGCAGCTTTACCGATTACAATAATACCTATGAAGAAGACACAAAAGATCAAACATAAAAAACACCCAAACAGCGTGCACCTTACCAAAAAAGCGCGTCTCATAAAACGCCGGCATCAGATTCGCCGACAAAAACAGTTTCTCTGCTTCATACTGTTTCTTATCATAATCCTGTCTCTGTCCTTTCTTATTTTACGACCACTCCGTACTTCCAGACAGACTCATATGATCAACTCTGCCTGCGAATCTTATCGCAGCGATGTAGAACAAGTTGCTGCAAAATACGATATGTCTGCATATGTAGATCTTATTCTGGCTCTTATGATGCAGGAAAGCTCCGGTCAGGGAACAGACGTTATGCAATCCTCTGAAGGTGCATATAACACACAATATCCTCAGACTCCAAACGGCATCACAGATGTAGATTATTCTATTGCCTGCGGAATTCAGGAACTGAAATATTCTATGACCAAAGCAGATGTTACAGGACCGAATGATATTGCCAACATCAAACTTGCTCTTCAGGGATACAATTTTGGAGCAGATGTCTATTTTAACTATCTGGAAAAAAATGGCATCACCTCCTGGTCTGAAGAAAGTTCAAAAGCTTTTGCCGAAATAGCAAGCGGAGAAACCGAGCGTTCCAAAGAAGATCCTCTATACGACACGGCCGGTCCATGGGACTATGGAGATCAGTATTATCCGGAACATGTACTTCGTTACTATCATTCCTAAATCACTTGATTCGTACAAAATGTTTTTTATAAATTTTTCAAATTTTGAGTAAGCAAATTTTATTGCGTCTACTAGTCTATCTACATCTTCCTTGGTATTGTATATGCTAAAGCTTGCTCTACATGTTGAGTCTATTCCCATATATCTTAATAATGGCTGTGCGCAATGATTTCCAGACCTTACGCAAACTCCTTTAAAGTCCAGCATACTTGCAACATCGTGTGGGTGTATGCCTTTTATGTTGAAGGATATTACTGATGAATGATTTTCTTCATTCGGACTCATGTATAAGTCTAGGTAATCTAGTTTTGATAATTCCTGTCTTGCATAGCTTACTACTTCTTTTTCTGTTTTTTCTATATTCAATCCGAAATCCTTAGCTACCAAATCGAGAATATCGGCGTAGGTATAGGCCAAATTACCCATGAAATAAACCGGATATGATTTATAGTCATATTGGATAATGTTTCTCTGGAAGAATCTCATCAATTCTTCATAGACTAAATTGAAAGCATATTTGTTGTCCAGATGGTCTTTCAAGAAATAGGAGAAAGTAGAAAGCGAACGGTTGGGGAAAGGGTGGTTATATATGGAGTCCATAATCTCGTCCGGAGTAACTTTGAATTTTTCATGAAAAGCATCGCAGAGATCCTTTGGAGTAAGGTTCTTTAAGTAGTCACTTAAAAAACGTCGTCCCATAGCAGCCCCACTGCCTTCGTCTCCTAAGATATATCCGGCGGAACGTACGTTTTTAATGATACGTTCTCCGTCGTATAGACAAGAATTCGAACCGGTCCCCAAGATACAGGCTATTCCCGGTTTGTCGATTAGCAAACCTCTGGCGGCAGCCAATAAATCGCTTTCCGCCGAAATGGGTGTTTTGAATTGTGCTACTAACGAGGCTTCGAGAATGTTTTTCTTATCCAGATTGGCACATCCGGCGCCATAAAAATAGACCCGTTCCCATCGTTTCTTAAAAAAAGTTTCCGGTAAATTGAGACGGATACTGTGGCTTATTTCCCTTCTCGTTTGGAAAAAGGGATTTATTCCTTCCGTAAAACTTCTTTCCAAAACATTTTTTCCATCGACGAGAACCCATTCTGTTGTCGTGGAACCACTTTCTGCTATAACTTTCATAAATAAAAAATCTTGATAGATGTGCTTTCTGGCATCATTCAACTCTTTATAAAGATAAAACAGACGGCCGTAATGAAAATTAATTTTCGTATCGGCGAGTGTCGTTTATCTTTTATGAGAATAGTGCCGTTCGAAAGTAGAAACAATGTTAGCATCGATTTTACTGAGGCACAACCTATTTCTGCATCTTATGCAAAGATAAAATATCTTTCTTCATTTTCCAAATAGAATACTTATTTTACTGTAAAGTATCAAAATTCTGTTAAAAATAGTACGATAAAAATACGGACGGTAAAGTACAAAGCAGATCGTTTATACTTTATCGCCCGTATATTCTTAATCCTTTGTCAATGTACAATCAAAACCGGATAACAGAACTCTTTTCCTTCGGTCTGTATTTTCAACAAGTACGTTCCCGAGGGAATGTTCGAGGTATCTATCGTTGTTTCTGAACCGGTAGCGATACAGCTTCCCGATAGGCTGTACAGGGTCCACCGTTGTACGGAGGTGTCAGACTGAATTTTTAGTATATCGGAAGCCGGATTCGGATAAACATTTATGGCTTTCGATGTAGCGATAAAGTGAATGTCCGAGGAGGTATATACCAGCATATTGTCTAAGAAGAAACTACCCGATTCGGAGAAGAACGGTTTTGTTCTCGTTATCTTTATACCGCTTATGCGATAGTCCTTTCCCGGATTCAGCTGGTCCAAACGGGTTTCCCGGAATTGCCAGCCTCTGAAATCGACATTCGTCAATAAAATCTCTTGTGTATCGTTTCCAGAGGATAGTTGCAGCCATATTTCGTCGCAAGAAAGATCGCCGTAAATGTGCATACCGATAGTTTGGGTATTGTCGACCACAGTGGAACTTCCGAATGTATCGTCTGTCGTGAATACAACGTGAGCTTCGTCTGCATTGAATGTGTATGTGAAATTGTAAGATGCGCTACCGAACAGTTTTTGAGCGGTAGAGCGAATCGCTTTTGCAGTGGTTGTCCCGATACTTTGGGTTGCATCGAATGTAATCATGTCGGGAGTTTCGAATTCCTCGACGGCTGTTTCGGAGCGGCTTACATCTCCGGCGGTAAAATTGATTTCGATGGGGTCTACGATCGCTATATTTTCCACATCGTGCAACGAGGCATCTATTTTCAATTTATAATTTTGTCCTTGTTTCAAATCGGCAGCTGTGGTAAAATAATAGTTCCCGTAGGAGTCTCCTAACTGGTTGTATTTGGCAGAACGCAAGTTGATGCTGACATCGTTTCCTTCACTATCCTGTAATTTGATGAGGTCTCGAATATTGACAGGGTCGAGAACATTATCGAATCTTACTTCGATCGTCGGTTTCGGATAGTGTAGTACCGCTCCTTCCGAGGGGCTGGCTGCCAATAGTTTCAATTGGTTTCTTCCCTGCGTTAAGAACGTGAAGGAAAAATCTTCGGCCATAGACATATTACCCGGGTGTTTTGCACTTTTATCGAGTTTTACGGTATATAGGGTAGCTACCTCGTAAGGACGAGTGGGGGTAAATACCATTCGGTACTGTGAATCTTCGAATGTAATGTTCCCTTCTACGGGAGGGTCGATCGAGAAAGCCTTTTGTACAGATTCCGTGTCCATATCCCAATTGAAATTCAAGACAATGGGAGTCGTACAGTTGATGCTGTCAGTTTCGTTTTCCATGACAGGGCTGTAAGAGGTGACTTCCGGTGCTGTATTTCTCACTCTGTCCATAGCCACATTGGTATAGCTTATTGTATTGGCTGTCACTGTTACATCGATTGTCCGATCGTAATGGTCTTCCGCTGCGATTTTTAGCTGGTAATTACCCGGAGCGAGGTTTTTAAACATGTATACGCCGTTGTATAGGTTATCCGTCGTATAGGTTATATTGTTCGGCAACAGGGTTACTGTGGCTCCACATAATGGCACTTGCTTGTCTCTTCCGTGTTGTACGTACGATTCGGTACGGGTCATGCGACTATCATAAATAACACCGGCGATATTTCCCGTTGTGAATCCTTCTGTGTCGAAGTATTCCATGACAGCTTTGGTGAAATGCCATGCTTCCATCCATTTGTAGTCCATGTTGAGCAAACGATATGTTTCGGGCACATAGTCGTGATAAGAACCTTCTGAAAGAAACCCGGTGACGGTTAATTTTCGGAGGACTCCCAATCCTGCATTGTTCCAGTCGGGATAGAAGTCAAAATCGCCCACGACATACTCTTCCGTTTGAGTCCAATAGGTTACTTGGTTTTCGATAAGGTGCTTGAACAGTATCTTTGCCGCTACCTTGTCCTCGGGCTTTACCGGATTTTCGGTATATCCTCTGAACAACATCATCGGGAAATTATCCCGGCGGCTCGTGCCGGTCGCATTGCTGTGTATGGAGAAAAACAGATCGGCCTCCCATTCGCTGGCTTCCCGCCCGATGGTTTCGAGTCCTCGGTCGTCTTCCGTCCGATTTAATACGCGAGACATCGCTACGGTAGCTCCCTGCTCTTGTAGCAGTTCTCTTAACATCAATCCTTTGTGCAGATTCGACGAGGATTCCCAAAAACCGAGTGTGTCGCCTTGTGCATACGGATATACGGCTACATTGCGGTCGTCCGAGTCATAACCGCCGTGACCCGGATTGATGTAAATTTTAAGTCCGGTCATATCTTTGGCTTGCAAGCCTAAACAGCCCAAGAAGGCAATGATAATGATATAATATTTTTTCATGGCGATGAGGTTATTTCGTTACATTCAATTCCAACATAAAAAGTTTTCCTTCGACCGTGCTGTACACTATTCTGCCTGCTTCGGCCGAGGCCGACGGATTCATACCCATTTCGGACGGAGATGTTAAATCATGTACCTGTTTACTGTTGCAGTCTAACAATACGATTTTCGACGAAGTAAATTGGTGACCGTCGTCGGTCGCTTTCATGGCTGCAACGAAATCGTTGCCATACCACGTAGGGGATTCGTAGTCGCCCAGTTCGGCAAGTATGTTACCCTGCATATCGAGTACAACGGTTCCTACGCCTATGGCATAAGTCACGATTTTGGATCCGTCGGGCGATACGGCTGTCCACAAATAACTTTCCACTTTGTCGCCGTAAGGACGTAATATGCGGGTGCTTTTACCGTCGCACACGATTATTTTTCCCTCTTTGATGATGGAATAGACATAGTTCCCGCTTATTTGAGAGCCTGTACTTTTCATAAGTTTATTGTCGGCCACTACTTCCATACCGCCTGAGATGGCGACCGGACGTTTCAAATCGCGGGTTGGGGCGATAAGTTGTTTTTCGGCTTTCTCGATCAAGTTATATTCTTTCAAAGATCGGTGAACACGTCCGTTTATGATGCTTTGCGGCCGATAATACACCGTTGAACCGTCGGTGCTGAAAATCGGGTCGAACCCGGCTCCCTCGGCAGTAGTGATAATCTGGGTTTTCCCTGATGCAAAATCGTATGATTTTAAGCCGGAAAAATTTTCAGAGGTATATACGATTCGATTCCCGTCGGGACTAAGTATCGGATAGAAGGCCGATTGTCCGACCGAAGGGGTTATCTCGTAATGTTTGGTAACTTTTACATTCTGTCCCGATAGCGATGCGATACATGCTAGCAGGATTATGGTTAAATTTACTCTCATGGATTATAATGAATTAAGTTATTGAATAACGATTTTGCATACATGGGTCCCTAGCTCATTTTGCACGTTCACGATGTATACACCCGGCTGTTGGTCGCCGATGTTTACGATTCCTGTTTCGTCGAGTAGTTGTTCCAGTATCAATGCCCCCACTCGGTCGTATATGCGTATCGACGAACCGGGAACGATGTTCTCTCCCTGTAAGAAGAGGGTATTGCCCGTTATCGGATTCGGGTAGACGACCATGTTTTTGTTACCGGCCACCGTCTCGTCTATTCCGCTTTCTATGCCGTTATAGACCAGAGAGAACTCTTTGATATGTATCTTATAGGCTTGTCCGCTATTCGTTCCGGTCGTGTTGATATAGAATTTGATATAATTCAGAGAGACGGGAAATCCTCCTCTGTTGTTTTCTCCGGTGATGTCGGATAGAGGAATGCTGATGAGATAATCTTCATTGACTGTTATTCCTTCGTATTCGAGATACTGCTCTTTGTCGCCATTGGCTTTGCAGGCTATTTGTATTTTCGACACGGGTATCTCGCTATTGATTAGCATGCGCAAGGTATCGGGAATACTGTAAAGGGTAATCGCTTTGTCCATTTCTACGTATGGGAGTCGTCCGGTTTTGTAAGTGAATCCCAATATGGCCTGATTGTTCCCCGAAGGAGTAACGGCGGCATCGGTGATGGAGCTGATGGATTTTGTAGTCCAGCCATAAAAATCGTCGGCCGGGATTTTGGGGGATTCTGGTATTTCGACGGTTACCTTCATGTTCCCGGAGAAGTTGCCTATGCTGCCGGTAATGTTCGTCGTTCCGTTTTTTATTCCGGTCAATATTCCGTTTTCAATTTTGCAGACAGTCGGGTCTTCAATACTCCAAGACAATGACGAAGGATCGTATGTGAACGTGTTTTCGCCGATATGAGAAATGACTTCGAGAGAGTAGGGGTGAGCCTTGTCGGCTATGATTTCACTGTTCTTCATGACGATATCCGCTTCTTTTACAGTTACCTTTATTTTTCCTGTCGCTGTTCCCGAAGTGACGTGAAGGTAACCCGAAGTCGCATTCGGCGAGGCATAGAATTTTTTTCCGTCCGAAGAAATGGTTCCTAACGAGGCATCGCAACTTAATGTAAATTCTTGTACATCAGTATCGATCAATACGCCGTATGAGTTGTATCCCAGAATAGTCGGCTCGAAACAAGAGTAGGAAGGAACTTCCAAATTGTAATTATCGAAAGCAAGGCTGTTCAACGTGTTGTCTTCGGGAGCGTTGGTGAAGATCATGAATCCGTTCGATACCGGACGTTCCTTTCCGTCGGCCGGGTTGTTGACGAGCTTGCCTCTCAACATCATCTGAGCCGATCCTCCGGCATCCATGTTGGCCACGTTCCAAGCTCCCGCTTGTTTCAATATGTAACACATCGTCGCCGTGTTTGTCCCTACCGAAGTGCTCGACTTGTAATCGATAACGATCAGATAGAGCGTCTTTCCGTCTTGCGACATGCCTATACCCGAGCGCGAATAGGTTTGCGAGTTATATGCTTCGTTTTCGTTTCGGGGAGTCAATTTCCCTTCCCTCATGACGAGAGCGTTACCGGTGAGCATTTGCTCGGCTATGGGAATCAGATTGTCGGTGCGGGTAGTAAGTTTTGTATTTATCTTTACTTTATCGCCGACATTCATTTGGTTTAGAAACTCTGCACCTGTTCCGTTTCCCGAAAGAGCATATTCACCCTCTTCGAGTTCGGTTCCGCCTTTGCTTTGCACGATACGGGTTACGACGCATTCCACGTCCTTGTTAAGCCCCCACGATGCTCCCTCGACGGGTTTGATGAGTACATCGGTTCCATCGATGTCGCTGGTCGTTTGTCCGGTAAAGTGGTTGTAAAGTACAATTTCGTTTTCATTGCGGATACGGTTCACTTCGGCGATGGCGAAACTTTCGTTGGCGGCGTTTATGACTTTCGCCTCGAAATTCATGTCGTCGATCCACATTTTTTTGTCTTGGTCGAGAACGACGAATCCTATCTCCTGCAATTTCTCTATTTCGTCTCCTCGTCCGGCTCGGTTCCAGCCATTCGGTTCAGTGGCTATTTCTCCGTTCACTATACAACCGCTGTGCGGTTGTCCCAGCAGGCGGTCGTCCATATTTTGTCCTGAAACAATCCAGAAGTTACCGTTTATCGATCCGATGGATTGATGTTCGGGAGTGGACAATCGGGTATATGCCGAGGTCATGGCCTCGGTACTTCCGGCATGGTTTTTCCCGATGAAAGCATCCACATCGTTATACGGATTGTTCAGATCGATAGTCATGGTATAGACGTCCAGTGGATATTCGGGCATGTGCATACGCACATATTGAACGCCCGGCCCTACCGTACGGCATTCCAGCGTGTCTACCTGTTTCTCCACGCCTGCGATGTTTATGGTTGCTTCGGCACTTAATCCGCATAGAGCAGATAAGGCGAAAACGAATAGTTCCTTTTTCATGATTTTGTGAATAAGTGATTTATTTGATAATCAGTTTGGCGACATCGCTTTTACCGTCTTTGTTGATGTTCAGCAGATAGTTGCCGGGTTGCAGGCTCGAAATGGGTATGGCTATGATTCCGCTTTCGCATTTCCCGTAATTTTTCGAGACGAGCAGTTTCCCGTTCAAGTCGTACATTTGTACCGATATTTCGGCCGGTTCTTCGATTTGCAGATATACGTCTGTCTCACCGGCTTTAACCGGATTAGGAAAAACTCGTAACGCGGATGCCAATGCAATGTTTGGGACGCTCAAAGTGACTTTGTCGTATACCAAATCGAAATTTTTGATGCGAATCTTATATTTTTGTCCTGCGGTCTGTGAGGAGGCATCCAAGAAAAATTTAAGATATTGGAACTGTACGGGGTAATTGCCGAGGTCTTCTTTATCGTCCAAGAAGTCGTTCATGGCGACTTCGTAGGTGAAGTCTTCGTTGGGGTTCACTGCGGGCCATTCCATGATTTGCGAGGTCGACATAAGTCCGCCTTTCATCGACATGGTTATTTTGGAACATTTGGTGTCGCCTGTGTTGAGCGTTATTCTGAATGTATCGGGGATACTGTAAAAGCTGAAAGTTTTAGCCATTTGTATGTAAGGCTGTCTGCCGCTTTTGTATGTGTATTCGAGGTTTGTTTCTCCATTCGCATGGGGTGTCAGAGCCACGTCGTTTATCGCCGAGATACTTGTGAGTTCCCAGCCGGAGGTGAACTGGTCGGCCTGTTGAATATGAGTTTGCGGTATTTCTACTTTTACCTTCAAAGAGCCGGTAAAATCATCGAGTTTTCCAGTTACAGTCGTTACGCCGTTTTTCAGACCCGATAAAACGCCGTTCGATATACCGCATATTTCCGGGTCGGCGACCTCCCATTGAGGGGTCGACGGATTCAGTACGAATTCTTTGTCGTCGATTGTAGCCGATATTTCGATGGGATACTCTTCGTATCCGTCCAAAATTACGGAGTCGAGACGCATGGCGAAATCGGTTTCTTGTATGGTTACATCTTTTGTCACCGATATGCCGTTGTAGGTTGCCGTGATGGTTCCGTGTCCCGGGTTACCGTAAGCTACGAATGCATTGCTCTCGTCTATGTAACCTATTTCGGGAGAACAGGAAAGCGTATAATCCTTGAAGTCGGGGTTTACGATCAATCCGTATTGGTTGTATGCCGTCACTTGGGGGATAAACCGACAGTAGGAGGGAAGTATATAGTGAATCGGCTCGAATTCCAACCGGGCGGTAACATCGTCGATCGGCGCTTTTGAAATGACTAGTACGCCGTTACCGACAGCTCGTTCCTTATTATCGGAAGGTCGATTGACTATTTGTTGGTTGATAACCATTGCCGAGGATCCTCCGCCGTCGAGATTGACAGCATCGTATGCGCCTATGGCAAGGAACAGATCGCCTAATACACTGAGGGTTGCCCCTGCCGAGTATCCTGCCCGACGGCCGTCTACTACCATAAGATAGACTTTGGTTTTATCCTGCGAAATACCCATGCATGTTCTGGGGTGTTCTTCGTCCCATACGTCGGCCGGGACTCCGTTTTTTAATATGATGTGGTCGCTTCCGCCCATTTGTTCCTTGAAGTCGGTCAGCAAACCCGGAGTCGAGGCAAGATCTGTACCTAAAAAGACAGTCAGTTCGTCGCCGGCCGAGAGGCTTTTCAAAAAGGTTTCGGCTGTGCCTACTCCGTATAAGACCGCTCTTTGTTCGGGAATAGGCGATATGCCCGGATTGGCGAAAACCGAATCGACAACGCACACGATGTTTTTGTTCGCTCCGAAAAACAATTCGCCCTCTTTGGCATGCAGCATGACCTTCGTTCCGCCGGTGGTGGCGTGAGTTTCCGTACCGTAGGCGTTGGTGTATAGCAGCATGAAGTTGGGGGCGGTTTCTGTTTCCCATTCCAGACGTTGCATGTTTACGGCGTGTAACCGATGG
>ENA-OPWC01001741-OPWC01001741.1-human-gut-metagenome-genome-assembly--contig:-NODE-1741-length-13670-cov-4.513845_pt1 | contig 13670 bp, 9 predicted proteins | sample MGYA00241504_ERZ502000 | MGnify/ENA primary metagenome ERZ502000 (study PRJEB25962, sample SAMEA2042005) | human gut metagenome | biome: human gut; feature: human-associated habitat; material: faeces...
AATAATAAAAACGTTCAATCTATCACTTTTTTCGGTTTTTTTCTGATAAAAAGAATATTTCATAGTAATCCCTTATTGCAGCAGAGATTCACTTTTATATCATTTTGCTATAAATATATCATTTATATTAGTATATTTGCGAATATAAATACGCAAAACCAGCTTATGAACCCTATAAATACTTCCGTATTGCTAATATACACCGGTGGAACAATTGGAATGATTGAGAACGCCGCAACAGGTGCATTGGAGAATTTCAATTTTGAACAACTCCAAAAGCACATCCCCGAATTGCAGAAATTCAACTTTCCGATAGACACCTATCAGTTTGATCCGCCGATGGATTCTTCGGATATGGAACCGGATATGTGGCAAAAGCTGGTTCATGTTATTCATGACAACTATGAACGCTATCAAGGGTTTGTAATCTTGCACGGCACGGATACGATGGCATATACCGCTTCCGCACTCAGTTTTATGCTGGAAGGGTTGGACAAGCCTGTCATCCTGACGGGTTCTCAACTTCCGATAGGGGTACTTCGCACGGATGGGAAAGAGAATCTGATGACAAGTATCGAGATTGCCATCGCACGGAACAAGGAGGGAAAGGCGCTCGTACCGGAAGTCTGCATCTTCTTTGAAAACCACTTGATGCGAGGTAACCGCACAACGAAAATCAATGCGGAGAATTTCAACGCGTTCCGGTCATTCAATTATCCGGTACTGGCGGAGGCGGGAATTCATATCAAATATAATAATGTACAGATTCATGCGAACGGAGAGGAACATAAGTTGAAACCACACTATCTGCTGGATACGAACGTGGCTGTACTGAAACTATTCCCGGGAATTCAGGAAAATGTAATTGCTACTGTTCTAGGAATCGAAGGGCTGAAAGCGATTGTACTCGAAACATACGGTTCCGGCAATGCTCCCCGTAAAGAGTGGTTTATCCGAAGACTTTGCCAGGCCAGCGCACAAGGGATTGTAATCGTCAATGTGACACAATGCAGTGCGGGAATGGTGGAGATGGAACGCTATGAAACGGGATATCAACTATTGCAGGCAGGTGTTGTCTCCGGTTACGACAGCACAATGGAGTCCGCCGTCACCAAATTAATGTTCTTATTAGGACACGGATATACCCCGGATGAAGTGCGTGACCGGATGAACCGTTCGATAGCCGGAGAGATAACTATATAGGCATACATCTATTTCTATTAGGCAGGGATAACTTATTTCTAATAAATTATCCCTATTTTTGTACCCTACAACGAAGAAAGGAAGTTCGATGGCAAAAGAGAAAACCGTATATGTATGCAGTAATTGCGGACAGGATTCACCGAAGTGGGTAGGTAAATGTCCGTCCTGTGGGGAGTGGAATACGTATGTAGAAGAAATTGTGAGAAAAGAGCCGGTCAACCGCCGTCCTGTGTCGGGGATTGAAACGCAAAAGCCCAAACCGCTTGCGCTTGCCGATATAGTGGCGGATGACGAACCGCGTATCAATATGCACGATGACGAATTGAATCGTGTATTGGGCGGGGGACTGGTACCGGGTTCTCTGGTCCTGATAGGCGGTGAACCGGGAATCGGCAAATCTACGCTCGTCATGCAGACTGTATTGCACATGCCGGAAAAGAAGATTCTTTATGTCTCGGGCGAAGAGAGTGCACGTCAACTAAAGCTCCGTGCCGACCGTCTCTCTTCTATTTCCAGTGACTGTCTCATTGTTTGCGAGACTTCCCTCGAGCAGATTTATGTACATATCAAGAATACGAATCCCGATCTGGTGATCATCGACTCCATACAGACTATTTCTACCGAGAGTATCGAATCGTCTCCCGGAAGCATCGCACAGGTCAGAGAGTGTTCGGCGTCTATTCTTCGTTTTGCGAAAGAAACGCATACACCTGTGTTGCTGATCGGGCATATTAATAAGGAAGGAAGCATTGCAGGACCTAAAGTGCTGGAGCACATCGTAGATACAGTTCTTCAATTTGAAGGTGACCAACATTATATGTACCGTATTCTACGCAGTATCAAGAATCGTTTCGGTAGTACGGCAGAGTTAGGTATTTATGAGATGCGTCAGGATGGGTTGCGCCAAGTCAGCAATCCTTCCGAGCTTTTGCTAAGTCAGGATCATGAGGGGATGAGCGGGGTAGCCATTGCTTCCGCCATTGAGGGAATTCGCCCGTTCTTGATTGAGACGCAGGCTTTGGTGAGTTCTGCTGTCTATGGAAATCCGCAACGCTCGGCAACCGGTTTTGATTTAAGAAGGATGAATATGCTGCTGGCTGTTCTCGAAAAGCGCGTAGGATTTAAGTTGGCTCAGAAAGATGTATTCCTGAATATCGCCGGAGGATTGAAAGTTAATGATCCGGCCATTGATTTGTCTGTTATCAGCGCCATCCTTTCTTCGAATATGGATGCGGCTATCGAACCGGAAGTTTGCATGGCAGGAGAAATCGGTCTGTCGGGAGAGATACGTCCTGTGAATCGAATTGAACAGCGTATCGGTGAAGCTGAAAAGTTAGGTTTCAAACGTTTCTTGCTGCCTAAATATAACTTGCAAGGAATCGACACCCAAAAACTGAAGATAGAATTAGTACCGGTGAGAAAAGTAGAAGAGGCGTTCAGGGCTTTATTCGGTTAGGTTCACCACAGAGGACGCAGAGGACACGGAGGAGTGATTAATCAAGTAAATAAATAATGATAGAAGATATTAATAATTTAACGAGTAAAGTGCTGGGATTAGCTTTTGAGGTGCATACTCAATTGGGAGCGGGTTTACTTGAAAGTACATACGAAAGCTGCTTATTCTATGAATTGAGAGCAAACGATATAGATGTAGAAAGACAAAAGAAATTACCTATAATCTATAAAGGAACCCAATTAGATACAGATTACAGAATAGATTTGTTGATAGACAACCAACTCATTATAGAATTGAAAAGTGTGGAAATGCTACAACCGGTACATTCTGCCCAACTATTGACATATATGAAACTTGGCCATCTAAAATATGGACTATTAATAAATTTCAATGTTCCTCATTTAAAACAAGGAATCAAACGTTTTATTATCTAAAAATTTAAACTCTGTGACCTCTGTGTCCTCTGTGGTGAAAAAATATGATACAAGAATACCAACTCCGCATCCTCCCCGAAATTGCTGTAAACGAACAGAAATTAAAGGAATACCTTTCTAAAGAAAAAGGTTTGAATCTGCGTGACATCACTGCTACCCGAATCTTGAAGCGGAGTATTGATGCACGCCAACGGACAATCTTCGTTAATTTGAAGGTGAGGGCATACATCAATGAGATGCCTCAAGAAGATGAGTACGAACATACTATATATAATAGTGTAGAGGGAAAACCGCAAGTGGTGGTTGTCGGTGCCGGTCCCGGCGGACTGTTTGCAGCCTTACGCCTCATAGAACTCGGATTACGTCCTATCGTTATCGAACGCGGAAAAGATGTGCGTGAGCGTAAAAAAGATCTGGCACAAATCAGCAGAGAACACACTGTTGATCCGGAATCAAATTACAGTTTCGGAGAAGGAGGTGCAGGAGCTTATTCGGATGGGAAACTCTATACCCGGAGCAAGAAGAGAGGAAATGTAGATAAGATTCTGAATGTATTTTGCCAGCATGGAGCTTCGACTTCGATATTGGTGGATGCGCATCCGCATATCGGAACAGACAAATTGCCACGTGTCATTGAAAATATGCGGAACACCATTATCGAATGTGGCGGAGAAGTACATTTCCAGACACGAATGGATGCACTGATTATCGACAACAATGAAGTGAAAGGTATCGAGACGAATACAGGAAAGACGTTTCTCGGACCGGTCATCTTGGCAACCGGACATTCGGCAAGAGATGTGTATCGTTGGCTGGCCGCCAATAATGTGACGGTTGAAACGAAAGGGATTGCTGTCGGTGTCCGCCTGGAACATCCTGCAATGTTGATTGACCAAATACAATATCATAATAAAAACGGACGGGGCAAATACCTGCCTGCCGCCGAATACAGTTTTGTGACACAGGTAGAAGGCAGAGGAGTATACAGCTTCTGTATGTGTCCCGGTGGCTTCATCGTTCCTGCCGCCAGCGGACCGGAACAGGTGGTAGTAAACGGCATGTCTCCATCCAATCGTGGCTCACGTTGGAGCAACTCTGGAATGGTGGTGGAAATTCAACCGGAAGATTTAAGAAGTGGAGAGTTGAGAATTGAGAGTGGAGAGTTGGCTGCGCAACAGAATGAGCGGCTGCTCGCTATCAATCCATCTCTCAATCATTCTCAACTTTCAACTCTCAACTCTCAACTTCTCCCCCTTCACTTTCAAGAGGAGCTGGAACGTCAATGCTGGTTGCAAGGAGGAAGACGACAGACTGCTCCGGCACAACGTATGATGGATTTTACCCGTAAGAAATTGAGCTACGATTTACCCGAATCTTCTTATAGTCCGGGAATTATTTCTTCTCCGCTTCATTTTTGGTTGCCGCCATTCATCAGTAAAAGGGTATCTCTCGGTTTCCAGCAATTCGGACGTAGCAGTCACGGATTTCTGACTAATGAAGCGGTAATGATTGGTGTCGAGACACGGACTTCTTCGCCTGTACGCATTGTACGCGACAAGGAAACATTACAGCATATAACCGTCCGCGGTCTATTTCCTTGCGGAGAAGGAGCGGGTTATGCCGGAGGTATTGTTTCTGCCGGAATAGACGGAGAACGGTGTGCGGAAGCCGCTGCTAATTATTTACATCATTAATCAAAACCCAGCAAACTGATGACTACCCAACCCGAAATAGCAATCATTGAACCCAATACACTCAGTAGTTTAGGACTCAAATCCATATTGGAAGAAATCATCCCGATGGCTACCATTCGTACTTTCCACCGTTTCAATGAATTAATGGATGACACACCGGATATGTATGCCCATTATTTCATATCGGCACAAATCTATGTGGAACACAATGCTTTCTTTCTTCCCCGAAAACGAAAAACAATTGTTCTGGCCAGTGACAGTCCGCAGTTTCAACTTTCCGGTGTACCGGTTCTCAATATTTATGAGCCGGAAGAGGAGCTGGTGAAAAATATCCTGAAACTCCATCAACATGCCCATCACAAAGGATACCCGGTAAAGGATATGCCGCCAATGATTCCGCCAGCGCATCATCAGGAACTTTTATCTGCCCGCGAAATCGAAGTACTTGTACTGATTACCAAAGGACTGATCAATAAAGAAATTGCAGACAAACTGAATATCAGCCTAACTACCGTCATTACACACCGAAAGAACATTACGGAGAAATTAGGAATCAAGTCCGTTTCAGGACTGACTATTTATGCTGTAATGAACGGATATATCGAAGCCGACCGCATCTAATTCACCACAGAGGACACAGAGGATACAGAATTTTTAGAATCCTATTATACCTCTGTGTCCTCAGTGTCCTCTGTGGTGAATCAAATCCTAATAAATGAGGATTGCCTGCCAACTATATTTGCCGTTACTTTGCACCGGACAAATAAACTGCGAATGAAGACAAAGATTATGATGCTTGCCCTCACCCTCCTGACGTCAGGAACTGTATGGGGCGAAGATTTCCCAAAAGATTCACTGAAAGTAGTGGATATGGAAGAGGTGGTAGTAATAGCCACTCCGAAAGAGAATCGCAAACTACGTGAATTGCCTATAGCCGCCACCGTATTATCACAGGAAAATATGTGTGCCAATCAGGTTCATTCCGTGAAGAACCTTACAGGTATTGTTCCCAACCTGTTCATCCCTGATTATGGCTCGAAATTAACGACTTCCATCTATATTCGTGGAATCGGTTCACGTATCAACACACCGTCCGTGGGACTTTATGTAGATAATATCCCTTATATAGACAAATCCGCCTTCGATTTCAATTACTGTGACATCGAACGTATCGACGTACTTCGCGGACCTCAAGGAACACTTTACGGGCGTAACACGATGGGCGGACTTATCAAGGTACACACAAAATCTCCTTTCACCTATCAAGGGACCGACATCCGCATGGGAGCGGCGACGTACAATAATTATAATGTTTCGCTTACCCATTATCACCGTATATCCGAACGGTTCGCCTTTTCTACCGGAGGATTTTACGAACATACCGGAGGATTCTTTGAGAACACAGCACGAAATAATGAGAAGGTTGACCGAAGCAATGCCGGAGGTGGACGATTTCGTGGGGTTTACATACCGACCTCCAATCTGAAAGTAGATATAAACCTGAACTATGAATATAGCGATCAGGGTGGATACCCCTATTACTATACCGGAATCGCTCCCAGCGCAAAAGGAAGGGAAGAACCTCTCACAGAAGACCGTGCAGACTACATTGGTAAGATTTCATATAACGAGCGCAGCAGTTATCGTCGGGGATTAATGAATGCCGGCGTCAATCTGGAATATCAAGCAAGAAATTTCATCCTCAGTGCAGTTACCGGCTATCAGAATCTGAATGACCGTATGTTCCTCGACCAAGACTTTACAGAACGAGCGGTTTATACATTGGAACAGAAGCAAAAGTCGAATACAGTTTCCGAAGAGATCGTGTTTAAATCAAAATCCAACAAAAGATGGCAATGGGCAACAGGAGCTTTCGGACTGTATCAGTCCTTGAACACCAAAGGTCCGGTGACTTTTTGGGAAGACGGGGTGAAAGATGTTATCGAAGGAAGTGCAAATACAGCCTTTGCCGGTATGCCTGCAAACGCCCCGAAATTACATTTAGCAATCAACAATCCTACTCTGTTGGTAGGAGGAGACTTTGATACTCCTGTTTGGAATGCAGCTGTTTTCCATCAGTCTACATTGAATGACCTTTTTGTGAAAGGCTTGTCTCTTACTGTCGGAGTACGTCTGGATTATGAGAAGATGAACATGAAGTATAAATCGATCAGTGACCCTACAGACTTCAACTTCAGTATGAAGATGGCGTCACGGCCACCAATGCCATCTGTATCAGTAGAAGCCAAGAACCTGATTGCCAATGCCGGTTATGACGGTAAAATATCAGATGATTATGTCCAACTGTTACCTAAGTTTGCTCTGCAATATGAATGGAAAAAGGGCAATAATGTATACGCAACCGTGTCGAAGGGGTATCGGTCGGGTGGCTACAACGTACAAATGTTCTCCGATCTTATTAGTGGAGATTTACAGAACTCCATGATAAATGCTATAAAAGAGAGCGAGCAGTTCGCCAGATTTGCTGCAATGATTGACAAATATGCCAAGAAAGCGGATGTACCCGAAGTAAAAGAGGCGACACGCTACAAACCCGAATATTCATGGAACTACGAAGTAGGAAGCCATCTTACCCTTTGGGAGGGTAAGCTTTGGGCAGATCTTTCCGCTTTCTATATGGATATGCACGACCAACAAATTTCCCAATTCACCGGAAGCGGCTTGGGACGTACCACCGTCAATGCAGGGAAAAGCCGCAGCTATGGTGCCGAAATGTCTCTTCGTGCAAGTCTGACTAATGAATTAAGTCTGAACGCAAGCTACGGATATACCTACGCTACCTTTACAGACTATATCGAATATGAGAGAGAAGATGAAGAAACGCTCAAAGTTAGAGCCGATTACAATGGCAAGTATGTTCCTTTTGTCCCCAAGCATACATTAAATATCGGTGGAGAATATGCCATCACCTGCAGCCCACGTTCTATCTTCGACCGGGTTGTATTCCAAGCTAATTATAACGCTGCCGGACGTATCTACTGGACTGAACAAAACGATGTCAGCCAATCTTTCTATGGCACACTCAACTGGAGAACGAATCTGGAAATCGGTGATGCAATGATTAGTTTTTGGGCACGCAACTTCTTGAATAAAGACTATGCCGCCTTCTATTTCGAAACAATGAACAAAGGTTTCATGCAGAAAGGACGTCCAATGCAATTTGGGATAGATCTTCGCTGCCGCTTCTAATCATTTTTACTCATAAGGATATTATTTAGTCTTTTTATTGTCAGCTAAAGATTTTATCCATATAGAACAATGATTATCAGTCCATTGACACCTGACAATAAGTGCTGACAATAACCCAAAAACAGGCTGACAATAAAAGATTCGGACTTTTATTGTCAGCCTGTCTCTTTGTAGATCAACAGCATGGAATACGGGATAAAAGGACGTATGTCCCTATAAAGTTTGCATTATAAAGCCGTTATACTTTATTTACCCAATCGGTATTGTTCCATTAGACTTACGCTATTCTTAACTCTCCACAGCCGTGGTAGCTTCTCTTCATGGCCGTGGAGAGATCTCATCACGGCTGTGGGAAGAAGTCACCACGGCCGTGGAAAGGTAAAGGTATCGGTACCTTCCCGCAACTATACCAGCACTTTAACGGAACTTTATCAATGCTTTGACATTAGTTTACCTACTGCTTAATGATAACCGCCAATCATCACTCGTTAATTGCCCCGCAATAAGGACATATACCTTTCTCTTTCAGTTTCTCCCCGCAATGTCCGCAGCGATACTTATACCCGATGTTCCGATAAACCTTCTTCGTAAAGACCAGTATAAAAAAGATCAGGAATAAATAACCGATATAGATATGTGTCATCAAGATAAAAAAGAAATAACAGAAAATACAGCAGGACATTAGTCCCAGCAGATAAAAGATAGCTGCAGCGGGAGTCAATTGCCGAAACAAATCATCCAGCACCGCCAAAGCGACTATCAGAAACAACCAGATACTAAACAGGAAAACAGAGAGTATGAAAGGTACTGTGAATGGAGATAAAGTTGGATTGAAATAAAAATGTTCCCACGTTTCCGGCACAAAGACCTGCATAGACTCATAAATCGTTGCACTGAACGCCATCAGCAGGCAGAGAAATAATGGATAAATGCTGTCTATATCATTAAAATAAACCATCTGCAACTGCTTCTTCCGGAAAGCACGAAGTAAATAAACGCCTACAAACAGGGCAAAAATAACAACAAAATAAGAAGCGTGCGTGTCACTGAAAAGATGAATGGCCTGTGAAATACTGTCGGTCGGAACGAACGACCTCTTCAAATCCACCTCACGTATCCAACCCTGTTCATCCTGCGTATGCGCCAATTTAACCCAAACGCTATCCACACTATCGGCCGGATGAATCGCAAACTCTGCGACGACTACCTTATCTCCTTTATTCAATTGAATAAAAGTGTCCTTTATCGGAAGACGTTCCAAAGCTATGGAATCATCCACTACTTCCAGATTCGTATCCCACGTGTAGTGACGTTCATAAAGATAGGTCAATGAATCTTTTGTTTTCTCTGACAATTCCTCCGAATCCAGTAGCGGAGCCTTATAATAACAGGAAGATAGCAAAAATAAACATAATAGCAGGTTCATCACATTTTTTACCACAGAGGACGCAGAGGACACAGAGGATAAAAAGAGGAAAGAGAAAAAATCTCTACACTTTTTCTGCCCAACATTCAAACGATCGGTGTCAGAAGCATGAGTGAAGATGCTACCTTCACTATATCCTCTGTGTCCTCCGCGTCCTCTGTGGTAGAAAATAGTCTTCATTGCGCCGCCTTTACTTTCATTTGACAATTTTTGCAGTCGAACTCCAAACGGAAACGTTTACCATCATTGGACATCAGATAATAGGGTTCTTTGAAAGGTGAACGAACCCGTTGGTGAATAGGACACCATCCCATACTGTAACGTAGACAGTGTTTGCAGAACATCAGTACCGCATTCTCCACTGCTTCTTTTTCGTACGCCATAGCAATACGCTGTACCCCATGTTCCTCATAAAAAGAAACTGCATGAGTGTTCATAACATTTCCCAAATACGTCAATGTTGTTTGCGGAAAAGCATGATTCGTTTGTTTCCATACTGACAATTCCTGGCGGTAGTTTATCCGACGGGCAGCTATTAATTTTTCAACTGCCTGACGACGGTAATCGGCTAGGACCGAAACCGGGAGAAACCAATTATCAGCAAATCCAACTTCTATCACTTTTGCTTCGAAAGGTGTATTTCCTAATTTAGCAAGTTGCGTTTTCAGATTTTCCGTCTGCGGTGTACGTGCCAATTCCTTTTCACGGGGAAAAGCCAGTGTGACACTGTTATCATCTTCATCGGTCAATCGTAACGAAAAGCCAAATTCGTTATCAGTAAGCGAGATGCGCACTTCTATCTTCCTTTCAGCGGACTTCCGTGAAAGTACACGCTCAAACTCTTGGTCAAAATTACGGTACAACACAGTACGGGGCTTGATACGGGGCATTTCCTGTGGATACAGTTTATTACCATCTACACGATTGATACGGAACCCCTGCAAACGTCCTTGTTCGTCGAGATAGCAAACTCCATCGCCATTGTTAAATGACTTCAATCCGGCAACTGTCAGATAATTACCGCGAGCCTCCTTCATTGTTCCCATCTCTTCACCCAGCGACTTAGGGGTATCAAAGGAAAAAATTTCCTTATCACGACCGTGCAGGAAATAATGTGTAAAACCACGACTGAAACTCTTATCCAGTTGCGGCTTAAATTCGAATCTGCACATTCCCGAAGAAGCCCGGACATATTCCGGACGACGGGCAAAAATCGCATCCAATTTCTGACGATAGGCCGCTGTCACGTTCTTCACGTATGATACATCTTTCAACCGGCCTTCTATCTTCAACGAAGAAGCTCCGGCATCCAACAACTGCTCCAGCTCGTCGCTCTGATTCATATCTTTCAGAGAAAGCAAATGCTTGTCCTTCACAATGACTTTCCCATCGGAATCTACAAGGCTAAAAGGTAAACGACAGAATTGTGCACATTCACCCCTGTTTGCGCTACGCCCGAAACAGGACTGACTGACATAGCATTGCCCGCTATAGCTAACGCAAAGCGCTCCGTGTACAAATACCTCCAAAGGAGTCTCCGGACAAGCGGTATGAATATTTTTTATTTCACGCAATGATAATTCGCGCGCCAAAACGACTTGTCGGAAACCTGCCTCCCAAAGAAATCGCACCTTTTCCGGAGTACGGTTGTCCATCTGCGTACTGGCATGGAGAGGTATCGGGGGGAGATTCAGTTTCGTGATTCCCATATCCTGAACAATCAGCGCGTCCACTCCAATCCGATACAGGGCATGAATCATCTCCTCCGTCTCTTTCAGCTCTTCTTCTTTCAGGATAGTGTTGACCGTGACATAAATACGCGCATTATACAAATGGGCATATTGTACCAGTGCCTCAATATCCTCCAAAGAATTTACAGCCGCCGCACGGGCACCGAACTTGGGAGCACCGATATATACCGCATCCGCACCGTGATTAATGGCCTCAATACCACATTCCAGGTTCTTCGCCGGAGCGAGAAGTTCTATTTTACGCTGCTTTATCATTTGATGTCATTAACATTATAAGGTGTTTCCTGATAAACAAAGTAGTTTAACCAATTGGAGAACAAAAGGTTTGCATGAGCACGCCAACGCACCAACGGTCCCTTATCAGGATCATCATCTACATAATAATTACGAGGTATTTCTATCGGCAAGCCTTTACCCAAGTCACGACGATATTCCGTATCCAATGTCAACGGAGAATATTCCGAATGTCCGGTTACAAAGAACTCACGTCCGCCACGTGCCATTACCATATACACTCCCGCATCTTTCGACTCGGAAAGCAATGTCAGTTCCGGCACCTTCAAGATATCCTCCCTATGTACCTCCGTATGACGGCTGTGCGGTACATAAAAACAATCATCAAAGCCACGAAAAATAGAATGGTAAGGTTCCAATACCCGATGCTCGAAGATACCGAACATCTTCTTTTCCAACGGATATTTAGGAATCCCATAATGATGATAGAGCCCGGCTTGCGCCGCCCAACATATATACAAAGTAGAAGTCACATGCGTACGTGCCCAATCAAAAATTTCCGTAATCTCATTCCAATAAGTCACTTCCTCGAAATCCATCTGTTCCACAGGTGCTCCCGTAATAATCATACCATCATACTTCTCATGACGCATCTGGTCGAAATCCGTATAGAATGCCTTCATGTGTTCTATCGGTGTATTCTTGGAGGTATGACATTTGATCTTCATAAACGAGATCTCCACCTGAAGCGGAGTATTTGACAAGGAACGAAGCAGCTGAAGTTCCGTATCTTCTTTTAACGGCATCAGATTTAAAATTAAAATTTGAATCGGACGGATATCCTGATGTGAGGCACGCTTTTCATCCATCACGAAAATATTCTCTTTCTCCAGAATCTCTTTTACAGGTAAATCACTTTGTATTTTAATTGGCATTGTTTTTTTATCCTTTCTGTTTTACATAAGAGGGGCAATCAGACGAAGGACTTTTCCCTCTATCCTTGTTGCAAGTTTTAGTTTTTTATAATCAGCTAATGATATATGGATACACTTTTTCATTGTCTCTTCAAAGTCTTCTTCAATTTTTTGGATTTCAGAATTCTCGTAGAAAAAGACACCACATTCAAAATGATGATAAAAACTTCGATAATCCAGATTCACAGTTCCTACGACTGCTTTCTTGTTATCAGAAACAAATATCTTTGCATGCACAAATCCTGGTTTATATTCCGAAATTTTCACACCTGCCTCTAATAGTTCATTATAATACGTCTTAGCAAGTGCAAATGCATATTGCTTATCCGGAATATGCGGCATAATAATTGAAACTTCTACTCCACGCTTTGCCGCATAGGTCAGTGCACTAATCATTTCATAATCTAAAATCAGATACGGTGTCATAATATGTACATACTGGCAGGCAGTATTTAAAATATCCAGATAAATCTGTTTTCCGACACGTTCTGTTCCATAAGGCATGACATCATAAGGAATCACGTAACCATCTTTTTCCTTTAATATTGATTTTGGTGTCAGATACGCTTCATAATCCGGTTCTTTTTTTTCTGTTGTATGCCACATTTCCAAAAACATACAGGTAAATTTCTGTACGGCATCTCCGGTTATCATTACTGCGGTATCTTTCCAGTGACCAAATCGTTCTTTTTTATTAATGTATTCGTCTGCGAGATTTGTTCCTCCCGTAAAAGCCACTTTTCCATCAATCACAACAATTTTTCTGTGGTCGCGGTTATTATAATGACTGGAAAAGACCGGACGAATTGGTGCAAACATTTTGCACTGGATTCCATATTTTTTCAGTAATTTTGGATAAAAATTTGGAAGTAATGTCAGTTCACACATTCCATCATACATAACACGTACTTCTACTCCGGCCTTCACTTTTTCCTGTAAAATTTCAAGCACAGACTCCCACATATATCCTTCTTCTAAAATAAAATATTCCAGAAAAATAAATTTTTCTGCTTTCTTAAGCTGTTTTAACAATTCCGGAAACTGGTCATCTCCTAGTGGAAAATATTGAATCGTCGTATTTTGATAAACCGGACAATTCCCATGTTCCAGGAGATAATCTGCCATCCGCCCCATCTGTGGATTTTCTTCTTTTAACGTTTCAAATGTTTTCTCGTCCTGTTTTAAATAGACTTTTGATTTTTCACCCAGTACACGAAGCCTTTGATAAATCATTTTTGTTCCAGGCTGTATCATAATATAGGTATAAAACAGTGCTCCAAAAACCGGA
>ENA-OPWC01001768-OPWC01001768.1-human-gut-metagenome-genome-assembly--contig:-NODE-1768-length-13460-cov-1.825140_pt1 | contig 13460 bp, 10 predicted proteins | sample MGYA00241504_ERZ502000 | MGnify/ENA primary metagenome ERZ502000 (study PRJEB25962, sample SAMEA2042005) | human gut metagenome | biome: human gut; feature: human-associated habitat; material: faeces...
CAATGCGATCGTGTGGGTTCAAGTCCCATCTTCCGCATATTGAAAGCTTTGGAAGTTATTCCAAAGCTTTTTTTATTTTTTCACATCTTAATTTTCCACACTTTTCACAACACTTATAAAATCCCCGAAAAGCAGGCTCATCACCTACTCATTCGGGGATTTCTACAATTCTGTAATCTTATGAAAATTTCTGCTTGTACTTTCCTATTCTGCAGTTGTTTCCTGTGCTGTTGTCTCACTTACAGTAGTTGTTTCTTCTGTTGTCTCTTCCACTGTTGTTGTTTCTTCTTCCAATTCTTCAACATCTTTTGAAAAGGCATCATTTACTGTACTATCTACCACATATACGTTAGTGTCATCATTTACCATCATATAGTATTTTGTAGAATCATATGGATTAGTACTACCAATATATATTTTATTTACTTTTCCATTGTTATCTGTAACAGTTATTGAATTTGTTTCACCTGTTATATTCCCATCAGAATCCTTTGCGAATCCGTACTGTGAAATATCTTCAGGGCTATCAATCTTGGTTGATGCATCTATTTCAACCAGTGTTGAAAGCATTTCACTATTTATATTATTTGAATCAAGATTTTTTGATGTGTCACTTTCATCTTTCCACTTGTCATCTTTTTTCACAAGATTAATTGTGGCATCTTCATAATTATAAGAAACTTTAGTAAGGTCCTTATAATTTTCTATTTCTAAAACTTTTATAGTTGAAGCTTCTTTTTCATTTGACTCTTTATTTTTGTAAAAGGATGTGATTCCAAAATATCCACCTATGCAAACAATAAGTATCACTGCCAAAACTATAAATTGAATTTTTTGTTTTCTCATTATCTCTTTCTCCTTCTAACCCAAACCACAATTCCTGCTAACAGGATAATTACAGGTACTACTACTGAAATTAAAATTCCAAATAATCTGCTTCCTGATTCTGTTACTGTTAACTGTTCACTTGAAAGACTCTTTGCGGGTACCGATACTGTTTCAACTTCTGTATCAATGTAATCTTTCAATGCGTTATTTACTATCTGAGTGTTTGACTGAGAAACACTATTATCCATTGTGTCTGATAATGAGTATACTGAACCAAATACAAGTAAACTTGCTGTGTTAGTTGTTGTTTCATCTGTAGAGTCACTATTTTCCTCTGATGAATTACTTGTATCTGATGATTTATTTGTATCATCATTTGATTTAGTTATTGTTACAGTTTTTTCTACTGAAACTACTATATCAAATGGTCCATCCACATCCCCACTCTCTTTCTTGTATGTTGTTGCTTTAGAAGCATTCGTCTTAAGAACTGAATCTGATGATGTGGAAGCAAGTGCTGTATAAGTAATTGAATCATCACTATCTTTAACCTGCTTTAATCCTGATGTATAAGGTGCAAATACATAACTTGAAAGCCCTGATGCGTAACCTGTTATTCCATCTGCAAAAGCAAACCATGGGCCATACTGGGTTGAATAATATGAAGTATTATTTTCTGCCACTACACCTGACTGAACATTAATGCCAAACTCTTTAAGAATAGAATTAAAGTTTGGCTTGTCAACGCCCTGACTTGTAAGATTTTCCAAACCTATAATTGCTTTTCCGCCATTATTTAAATAATTAATTACTATTTTTGCTTCATCTTCTGTATAGTCCTTTTCAGGTCCCAAAATAAGAAGTGCTGCACACTCGTCTGTTGTAATTTCTGTTCTATTTACTAATTTAATAGATTCTATTTCTGCATTATATTTTGAAACAATATCTTTTAAATTACTGTCTGAGCCAAAATTTGTTGTGTCCGTTACAGCTTCGTCATGACCTTCAATCTGATATATTTTATACGTTGTATTTGATCTGACATATGAAATCGCACTGTCTAGCTGCCCTTCACAATCATATGAAGATGCATTGTTTGAACCGGATGTGTAGTAAGAATAGGAATCCGAAACATAAATATCGTTGTAATCTACTACCTTTGATTTACTTGTTTTCTCATTTACAACTATTAAACTGTTTGATGTAGGTGCTGTATCAGTATATTTCTGATAGAAATTTGGATATAAAGTTGTATCCTTATATTCAACTTTAATATGCTTTGACGTAGACTGATACCTTTCAAGAGTTTTCTTTATTGTTGAATCTGCACTTGTTTTTGGTGCCATTACGTAGATAGTTATATCCGAATCTAATTTTTTAAGCATCTTCTTTGTATCACTAGAGATTGAGAACAGTGCTGTTGATGTCATATCAATTGTTGCGCTGCTGACTTTTGATGTAACAGTTGTGGCAATCATATTTGCAAAAACAGTTACTGCTACAACAATGGCAATAAATCCCATGCTGAAAACTCCTGTACCGATAGTTTTCTTTGATACATTCCATCTTCTTTTTTGAATTGACTGACATGTAAGGAAAAGGAATAGCACTGTAATTGAAATGTAATAAACAACTGCAGAAAGACTAATTACTCCATTTAAAAAATCCTGTACCGGTGTATACAAATCAAAACATCCAAGAATCTTTGTTAAAATGTTCCCATTAGATGAAATCATATTTTCCAACGACTGCATCATATATCCCATAAGAAGCACTACAATGCTTAAAATTGCCGAAATAACCTGACTTTCTGTTATTGATGAAATAAATATGCCTATTGCTATAAAAGCTGTACCATAAAGAAATAATCCAAAAATATTTGTGTATGATGTCTTAAATGATACTGTTCCAAAACTTGAAAGAATTAAAGGATACAGACACATTACAAAAACAGGTACTGCATAAATAGTTTCAAGTGCAAAAAACTTTCCTACAACTATTTTTCCAACAGATACCGGTGCTGTAAGTATTAACTGGTCAGTTTTCTGTCTACGTTCATCAGCTATTACTTTCATAGTCAAAATCGGCACTGTAAATACTAAAATCAATAAGCACTGATATACGGAATACATTTCTGAAACTCCGTAACTCAAATTATAATATACAAAAAATATTCCTGCTATTAACGTTGTAACTGCAATAAACAGGCACGCTATTACTGAAGTAAAATAGGATTTTAACTCCCTTCTATAAATCGCTAACATTGTCTTCTTCCTCCTGTTTATCTTTTTTCTTCTTAAATCTGCTCTTCTTTTCAGGCGCGGCATAATCTTTTGTTAATTCAATAAATATATCTTCCAAAGTTTTCTGTTTAAAACTCATTTCCATAATAGGTAAATCATTTTCAGCACATATATAAAATATTTTTTCTCTTAAATCAACATCTCTGTCACTTTTAATTTTCAACCTTACAATATTTTCTGCCTCCGATTCAGCAAATTCATATTCAAAAACATCTTCAAGGCTTTCTATCATCTCCTTAACTTTGTCTTTATCACCTTTTATTTCAAGTTCAAGATTATTCTCTCCTGCCATTTGTTCAACAAGCTGTTTTTCTGTTCCTTCAGCAGCTAATTGTCCTCTTGAAATAATAAAAATGTATTCACAAACTTCACTTATTTCTGATAAAATATGAGAACTTAAAATTACTGTGTGATTCTTGCCAAGTTCTTTAATTAGTTGTCTTATTTCAATAATCTGCTTTGGATCAAGTCCTACTGTAGGTTCATCTAAAATAATTATTTCAGGCATTCCAATTAACGCCTGGGCTATTCCAACTCTTTGTTTATATCCTTTTGACAAATTCTTTATAAGTCTGTTTTCAACCTGTGTAGTTTTAGTAATTTCAAGAACTTCTTTAATATTTTTCATTTTTTCTTTTGACGGAATCTTCTTTAATTCAGCCACAAAAACAAGATATTCTTTTACTGTCATATCCTGATAAAGCGGTGGAATTTCAGGAAGATATCCTACACATTTCTTTGCCTTTTCAGGCTCTTTAAAGATATCATATCCATCAATTTTTACCGTTCCGCTTGTTGCTCCAATATAGCCTGTAATGATGTTCATTGTAGTTGATTTACCTGCTCCATTTGGTCCTAAAAATCCATAAATTTTTCCTTTTTCTATGGTAAAACTCAAATGGTCTACGGCCACATGGTCACCATATTTTTTGACCAGATCCTTTACTTCAATCAAGGTATTCCCTCCTTTAATATTGTACTTGCTTTTTTATATTTTTCTCACCGTTCTATTCTATTTACTATTTGTGATAAAAATTAGATGAGAATGTGTTTTTTCTGTGAATCCTTGCAAATATCCCTAATAAAAAAAAGAGAGCCTTTTTCAGCTCTCTTTCGTTCTTTATTTTCATACAATTTTTTATCCAATTTTCCACTTATACAATCGGTTCTTTTGCAGGAGTTCCTGCTTTTCTCGGATACTTTTTCGGTGTATTTTTTACTTTTTTTATCAGCAAAATCGTACGTTCCATATCTGAGTCCGGCAGTAAAAATTCTTCTGTTTTTTCGACTTTTCCGCCTAAAACTGCAATCGCTTTTTTGCCTTCTTCCAGTTCTTCTGCCGCTTTTCCTGACTTATATGCAGCAAAGTATCCACCTGTCTTTACATAAGGCAGACAATACTCGCTGATTACACTTACCCTTGCAACTGCACGTGTCACACTTAAATCAAAAGCCTCTCGAAGCTCTGGTTTTTTTGCACCATCTTCCGCACGTCCATGTACTGTTTCAATGCCTTCTAAACCTAATTTTTCGATGACTTCATTTAAGAATTTCAAACGTTTATTTAAGGAATCCAGCAGAGTTACTTTCAGATGAGGAAACGCAATTTTTAATGGAATTCCAGGAAATCCTGCCCCTGTTCCGACATCAATACAGCTCTCAATTTTGCTCATATCCAGTGCTCTTACAACCGAAAGACTGTCTGCAAAATGCTTCTGAAGTACCTCATCAAACTCTGTAATTCCGGTCAGATTCATCACCTTATTCCACTCAATTAACAGCTCATAATACTGAATAAACTGCGCTTTTTGTTCTTCTGAAAGTGTAATTTTAAACTCTTTTACAGCGTTTTCTAACAGCGTTAAATCATAATTCATGTATTCCCATTTCCCCCTCTTCGATAAGATTCCAGGTACACAAGAAGGACAGAAATATCTGCCGGAGAAACCCCTGCAATTCTGGAAGCCTGACCTACAGAAACCGGACGGTATTCTTCTAATTTCTGTCTTGCTTCAATTCTAAGTCCGCTGATTGCTTCATAGTCCAGTTCCTCCGGAAGTTTCTTTGTTTCCAGCTTCTTAAACTGTTCCACCTGTTTCATCTGGCGCTTAATGTATCCATCGTATTTGATATTAATGTTAACCTGTTCTCTTACATCTTCCGGAAGTTCCGGTCTTTTCTTATCTAAAGGAGCTAATAATTCATAGTTTAATTCCGGACGGCGGATTAATTCTGCAAGGGAACATCCATTTTTAAGAGGTGTGCTTTCGTACTGTTCAAGCAGTTCCTGTACCTCTTTCGTTGCCCCTACATAAGTATGTTCCACACGCTCTTTTTCTTCCTCGATTTTTGCTTCTTTCCACAAAACATAATCATACTGTTCTTTGCTTACAAGACCCACCTGATAACCTTTTTTTCTTAATCTTAAGTCTGCATTATCCTGTCTTAAAAGCAGTCTGTATTCCGCACGACTTGTCATCATTCGGTATGGTTCATGATTCTCTTTTGTAACCAAATCATCGATTAATACACCAATATAAGACTCGGAACGATCTAAAATCAGCATCTCTTTTCCAAGCACTTTCATTGCTGCATTGATACCTGCAATCAATCCCTGAGCAGCTGCTTCTTCATATCCTGAACTTCCGTTAAACTGTCCGCCTGAGAACAAACCTTTGATTTCTTTAAATTCAAGTGTCGGATATAACTGTCTTGCATTAATACAGTCATACTCAATCGCATAGGCATTTCTTACAATTTTTGCGTGCTCTAATCCTGCAACAGAATGGTACATTTCGTACTGTACATCCTCCGGAAGAGAGCTTGACATTCCGCCTACATACATCTCATTTGTATATAATCCTTCCGGTTCAATAAAAACCTGATGGCGTTTTTTATCTGCAAAACGTACAACTTTATCCTCAATGGATGGACAATATCTGGGACCTGTTCCTTCTATCATTCCAGAATATAATGGAGAGCGGTCCAAATTATTTCTGATAATCTCATGTGTGGTTTCATTGGTATAAGTCAGCCAGCAGGATGCCTGGTCAATCTGAACATCTTCCGGATTGGTAGAGAAAGAAAACGGTACAACTCTTTCATCTCCAAACTGTTCTTCCATCTTTGAAAAGTCAATACTTCTTTTGTCAATTCTGGCAGGTGTTCCTGTCTTAAAACGATACATCTCAATGCCAAGTTTTTTCAGAGAATCGGTCAGATGATTCGCTGCCTGAAGTCCGTTTGGACCGGTGTGATTGCTTACATCACCATAAATACATCTTGCCTTTAAGTAGGTTCCCGTACAAAGCACAACCGCTTTTACTGCATACTCTGCACCAGAATAGGTTCTTACTCCTTTAATCTGTTTGTCCTCAGCAAGAATCTCTGTTACCTCTGCCTGACGAATGGTCAGATGTTCTGTATTTTCCAGTGTATGGCGCATACTTCTGCTGTATTCCTGTTTATCTGCCTGCGCACGCAAAGAATGAACAGCAGGACCTTTTGATACATTTAACATCTTAGACTGGATGAATGTTTTATCAATATTTTTTCCCATTTCTCCACCCAGAGCATCCAATTCACGTACCAGATGTCCCTTGGAACTACCACCGACATTTGGGTTACAGGGCATGAGTGCAATACTGTCCACACTTACCGTAAACATAATCGTTTCCAACCCCAGACGTGCACATGCAAGTGCTGCTTCACATCCGGCATGACCTGCACCAACAACAGCAATATCATAATTTTCTGTCAAATGATTCATCTGTTTTTCTCCTTTTTTGCTTCTATATTTATCCTGATTTTTTACTTTCCGGTACAGAATTTTGAGAAGATTTCATTGACTAAATCTTCCCCTACAGCCTCTCCGATAATACTTCCTAAAGACTCATAAGCGTTCATTAAATCAATCGAAAAGAAGTCTTCCGGCATCTGCATTTCAATGCTATTTTCAACCATTTTTAAACTATCAAGTGCTTCTTCAAGAGCCGTTTTATGTCTCATATTTGTGATATAAACTTCATCATTAAAGCTTAATTCACCTTCAAAAAACATGTTTTTAATCTCCTGTTCCAGCACATCAATTCCCTGTTCTTCCTTTGCTGAAATCGACACAACTGGATGAGAAAGCTTTTCTTTTAACATTTCTTCGGTTACTTTCTGTTCCAAATCGGTCTTATTCAACAGCACAATTGCCTTTTTATCTTCGAGAATCTCCATGATTTCTTCATCATTTTCATCAAGAGGACGTGAAGAATCCACCACATAAAGAATCAAATCCGCATCTTTTGCATACTCTTTTGCCCGTCCTACACCGATTTGTTCTACTTTATCTTCTGTATCACGGATTCCGGCAGTATCAATCATACGAAGAGAAATTCCATGAAGCACAATCGTTTCTTCTAAAATATCTCTTGTCGTACCTGCAATATCCGTTACAATCGCACGTTCTTCTCCTACAAGTACATTCATAAGAGACGATTTTCCGGCATTTGGTTTCCCTACGATAACTGTTTTAATGCCCTCTTTCATCATCTTTCCTTCTTTTACTGTAGAAAGAAGGTTTTCCACTTTCTCTTTCTGAATTTTGATATCTTTCCCCAAAGTTTCCCCATAACCATCCACACTGATATGTTCCGGGTCATCTAAAGCAGATTCGATATATGCAATATGATAGATAATATTCTCTCTGATTTCACGGATGACTTTCTGCACAGAGCCTTTTAACTGATGAAGAGAACTCTTTAATGCATACTCATTCTTTGCATTAATTATATCAATGACTGCCTCTGCCTGTGATAAATCAATTCTTCCGTTTAAGAAAGCACGCTTGGTAAATTCGCCTGGCTCTGCCGGTCTTGCACCATACTTAATGACTGTTTCCAGCACTTTTTTCATTGCAAGCACACCGCCATGACAGTCAATTTCAATGGTATCTTCCCCTGTATAACTTCTCGGACCGTCCATTACCATGACTAAAACTTCGTCAATTTCTTCGTCTCCATCATAAATAAAACCATAGTTTATCGTGTGAGATTTTACTTCTTCTATCTTATTTTTTCCGTTTTTGGAACGGTAGATTTTTCCTGCAATTTCACGGCTTTTTGGTCCACTCATTCGTATAATTCCAATTCCTGAAGCGGTCATAGCTGTTGCAACTGCTGCTATCGTTTCTGATGCCAGTATCGGCATAATCCAGCCTCCTAACCCAATTTAATATACTTTTTTATTTACTCTTAAGAAACAAAAAACGCTCCAGATAAAAGCACAGAGAATCCATCTCCAACATTCACGCTTTCACCTAGAACGTCTTTATTTTTTACTACATTATTTCTTTAATTTTACAACCACATGGCGATATGGTTCACTGCCCTCGCTATATGTTTCAACATAACGGTTCCCCTGAAGTGCAGAATGAATAATTCTTCTTTCATAAGGATTCATCGGCTCTAAAGAAACAGGTTTTCTCGTCTTTCTTACTTTGTAAGCAATGCTTTTTGCAAGATTTTCAAGTGTTTCTTTTCTTCTGTTTCTATAGTCTTCTGTATCAAGTTTTACACGGACATAACCCTGTCTGCCTTTGTTTACAACAAGGCTTGTAAGGTACTGAAGAGAATCCAGTGTCTGTCCTCTTTTTCCAATCAGAATACCCATATCCTGTCCGATAAATTCAACTTCAAGGCTGCCGTCTTCTGCTGTGTATTCTATTTTAAGTTCAACTTCAAGCTCCATTGCTTTGAATACGCCACTTAAGAACTTCTCAGCTTCCGCTTTGATTTCTGCAATCTCTTCCTCGCTTCGTTTGATGATTTTCTTCTCTTCACGAGGCTTTGGCTGCTCTTTTCTTGTTTCCTGATGTCTCACCGGTTTTACGGTTTCTTCTACAGGTTTTTCTGCTGCCTTATCAGTTTTTTTCACTTCTTTTTTTACCGGAACAGACTCTTTTATTTCTTAAATATTTAAAGCTTTATTCAAAACAAATTAGTCAGCAATGGCAGTAGCAGCGGCGCTAAAATAGAAGTAGCAATACCGGTAAGACCAATTGCTACACCGCCGATGGCGAGCTGCAATGCGCTTTTATTGACGCAGGCACTGGTTCCAAGGCCGTGACTTGAGGCACCAATAGCCAGACCGATGGCGATATCGTTTTTGAAGCCCAGCCAGGATAAAATTTTATGATTGAAGGTAGAACCAAACATACCTGTAAAAATAACACAGGCAGCTGTTAAGGAGGGTATACCGCCAATGACACTGGAAATATCCATGGCAATAGGCGTTGTTACTGATTTGGGAATCAGAGAAAGCAGGACCTGTTCACTGGCGCCAAACAGCTTGCCGCAGACGAAGATGGCAACAATGCCGATGACTGTAGCGACAACAACTCCGCTGACGATGACGGCAAGATTGTTTTTAAGGGTCTGACGGTTACGGTATAAAGGGAGTGCCAAAGCTACTGTAGCCGGTCCTAAAAGGAAGTTTATGAAGTTGGCTCCGGCAGCGTATTGTTCATAAGTTATATGAGGTGACTGAAAATAAATGATGCCCATAATAATAGGGCAGGCCAGTACGAAAGGGGGAATAATGTTAAGCTCAAAACGATTGACGATCAGTTCGCAGAAGACGTAAACGATAATGGTCAGTCCAATGCCGAACATGGGTGAATTTAATAAGGTTTCAGGAAAGAACATCAATGTTTTCCTCCTTTGCTGTGTTTGGAAACCAGCTCGACGAAAGCTGTAGTAGTAATAAGAATAATCAGACTGCTGACGATGATCGTGATGAAAATTGCGATACTTTCAGCTTTAATAATATCGAGATAAAGCAGCATACTGATACCGGCTGGTAAAAACAGCATGCCCATCTTTTCGATAAGGATAGTACAGGCGTCTTCGACGCTTTCCTCACGGATGACACCTGTCAAAAGCAAAACAGCCAACAGGATCATACCAAGCAGTGCCGGAGGAAACGCAATGTGCAGGGCCTGCAAAAATAAAACACTGACCCATTGCAGAGCCAGCAGAATAGCGATACCACGTAAAATAGAACCAGCTGTCATAAATTTTCCCCTCAATTTGTATAGAATAACTATTATTGTACTCTTGCATATATGTTTGTCAAGATTTTGATGAATTAAAATAATAATAAAAATATTTGACTTTTTGACCTTTGGCGTTTATAATAAAAATTAAGGAAGCCGGCGATGCCAGCTTCCTTGCGAATTACCCTATTTGAAAGCTATATAAAGATTAGTTAAAAGAATCAAACCTAAAAGGCCCATGGCAAACAGTCCCAGCAGTTCGAAGCGGTACATGGATACTTCTTCATTGAGCAGTGTATAACTGCGCTGGATAACGTGGATTTTATTTTCAATATTGTCTTTCCAGACAGAAGCGCGCAGCAATGACAGATATCGAGTGTAGATACGTGCATAGAAAATATCTTCTGTTACCTGCAGGGCATTGTTGATATTGCTGGTGAGACTGCTGACATCGGCCATCAGTTCCATCAGGTTACCGCGGATCTGGCGATAGCTTTCGAGCCGCGTTGCTTTACTGGTCATATTGGCTTCTTCAAGTTCATCATAGGTTTTATCAATGGCATTGTTGAGAGCGTTATCATAATAGCGCAGCTCTAAAAACTGGGCATTGGCAAATTCAAGCAGATCAGGAACGTCAAGGCTTCCACTTTGGTCGTAAACTACGGCTGAATCCCAGGCCAGATAAGTAATGTCGTCGGCATAGGAGAAGCGATTTTCCAGTGTTTCCCTGCGAGTTTGTTCACTGACAGGGGTTCTATCTTTAAGTAGCAGCGGGACCAGATCCCAGTCAGGGATATTCTCTTTGAAGTAATAAACAACAAAGTCTTCGTCGAAATCCGAAACACGCTCGTTTGAGCAGGCGGGACGAATCGTTTCCAGAACGGCGTCCAGATAATGATGGATCTCGTCTTCCGGCATATTTTCGCTGACGATAGCCATATCGAGATATTCGTCGTAAGTTACATCGTCTTCAAATGGGATTCTGATAATCAGGCTGATAACTCCCAAATCAAAAATACGGGCCTTGATTTCAGCCAGATAGGTTTTGCCGCCAAGTTCCATTTCATGTGAACCAAGTTCTACCAAAACAGGCGGGTCTTTAAAGGTAATGGATTTTGTCGAGATCCTGTCCAGACGCAGACGTGAAGCTATTTTATTGCGGCTGGTCCACAGGGCCTGTACAAGGTCCAGGTTGATTTCGTCGGCGACGTCAAACAATCTGTAAACGATCATGGATGTATTCATACTTGCCTCCATATTATATTACTTTGATGATTTGCTGGTTGATATTGAACGATACAGGTCAGCAACAAGTGCAGAAGCTCATTGGCGTAGAGAGATATTATCTCGTTTACTATGCAAAAGCAGCTTGCTTAATTGGTTTATTCGCCGCAGAGTTTAGTTTCCCTGCGTGACGATAAAAATTTTCTGTAAAAATAAGTTAACAAATTCTAAATTAGATGATAGTCAGGAGGTGTAGCGATATGCAGGAACGCTACAGTGAAGAAGTAAAAAGTATTTTGGAAGCAGCGCAGCAGCAGGCTGTTATGAATTATCAGCAGGAGCTGTCATGTGCGCATATTTTAGTGGCCTTAAGCAGCAGTGAAGGTTTTTTCAGATTTTTACTCACTAATGTCAAGGCAGATGAAAGAACCTTTGCACAGGAGGCTAAAGCGTTGATGCAGCGCATTCCTTCTGTAAAGGGACAGGATCGTCAGCTGGTGATGAGCACAGCTTTAGCCAGAGTATTGGGGCTGGCAGCGCAGGCCGCCGGCCAAGGTGAAGTGAATGTTGGTAATTTAGTTGCAGCTTTAGCCAGTGATGGTGACAGCGAGACTGTTTCTCTGCTTAAAAAGTATGGTATTGATAAGAAAAAGGTTGAGGGCTTGTATATGGCTTATACTAATGGGCAAGCTGATGAAGAAAGCAAACAGACGTTGGAAAAATATGGACAGGATCTTACTGCTAAAGCGATGGAAGGTAAGTTGGATCCAGTTATTGGCCGTGATGAGGAAATTCGCCGCGTAATTGAAATTTTGTCGCGTCGCAAGAAGAATAATCCGGTGCTGATCGGTGAACCTGGTGTAGGTAAGACAGCAGTTGTAGAAGGTCTTGCACAGCGTATTGTACGCGGCGATGTACCGGAAGGACTGAAAGAGAAGACAATCTTCTCCTTGGATATGGGTGCTCTGGTAGCAGGTGCCAAATATCGTGGTGAATTCGAGGAACGTCTGAAAGCAGTACTCGAAGAAGTCAAGAACAGTGACGGAAGGATCATTCTGTTCATCGATGAGTTACACACCATTGTCGGAGCAGGTAAGACAGATGGAGCCATGGATGCCGGCAATATGTTAAAACCTATGCTGGCAAGAGGTGAACTCCACTGTATCGGTGCAACGACACTGGATGAATACCGTCAGTATATTGAAAAGGATGCCGCACTTGAGAGACGTTTCCAGCCGGTTATGGTAGAAGAACCCACCGTTGAAGATACCATTTCTATCCTTCGTGGATTGAAAGAGCGTTATGAAGTATTCCATGGTGTGAAGATCACAGATGGTGCCCTGGTAGCAGCCGCAACATTATCTGACCGTTACATTTCCGACCGTTTCCTTCCGGATAAGGCTATCGACCTTGTAGATGAGGCGTGTGCATTGGTTAAGACAGAACTGGATTCTATGCCGGCAGAGATGGATGAGCTGAACCGTAAGATCATGCAGATGGAGATTGAAGAGACGGCTCTTAAGAAAGAAGATGACCGGTTAAGTAAAGAACGTCTGGAACACTTACAGCAGGAACTGGCAGAGCTTAGAGATGAATTTGCCGGTAAGAAAGCACAGTGGGACAATGAAAAAGTCGGTGTCGAACGTGTACAGAAACTACGTGAAGAGATTGAGCAGGTCAATAAAGACATCGAAAGAGCACAGCATTCCTATGATCTGGAGAAGGCAGCAGAACTTCAGTATGGCAAACTGCCACAGCTTCAGAAAAAGTTAGAAGAGGAAGAAGTAAAGGTAAAAGACGAAGATCTGTCTCTCGTACACGAAAGTGTCAATGACGAAGAAATCGGAAGAATCGTATCCCGCTGGACAGGAATTCCGGTTGCCAAGTTAAATGAAAGCGAACGAAGCAAGACTTTACATTTAGGTGATGAACTGCATAAGAGAGTCATCGGACAGGATGAAGCGGTAGAACTGGTAACAGAAGCCATCATCCGTTCCAAAGCAGGAATCAAAGACCCGACCAAACCAATCGGTTCGTTCCTGTTCCTTGGACCTACCGGTGTA
>ENA-OPWC01001777-OPWC01001777.1-human-gut-metagenome-genome-assembly--contig:-NODE-1777-length-13402-cov-2.313554_pt1 | contig 13402 bp, 10 predicted proteins | sample MGYA00241504_ERZ502000 | MGnify/ENA primary metagenome ERZ502000 (study PRJEB25962, sample SAMEA2042005) | human gut metagenome | biome: human gut; feature: human-associated habitat; material: faeces...
GAGCCGGCTCCTTACGCAAGCGTAAAGCCGTCTCCGCACAAATCGACGGGTGAACTGATGTATACACAATATCTTGTATCCTTTAATTGACTTCCCCTACAAAGTATTGTAGAATAGACCGTGATAGGTTTTACGGGCGAAAGCCCATGGGGACACGAAGGTAAGGGGGTACATAAGATGTTTCAGGTAATCAAACGAGATGGTTCCAAATCGGACTTTACACTGACGAAGATCAATGATGCCATTATGAAGGCTTTTACTGCGACGCAGATGAGCTACAATAATGACATTATTGATCTTCTTGCGTTACGGGTGACCGCAGATTTCCAGAAAAAGGTGGAAAATGATGAGATCCATGTAGAAGATATCCAGGACAGTGTGGAGCGTGTACTGGGACAGGCCGGCTACGAGGAAGTGGCGAAGGCGTATATTCTGTATCGCAAGCAGCGCGAGAAGATGCGTGCCATGAAATCCACGATCCTGGACTACAAGGACGTGGTCAACAGCTATGTCAAAGTCGAGGACTGGCGAGTGAAGGAGAACTCCACGGTGACTTATTCCGTAGGTGGTCTGATCTTAAGCAATTCCGGTGCGGTAACGGCGAACTACTGGCTGTCCGAAATCTACGACGAAGAGATCGCCGAGGCACACCGCAATGCGGATATCCATATCCATGATCTGTCCATGCTGACCGGTTACTGCGCGGGATGGTCCTTAAAGCAGCTGATCAAGGAAGGACTGGGCGGCATCACCGGCAAGATCACTTCTGCACCGGCGAGACACTTATCCGTACTGTGTAATCAGATGGTGAACTTTTTGGGGATCATGCAGAACGAATGGGCGGGAGCACAGGCTTTTTCCTCCTTTGATACCTACCTTGCCCCCTTTGTGAAAGTAGATCATTTAAGCTATCCTGAAGTGAAAAAATGCATCGAAGCATTTATCTACGGTGTGAATACGCCCAGCCGCTGGGGTACCCAGGCTCCTTTTTCCAATATTACACTGGACTGGACGGTGCCCGATGACCTGGCAGAACTGCCGGCACTGGTAGGCGGCGTGGAGATGGATTTCAAATACAAGGATTGTAAAAAGGAAATGGATATGGTCAACAAGGCATTCATCGAGACCATGATCGAGGGCGACTCCAACGGCCGCGGTTTCCAGTATCCGATTCCGACGTATTCCATCACGAAGGATTTTGACTGGTCCGACACCGAGAACAACAGACTGTTATTCGAGATGACCGCAAAATACGGTACACCGTATTTTTCCAATTATATCAATTCCGACATGCAGCCCAGCGATGTCCGCAGTATGTGCTGCAGACTGCGTCTGGATCTGCGGGAACTGCGTAAGAAGACCGGAGGCTTCTTCGGTTCCGGCGAGAGCACCGGAAGCGTGGGTGTTGTCACCATCAATATGCCCAGGATCGCATATCTGTCTGCCAATAAGGACGAATTCTACGCAAGACTGAATCATATGATGGATATTGCTGCGAGATCCCTGAAGATCAAGCGCGGTGTCATTACAAAGCTGTTAAATGAGGGACTGTATCCTTATACTAAGCGGTATCTGGGAACCTTTGAGAATCATTTTTCCACCATCGGTCTGATCGGTATGAATGAAGTAGGCTTAAATGCCAACTGGCTGAGAGCGGATATGAGCGATCCCAGGACCCAGGAGTTCACCAAGGAAGTACTGAACCATATGAGAGAGCGTCTGTCGGATTATCAGGAGCAGTACGGAGACCTCTACAATCTGGAGGCAACCCCTGCGGAGAGTACCACGTACCGTCTGGCAAAGCACGACAGAAAGCGCTGGCCCGGTATCAAGACGGCAGGAAAGCCCGGAGATACTCCTTACTATACGAACTCTTCCCATCTGCCGGTGGACTATACTGTGGATATTTTCGATGCACTGGATATTCAGGATGAATTGCAGACCCTGTATACTTCAGGCACGGTGTTCCATGCGTTCCTGGGAGAGAAGCTTCCCGACTGGAAAGCAGCGGCTTCCCTGGTGCGGACGATCGCTTCCAATTACAAGTTGCCATATTATACGCTGTCGCCGACCTATTCCATCTGTAAGGAACACGGTTATCTGGCGGGCGAAGTGAAGGTATGTCCTCACTGTGGGGCGAAGACCGAGGTCTACAGCCGTATCACCGGTTACTATCGTCCGGTACAGAACTGGAATGATGGTAAGCTACAGGAATACGCCAACAGAACAGAGTATGATATTGCACATTCTTCCCTGAAGCGTCCCACCAGAAGCGTGGTGACCTTGTCCAATTTTGCAGAAGAGGTGGATGTAAAAGTGGAGCAGCCGCAGAACATCAAGTATCTGTTCACCACCAAGACCTGTCCAAACTGTAAGCTGGTGAAGGAATATCTGAAAAATGTACCCTACGTGACCATCGATGCGGAGGAGAATATGGAGCTGGCAAGACGTTACGGTGTAATGCAGGCACCGACTCTGGTGGTGGTAAACGGAGACAGCCATAAAAAGTATGTAAATGCTTCAAATATCAAGAAGTACGTTGACCAACTGACATTAGTTGGGGTAGAATAGAAACAGGTCAGGAGGCATCGCCCGAAGGCGGTGCCTTTGCTGTGTAATAATATAAATTCAAAGGCAGATCTATTGCAGAACGGAGGAAATATGATCAACAAACTGATCACTCGAATCAAAGAAACCAACGCACCGATCGTGGTAGGACTGGATCCTATGATGAAATTCGTGCCGGAATATATTAAGAAAGCAGCATTCACCGAATACGGTGAGACACTGGAAGGTGCTGCAGAGGCCATCTGGCAGTACAATAAGGGGATTGTGGATGCTATTTATGATTTAGTACCCGCTGTGAAGCCTCAGGTGGCAATGTATGAGCAGTTCGGTATTCCCGGCATGGTGGCATTTAAGAAGACTGTGGATTATTGTAAGGAAAAAGGCCTGATCGTCATCGGCGATATCAAGCGCGGCGATATCGGATCCACTTCCGAAGCATACGCGGTAGGACATCTGGGCAAAGTACAGGTAGGCAGCAAGAGCTATTACGGTTTTGATGAAGATTTTGTAACCGTGAACCCTTATCTTGGATCCGACGGTGTAAATCCTTTTGTGAAGATCTGTAAGGAAGAGAAAAAAGGTATTTTCGTACTGGTGAAGACTTCCAACCCCAGCAGCGGCGAGTTCCAGGATCAGCTGGTGAACGGCAGACCTCTGTATGAGCTGGTAGGAGAAAAGGTAGCAGCCTGGGGAGCTGACTGTATGGGTGATTCCTACAGCTATGTAGGTGCTGTCGTAGGAGCAACCTATCCTGAGCAGGGCAAAGTACTGCGTAAGGTAATGCCCAAGGCATTTATTCTGGTGCCCGGTTACGGTGCACAGGGCGGTAAGGGCGCAGATCTGGTACATTTTTTCAATGAGGACGGACTGGGTGCCATTATCAACTCTTCCCGTGGTATCATTGCCGCATACCAGCAGGAGAAATACGCACAGTTTGGCGAGCAGAATTATGCAGATGCTTCCCGTGCGGCAGTACTGGATATGCGTGAAGATATCGCACAGGCGCTGGCAGCACGCTAGGCAGAAGACAGCTACTATTCAGAGTCTCATTCGCAAAATCGTCTCTTTGAGACTTTACTTTTGGCTCTGAATAGTGATAAATGTATGGGGTGTCCACAAGCGGACAGATGGGAGAACAGAGGATGAAAGAAGAGTTATATATTACCTTCCACTCGGAGGATGATATCAGACATTTTGTAGATACCTGCAACGAATTCGACGATGCAATCGACATCCGTATTCAGAAGATGGCAATGGATGCAAAGTCACTTTTGGGAATGCTCCTGATGAAGACTGAGGAACCGCTGGAGATCGAATATGCCTGCTATGATGATGAAGACAATTACGAAGAATTCAAGCAGGCCATCCTGGAAAAATACGACGTAAAAGTCGTACAGGCTACGGAAAAGCAGGCAGCAGATAAAATTGTTTGAAAAAATTGAAAAATTCTATTGACATTTTCGCCCGCAGCAGTTACAATACATACTGTTGCAGGCGAAAACCTGTAAATGAAATGTACGTGTAGCTCAGCTGGATAGAGCGTCTGGCTACGGACCAGAAGGTCGTGGGTTCGAATCCTGTCACGTACATCTAAGGCCCCGGAGATGATGTCTCCGGGGTTTTTATTTTGCATTTTAGAAAAGTTTTAGAAATACTTCCCGATCCGTATATTTACGTGGTACTTATGTCATGCTAAAATGATGATGTAAATGGAGGAAGTCGTGAAAGTATGAACAAACAGGAATTTGTGGACCGACTGCGGATGGCGCTGAATGGGCGTGTTTCTCCCGGTCTGGTCATGGATAATGTAAATTATTACCAGGATTATATAAATACAGAGATCCGCAAGGGCAGGACAGAAGAGGAAGTCTTAGAGAGCCTGGGAGATCCCAGACTGATCGCCCGCACAATCATTCAGACCAACGGTGGAGACAACCGTTCCGGATACCGGAACACGGTCTACGGCAACGGAGAGTATCGGGAGGCTGCCGGACAGAATGTCCATCGTAGTTATACAGAGGAAGACGATGGCTACGGAACACACCAGAGTAAGGTGGGAAATGTTCTGGCGAAGCTTCCGGGCTGGGTGTGGCTGATCCTTGGGATTCTGGTGGTAGTATTGATCTTCGGTGCGGTATTTTCCGTATTGTCTTTTCTGGCACCGGTACTGATTCCGATTGTGGTAGTATTGTTCCTGGTGAAATTATTTCGGGACTGGCTTAACTAGCAACTATATAAATCAGCTATTCATAGTCCCTCAATTCGCAAAACGCCTCTGCGAGGCTTACTTTTTGCTCATTGAGGTTACTTCGTCAAATAAATATCATCGGAGTACCTTACAGATGCGAGCATCTGACGGTTGCTCCGATTATATTTATTGACTCTGAATAGTTCCAACGTAAAGAGCCGCCAGGGGGAAGCTGGTGGCTCTCATGAGGGGAGTATAAATAAATAATACATAAGGGTGCAAATAGAATCATGAAGGGGTTTCTATTTACAATTATGATTATAGTACTAATGATATAAAAATGCAAGAAGAAATTTAGTTCTAAAGTACCATAATTTTTGGGCATATTTTTGTGCGAAATAGACATACTACTCCTGTAACTAAAAAAGATATTTCCTATCAGGAGGTCACAAATATGTCTAACAATTATGAACAGAACAATCAGAACAAGTATAACAACTCTTATGACGAGAGCGAGAACAGGTCATGAACCAGTCTTTGTTCAAGATCTCTTTGTAGAGTCTCTCCAGGCAAACCTTGTCGCCGATAGCAAGAAGCTCATCGCTGACGATGAAATCAACCAGCTTTGCAATCTCCGGTTCTTCGTCATAGATGTCTTTTGAGCAGTAAGCAGCATCTGCGTACAGGTCGATGACATCCTGCGGTTTCTTTCCGAAGATGTAGATGTTCTCTTTTCCGACAAGATCGCCAATCTCAACGTTTGCACCGTCTTCTGTTCCAAGCGTCAGGGCACCGTTCAGCATGAATTTCATGTTTCCGGTTCCGGAAGCCTCTTTGGATGCCAGGGAGATCTGCTCGGAGATATCTGCTGCCGGGATCACCTTTGCAGCTTTTGATACGTTGTAGTTCTCAAGCATAATCACTTTGAAGTACGGGCTTACCTCAGGATCGTTATCAATCAGCTCCTGCAGGCACAGGATCAGATGGATGATATCTTTTGCGATGATATAAGCCGGTGCAGCCTTTGCACCGAATACCATGGTGATCGGGGTTTTCGGCTTGTTGCCGCTCTTGATATCCATGTATTTGTAAATAGCGTACAGGGCGTTCATCTGCTGGCGTTTGTACTCATGAAGACGTTTTACCTGTACATCGATGATGGAATTTTCATCCAGCGCGATATTCTGTGTCTCATACAGGAACTGTTTGAGATCCAGTTTGCGGTTGTGTTTGATCTCCTCAAGTTTTGCAAGAACCTTCTTGTTGTCTTTGTATTTGAGCAGTTTTTCCAGCTCGTCGGCATCTTTTTTGAATCCCGGTCCGATCAGGCTCTCGATATACTGTGCCAGTTCACGGTTGCAGTGCAGCAGCCAGCGGCGGAAAGTGATTCCGTTTGTCTTGTTGTTGAATTTCTCCGGATAAATATCGTAGAACGGTTTCAGCTCGGAGTTTTTCAGGATCTCGGTGTGCAGTGCTGCAACGCCGTTAACAGAAAATCCGTAGTGGATATCCATGTGTGCCATGTGGACGCGCTGATCCTTGTCGATGATCGCTACTTTCTCATCTTTGTATTTCTTCTTTGCCTGTGCGTCCAGCTCGTGGATAATCGGCATCAGGTGCGGAACAACCTCCTCGAGGTAATCGATCGGCCATTTTTCCAGTGCCTCTGCCAGGATGGTGTGGTTGGTGTAAGCACAGGTCTTGCTTACAACATCGATGGCTTCCTGCATGGTAAAGCCTCTCTCCTGCAGCAGACGGATCAGCTCCGGAATGACCATGGACGGATGAGTATCGTTGATCTGGATCACAACGTGATCATACAGCTTATGCAGATCGTAGCCCTTCTGCTCGCACTCCATCAGGATGAACTGTGCGCCGTTGCTGACCATGAAATACTGCTGGTAGATACGAAGCAGCTGTCCGGCACGGTCGCTGTCATCCGGGTAGAGGAACAGTGTCAGGTTTTTCTGGATCTGATGCTTGTCAAAGTTGATGCTGTCTGATGGAACGATGCTCTCGTCTACCGTATCTACATCGAACAGATGCAGACGGTTGCAGCCATTGTTGTAACCCGGTACGTCGATATCATACAGGGTAGAATGCATCGTGAAGTTTTTATACGGAACTGCAAAGGATACCGGCTGTCTGACGAGCCAGCTCTCATTTGTGATCCATGGATTTTTCACTTCTTTCTGTTTGTGGTCGACCAGAAGCTGGCGGAACAGACCGAAGTGATAATTAAGGCCGATACCGTCTCCCGGCAGGCCAAGCGTTGCGATAGAATCAAGGAAGCATGCTGCCAGACGGCCGAGACCTCCGTTTCCAAGGGACGGCTCCATTTCCATCTCCTCGATCTCGGTCAGCTCTCTTCCGTGAGCTGCAAGTGCTTTTTCAACTTCCTCGTACATGCCAAGGTTAATCAGGTTATTGGACAGCAGTTTTCCGATCAGAAACTCTGCTGAAATATAATACAGCTTCTTACTTCCGGTGTTTCTTTTGCGACCTGCCATCTCCTGTTTGGTGATAACCATCAGGGCTTCAAAGATTTCGCTCTTTGTGCAGTTGTCCAGATCTCTTCCAAAACGCTCTTTTAAGATTGCCTGAATTCTTTCTTCCATTCTTTTTTCTCCTCGTGTTGCTGTGGAAAATTCTCACAGTGTAATTTGGTTGCGCTGCCGTTCCAGATTTTCTGCGATCGGCAGCTTTCACAGTTCCATGCAAAGTTTTTCCCTGAATGGGACGGTTCACTTCTGAATCACTTTTGGGGGCAGCGAAACAGCAAATATTTTACTGCTGCGCGATCCGCGACTTCGTAGATTCCCTTACGACGAGTTCCCCATCGTATACTTTGCTGCAGGGTTCTTCTTTTCCTGAAATTAAGGAAAACAGCATTTTCGCCGTCTCTGCGGCAAGCTGCTCCACCGGCTGGCGGATCGTTGTGATACTGGGTATATAATACTCTCCCGCATCAATTCCGTCAAATCCGGCAACGGAAATATCATCCGGCACGGTAAGCCCGGCCTCTTTTAAGGCACGGCACGCACCGATTGCCAGCGTATCCGCGGTGGCATACAGCGCGGAAAACTCCGTCTTTTTTTCCAGAATTTCTTTTGTTATCTTGTACCCTGTGGCGAAAGAATACGTGTCGTCCTTCGTCATATGAAATACCAGATCAGGGTCATAAGGTATCCCATGATCCAGTAAAGCCTGGCGGTACGCATTCAGACGGAGGCGTCCGATACTGATGTCGTCCTCGCAGGCGGTAATGATGGCAATGCGCCGGTGCCCGAGACCACAGAGATAATCTACCATCTTATAGCTTTCCCTGTAGTCATCGACCGATACGCTCGCGCACGGTTTTCCTCCGTCTGAAACCGCCCCGATTGTACTGATCACGTACGGAACCGGGATCTGCGCCATTTTCTCATGCGGATGCGTAAAGTTTCCGCCGAGGAAAATGATGCCGCGCAGCCGTTTTTCTTTGACGATCTCGATCGCGGAGTCTACCTCATTTGCCTTTTCCTCTACTCGCTCAATAATGCAGGCGTATTTCTTTTTTCGCACAACCTCTTCAATCACACTGATCATGTTGTTGAAGAACATGTTGTCCATGCCTTTTACCAGAATGGCAATCGCTTTGGCATTCGACCGCTTCAGGTTTCTGGCACTGTTGTTCGGTACGTAATTCGATTCAGCAATCACCTTTAAAATCATCTCTTTTGTTTCCGGATTGATGTCCGGATGATTGTTCATCGCTCTCGATACGGTACTCACGCCTACCTTACATTTGCGGGCAATGTCCCTGATTGTTACCTGTTCCATATTCTGCAGGCCTCTCCTTTAAACTCTGTACCTGTTCTGCCGGAATCTCTTCCGGCTTGTTTCCCCGGCCTGTTTTGCTTTCTTTCCAGCGCGTGTTTTTATTTTGTAATACGTGCTGTAATCTGTGTCAGCCGATGAATTCTCTTGGCCAGCTCCGGTGTAAACTGTCCCGGAAGCAGGCGCCATTTCCAGTTATTTCCAAGTGTAGACGGATAGTTAATTCTCGCCTCCGTTCCAAGACCTAAAAATTCCTGCATCGGAGTGACAGCCAGATTTGCCACGCTCTCCATTGACATGCGAATAAAATCCCACGGGAGTTCCTCGTCGGTACTCTTTGCATTTCCCATATACTCTTTGGAGAATTCGCGGTCTTCCTCACTCATGACATAATACCATCCAAGAATGGTATCATTGTCGTGTGTTCCGGTGTAGACAACACAGTTTCTCTCGTAATTGTGCGGCAGATAATCACTCTCCTCACGGGAGTCAAAAGCAAACTGCAGCACCTTCATACCCGGATAGCCGGATTCTTTCACCATTTCGATCACGCTCTCGGTAAGATATCCCAGGTCTTCTGCGATGACATCCACATCGCCGAGCTTTTCTTTGACGGTGTTGAACAGATCCATGCCCGGTCCTTTTTCCCAGTGGCCGCGCTCTGCCGTCTGATCACCGAACGGGATGGAATAATATTCATCAAATCCGCGGAAATGGTCGATGCGGACAGTATCGTACAGTTTAAACACGTGAGCCAGACGTAACAGCCACCATGCATAACCTGTGCTCTTATGATAGTCCCATTTGTATAACGGGTTGCCCCAGAGCTGTCCGGTTGCGGAGAACGCATCCGGCGGGCATCCGGCAACTGCTTTTGGCTGGTTGTCCTCATCAAACTGGAACAGAACCGGATTTGCCCAGGTATCGGCACTGTCAAATGCAACATAAATCGGAATATCACCGATGATACGGATACCCTTTTCATTTGCGTATGCCTTCAGTGCTTTCCACTGTTTCAGGAACATAAACTGCTGGAATTTGTAAAATGCAATCTCCTCGGCAAGTTCTTCCCGTTTCTGATTCAGTGCTGCTTCTTCTCTGTCCTTTAATTCTGCCGGCCACTCACTCCAGCTGATTCCGCCGAGTGCATCCTTAATCGCCATATACAGCGCATAATCTTCCAGCCAGTAACCATTTTCCGATACAAATGCATCATATACGTCATCTGCCGCAAATCTTTCAAATGCTTTTCTGAGTACTTTGAAACGAGACTGATAAATCTTTTCGTAATCAATATACTCCGCGTTGTCGCCGAAATCGCACGCATCACACTCTTCTTCTGTCAGAAGTTCCTCTTTTACCAGGGTCTCCAAATCAATAAAATATGGATTTCCGGCAAAAGTAGAGAACGACTGGTACGGCGAATCTCCATATCCCGTCGGTCCAAGTGGAAGAATCTGCCAGTAGCTCTGGCCGGCCTCCTCCAGGCGATCCACAAATTCATACGCTTCTTTCGAAAAACATCCGATTCCATATCGGGACGGCAGCGAAGCTACCGGAAGTAAAATACCACTTGCTCTCATTTTTAAACCCTTTCTCCTTGTCGTTTTTTCTATCCATCCGACCCCACAAATACATAATTCCTGTTCACGGATACGCAGCAAATTGTAACTTATGCAACCCCTATAGCCAGCTCATTTTGTTTCGTAAAAACAGGGCTGTCGGTATCTCGTCTGTATTTCCGGAAACGGTGTCGGTAACGTTTCCGGAACTCGTTATATTTACCATACCATACTCTGCATCAAAAAACAACCCCCAACCCCCTTATCATATTTACCAAATATTGAATACTCTGTTTATTCAAAACAACGAATTTGCATTTTTATAACGATACAAGCCATACATAAAAAGACAGCATGCGGGGACGGAACCGCTTTGGGCACTTAAAAATCATGAATTTTTCAAGCCTCCCATATAGGTTCTGTCCCCGCATGCTGTCTTTTGCGTTATCTGTTTTTCACTTAAAACTCCAGAATTATCTTTGTTCCGGTTCCAAGCGTACTCTCAATTTTAATCTTTGCATCATGAAGAATCGCTCCATGCTTCACAATGGAAAGTCCAAGTCCCGTACCTCCCGTTTCACGGGAATGACTCTTATCTACACGATAGAACCGTTCAAAGATCCGCTCCTGATCTTCCTTTGCAATTCCGATTCCGGTATCTGCCACAGATACCACTGCCCGTCCGTTTCTTCCGCGGGAAACCGTCACTTCGACCTCACCGTCCCTGCGGTTGTACTTGATCGCATTGTCGCAGAGATTGTAGATCATCTCATAGAGAACCTGCCGTGCACCTTTGATCCGGCAGCTCTCTCCTCTCAGTGTCATCTTCACCTGCTGCTCCTTTGCCCGTATGGAAAGATGTCCCTCGACATCACGGCAGATCTGCATCAGATCCACTTCCTCCATCGGGATCGACTGGTCGTTCTCGTCCAGTCTGGACAGCTTGATAATATCCTCGACAAGAGAGCTTAACCTGCTCGCCTCACTGTGGATTCTTCCCGCAAATTTTGGAATATCCTCCGGTTTTACCATGTTGTTTTCGATGATCTCCGCATATCCGGAAATTGACATCAGTGGTGTTTTCAGCTCATGTGACACATTGGCAGAAAACTCACGGCGCATCACCTCCGCTTTCTGTTTTTCTGTCACATCCAGCACCAGGATGACCGCACCGGATACAACATTGTCCACACGCACCGGATTAGCAAGAAGCTGATAGACTCTTCCGTTTAATTCCAGCATCCGCTCCTCGGAACTGCCCTCCAGAGCATGATCCAGCGCCTCCTTCAGCTGCTCATTGCGGCTGACTGTCACAATATTGTGATTGATGCACTCCTCTGCCGTCACATCAAACAAATTCTGTGCCGAGCGGTTGATGGAGAGTACAACCGACTGGTTTGTCACGATCAGACCATCCTTCATATATTCCGTGATGGCAAGATACTCCTCCTGATTATGGCGGAGCTCCTCCATCTGCTGCTGGATCTGCTTCTGCTGCTGATGAATTCTGCCAAGCAGCGGACTCAATTCCTCATACGCTTTGTTGTCCAGCGGATGATTCAGATCAATCTCATTGATCGGCTTTACGAGTGCCTTTGTCATATGGCTGACCATCATCAGCTCTACGACAAGAACTGCCGCAATCAGCACAGCCACAAGCCATATATTCCGCAGCATCACACCGAACACACTGTCCGTTGTCAGGGAAACACGGATGATTTTTCCATTGTCCAGGCGCAGTGCCGTATAATATGTTTTGCTCCGCAGCGTTTCGGAATAACGGGAAATATTGCTTTCCCCTGTCTTTTCTGCCTCAATCACCTCCGGCCGCCCGGAATGATTTCCCATCATCTTCGCATCCTCGACCGAATCAAACAGAACGGTTCCGTCCGTGTCAATCAGGGTGACCCGACTTGCTGTAATCTTTCCGGCCGGTTTATCCAGACTGTCATCACCCATCTTGTCCAGAAAATACCTGTAATACTCACATTCATTTCTCACCGAAACACGAAGCTGCTCCGCCGTATTGTTGTACATTGCCCAGCTCATGGTGAAAAAAGTCAGGATAATCGCAGCGATAATCAACGCTCCCGCATGTTGAAAGACTTTTTTACGCATCTTACTTTCTCAGCCTCCTATCCGGTATCCCACGCCGCGGACCGTCTCGATCAGCTCGCCGCATTCGCCCAGCTTCTGGCGGAGTGTACGCACATGAACGTCTACCGTACGGGTTTCTCCGTCAAAATCATAACCCCAGACATGGCCGAGCAGACGGTCTCTCGTAAGGACAATTCCTTTATTTTCCATTAAAAATTTCAGCAGTTCAAACTCTTTTAAGGTCAGGGTAACCTTCTCCCCTTTGGCCAGAACCTGATGCTGCTTTACCTGGATCTGCAGATCCCCGGTCTCCAGCACATCGTTTTCCTTCTCTTCTTTTCCGGCACGGCGCAGCACGGCACGTACCCTTGCGATAAATTCCATCATGCCGAACGGCTTGGTAATATAGTCATCGGCTCCGCAGTCCAGGCCCATGACCTTATCATACTCAGCGCCCTTTGCCGTTACCATAATAACCGGAATTTCTTTTGTTACTTCCGATGCCTTGAGGCGTGAAAGAATTTCAAGACCATCCTCTCCCGGAAGCATGATATCCAGGAGAATCAGATCCGGAAGCTGTTCTGCAATAGCTGCATTCAGCTCTTTTCCGCTTTCCAGGCCTCTTGCGGTAAAACCGCTCGATTCCAGTGTGTATACGATCAGTTCCCGTATATTTCTTTCATCTTCCACGCAGTAAATCATCTGTTATTCCCCTTTATGGTGACCGTTAATGGAATACACAACCCATTCCGCAATGTTTGTTGCATGGTCACCGATTCTTTCATAATATTTTGCAATCATCAGATAGTCCAGAGACTGGACATCTGTGGTAATTCCCTTTCGCATACCCTGCAGAATTTCATCCTTTACCTCGTCAAAAAGATCATCCACGATATCATCGGAATCGATAACCTCCCGTGCAAGCTTCAGATCCTGCTTAACGTATGCATCGATGCATTTTGTTACCATAGAAGCTGTTGCTTTCGCCATATCCTTCAGACGGATGCTTGCATCCGGCACATCAAGACTCGTTACTTTTACGATATCCGCAATATCTGCTGCCTGGTCTCCGATCCGCTCCATATCGGTAATCATTTTTAATGCCGCAGATACCTGACGCAGATCACGTGCTACCGGCTGCTGCTGTAAAATGATGCGGAAGCAGAGA
>ENA-OPWC01001782-OPWC01001782.1-human-gut-metagenome-genome-assembly--contig:-NODE-1782-length-13385-cov-2.235859_pt1 | contig 13385 bp, 10 predicted proteins | sample MGYA00241504_ERZ502000 | MGnify/ENA primary metagenome ERZ502000 (study PRJEB25962, sample SAMEA2042005) | human gut metagenome | biome: human gut; feature: human-associated habitat; material: faeces...
CTAAAAGCCGTGAACTCGGTGACGAACTTAAAAAGCAGCAGGAAGAACTGGGTGAAATTCAGGCCCGGTTTGACGAGCAGATGCTGCGTATGCCGAACTATCCCAGTCCGGACTGCCCGGTCGGACCTGATGAAAGCGCCAACGTTGTTCTGCGCAAGGTGGGCGAGCCGACCAAGTTTGACTTTACCCCCCGCGACCATATTGAGCTGATGGAGTTAAACGACTGGAGCGAAATGGAGCGCATTGCCAAAGTTTCCGGTTCTCGCACTTATGCAATTAAAAATGATTTGGCACAGTTGGAACTGGCCATTCACATGATGGTACTCGACAAACTGCGTTCTCACGGCTTTACGGTCATTACCGTACCTTCCATCTCCAAAGAACGGCCTTTGTACGGCCAGGGCTATCTGCCTTTTTCCCGCGACGAGATTTATTATATGCCTGCCGATGATTTATATCTTTCGGGAACAGCCGAATTGATTCTGAATTCCCTGCGTGCCGATGAAATTCTCAGCGAGAACGAACTGCCGATTCTCTATGCCGGATTTTCTCCCTGTTTCCGTCGTGAAGCCGGAGCCGCCGGAAAAGACACCCGCGGTTTGGTGCGGGTTCACCAGTTTATGAAAACCGAACAGTTTGTCATCTGCAAAAATGACGTCAACGAAAGTGACAAGTGGCATAAAAAGCTTCTGGCGATCTCCGAAGAAGTTTTGCAGGATTTGGAGCTTCCTTATCAGGTTCTTGATATCTGCACCGGTGATATGGGTGCACCGAAATATCGTCAGTATGACCTGGAGGCCTGGGTTCCTTCGCAGAACTGTTATCGTGAAACCCATTCCTGCTCCAACATCACTGATTGGCAGGCCCGCCGGACGAATTTGCGCTATCGCGACAATGCCGACGGCAAAGTTAAATATGTTCATACATTGAACAATACCGGCATCGCAACGCCCCGCGCTCTGGTTCCGTTTATTGAAAATCACCAGAATGCGGACGGTACGGTTAATATTCCGGTCAAGCTGCGGCCTTATCTCGGCGGCAAGACCAAAATCGGTAAAAACGCTTAAACTGAAAACCGCTCCTTGTGGGCGGTTTTTTTGCGGGAGAAAAAGCATGACGCCTTCTGACATCCGTAAAATAATCGACTTCTATCGCATTGTTGAAAAATTGTGTCTGGTCAGACGCGATGTAAAATTATCCGACGGCCGACCGGAGAATGATACCGCGCATATTTTGAAAACGGCTTATCTGGCAATGTCGGTCTTTCCTTATCTGCAAACAAAAGTCGATTTGACCAGAATGCTGGAGCTGGCTCTGGTTCATGATTTGGTTGAAGCCGAATGCGGTGATGTTCCTCTGGCTGCCCAACAGGGGGATTCTCAACTGAAAAAACAGAAGAAAGAAGCCGAAACCGCCGCCGTAAAACGTTATCGCCGAATGCTGCCCGCCGCTGCCGGCAGCCGGATTTATGACTTGTTTATGGAATATGAAAACAAAAGCAGCCGCGAAGCACAGATTGTTTATGTTCTGGATAAACTGGAGGCTGATTTTCAGGCCTGCCGTTATGGCGATGTCCGCTATTGGGGAGAGGGGGCGAACGGCGACTGGTATTATCGTTGCGTGATGAGCAGCGAAACCCCGGAAAAACCGTGGCTTGCCAAACTTAAAGAACTGCTGCTGGATCATCTGGAAGCCCAGTGTCTGAATATTTGCCGTATGGCCATGATTAAAAGCTGTGTTAAAACGAATGTTATTCCGTCAGAATTAAATTATCAGCGTCTGCCGTTAACCGATGCTTTGTCCGACTTTATGGATATCGTTGAAAAGCTGGCCCTGGTTAACCGGGATAACCTGTTGTCCGACGGAACGCCGGAAAGCGATGCCGACCATGTTGTTAAACTGTGTTTCCTGCTGTTGGTTCTTACCCCTTATCTGCAAAATCGGTTTGCTTGCGGAGAACTGCTGCGGCTGGCTTTAATCCATGATTTGCCGGAAGCGCTGGCCGGGGATGTTTCTTTGTCATCGCAGATTCGCTATCCGGAATTGAGAGTGCACAAAAAAGAAAAAGAAGCCGAAGCTGCCGCCGCTATCCGTGCCGTATTGCCGGCTCCGTTAAATCAGCAGTTTTTTGCTTTGTTTAGCGAATATGAAGCGGGAGTAACCCCGGAAAGCCGTCTGGTTAAATTGCTGGACAAACTGGAAGCAACCCTGCAAAGCAATCTTTATCATGACGGCGATGTCCGCTACTGGGGAAAATGTGATTGCGGCGACTGGTATTATCGTAACGCATTGACGCCGCATCCGGAAGTCAATGAACTGAATGAGCCCGCGGTATCCGCTTTGCAGGAGGAGATTATCCGCCTCTCCCGGGAAAATATTCTGAAAAGCGGCCTTTCTCTGCCTGAAACGGAAGCGGCCGCACAATAAAAAAGCCCTCCGGGGAGGAGGGCTCGGTCTTAACTGTTGCTGTTAAGGTTCTGAATTGCCAGCAAAAACGGAGAAATCAGCTTGGGTTGCGGCTTGGCGCCATAATGTTTTTCCAGCACCTGAATCTGATTTATCTTTTTCAAAACGCTGGCCGGAACTCTGGTATCTGCCGGCAGATAAAGGTCAAAACTGCTGTAGCTGCCGGTTGAGGTCATCGGCCGGCGGATCTTGCTGGAACAGTCTTTGTTGCCGCTGAAGATGCCGATGTGTCCGTGCGGATGCGAGGCGCTGCGTCCGTAAACGCCGACCCCGCCGTCGGGAACCACGGTGTTGTTGCTGACATGGCTTTTGATGCGGACAAAATGCGGATTGGCATCAAGTTGCCGCTTGGCCATATAAGCGCTTCGGCCGTACATTTCGCCCAATCCGGTTTCGCGGAAAGCTTTTTTGGCGCCGCGGAAACAATAGCCTTCACAGTTCATCCGGGCCGCGACGTCTTCGGCATTCTCAGCCAGCTTTATGGCTGTTGGGCTGGGAACCATCGCCGCCAGATCTTCGGCAGTGAATTCAATATCGGTATAAGACAGGTCGGCAAGGGTAACGACATTTTCTTCCGCCGCCGGAGAATCCTGTTGTGTCATGGCATTAATGAGCGTTTGCTCCAGCAAAGGGTTGATAAAGCCGAAATCGGTCAGTTCATAATCAGGATAACTTTTGTTCTCTTCTGCGGCCTGTGTGAATGAAGCCGTTAAACCGGCAGACTGGTCAGGCGTTATATCCGGCAGAGAAATCTGCTTACTGTTTAAAGCAGCTTTATATGACGCATTGTCGTTCATCGGGTAACCGTTGTATGCCCCGGTGGTGCTGAACAATGTGGCTGCAGCCACGCCGTAGCGTTTGATGTTGCGGCGGAAAGCCTTGGCCGCGTCTCCGCAGAATTCTTTAACCTGTCTGAAAAACGACATTCCTGATTTTTTCTTCGTGCCTGTCTTGGGGGCAGACTGTTTTTTAGCTGCCCGAACCGAAGAATCGATTTTAGCCTGCGGCTGAGAGGCGACAGCTGTTCCGTTATCCGGCTTATGTTCTGTTTCAGGTTGAGAAGGAACCGGTGCCTGAGACTGAACCGGCTTTACGAAATCATCTGCCGGTTTGTTTACTTGAAGGTGAATTTCTTCACTCGTAATTTTCTCAGCTTCATCGACAACCGGATGTTCGGCGACAGTCTCGCCCGTCATTGGTACCGAAACCGTCTCGGCCGGATTTTCTGTTTCCCGTTGTATGCGGAGAGCCGTATTGTCGGAGACCTCTTTTACGCCGGATTTTGTTTCCCGAATGTTCATGGAATATTCCTCCGACATAGGAGCTGCGGCTGTCTCTGCCGTGTCTGATTCAAAAATTTCATTGTCGGGAAGAACAAATTCATCGGCAGTGCCGCGGGACATGGCATCCAAATTGAATGTTTCAGACATTTCTGCCGAAACAGCGCCCTGTCGGCGGGTCGTCTGATAACGATGCTGCTCGAGCATAATTTTGGCCTTGGTTGCTTCGGGAGAATATTCATAACGCATCTGACCGCCGTGCTTATAATAGTTGCGGCCGAATTCTTCAATATATTCTTTCATTAAATCCAATGCGTCATTATCAATGTTGAGCTTCCCTTCGGCAAAGAGTTTAATCTGCTCTTCGGCCTCCTCGACGATTTGAGCAAATTTGGCATTGACAATATGCCGGACTTGCAGATTTTGCTGGGCATTTTTGCAGAATTCATAGATTTCTCTGATTTTCAGTAATTTTTGCTTGGTAATATGATGAGAATTGTTAGCTGCGACTGAGGAATAAGTGTCGTCATTAAATGTCATTTTCTTACCTTCCTGCATGTTTTTTTAGCTGATGTGACAAAATATAACAAATTTTTGTCATTATGTAAAGGGTGGAATTTTAATTTTAATAAAAGTGTAACATTGAAAATATTGTTGAATAACAATAGGTTATTGTGAGATATAACGAATTTCATATTCCGCTATAACTTTCGTTATATAATTGTGTTTTGTCTATTTTAAGCTGCTCCGCGGAATGGTTTTGGGCTTTATGAAATCTCAGATAGGTTCAGAGATTGCCGGCGCTGGAAAAATTGATGCGCGGGTCAACTAAGGAATAAGTGATGTCGCTGAGTAATTTCAGCAGCAGGCCTAAAAGCGCAAAAATGTATAAGGTTCCGAAAATAACCGGATAATCGCGGGTCATAATGGCTTCGTAGCCGAGCAGACCCAACCCGTTAAGTGAAAAAATAACTTCAATCAGCAACGAGCCGGTAAACAGCATTTTAATCAGCAGCGTCGGAAAACCGGCAACCACAATCAGCATTGCATTGCGAAAGACATGCCCGTATAAAACCTGATTTTCACTCAGGCCTTTGGCGCGGGCAGTCAAAACATACGGCTTGTTGATTTCATCCAGAAACGAATTTTTTGTCAGCATGGTCAGGCTGGCAAATCCTCCGATAACCATGGCTGTCACCGGCAGGGGAATATGCCAGAAATAATCAATGATTTTGCCGAACAGGGAAAGCTGCTCCCAGTTGTCGGAAGTGAGTCCCCTCAGCGGAAACCAGTGCAGATAAGTTCCTCCGGCAAAAAAGACAATCAGAAACACCGCAAACAGAAAAACCGGAATAGCCGCCCCGATGATAACCGCAAAAGAAGTCCAGACGTCAAAAGCGCTTCCGTCGCGTACGGCTTTTTTTATGCCCAGCGGCAGCGCAATCAGATAAATAATCAAAGTTGACCACAGTCCCAATGAAACGGAAACCGGCAGCCTTTCCCAAATCAGACGGCTGACGGATTTATCCTGATAATAGCTTTTGCCGAAATCAAACCTGGCATAAGAACTGACCATTTGCCAAAAGCGTTCATGCAGAGGTTTGTCAAATCCGAATTGTTTTTCCAGCTCTTTGATTAGATCCTCGGGCACGCCCTGCGCTCCCTGATACTTTGCCGCCGACTGATTCATGTTTACCGCCGCGGTGGAGGTAAACTGCGACTTTGAATCAACGTTAAAACCGCGGTATTTGGCCAGAGTGTGTTCCACCGGTCCGCCCGGTGCTGTCTGGATAATCAGAAAATTGATTGTCAGAATGCCCAGCAGTGTCAGCGGAATCAGCAGCAGGCGTTTAATAATGTAATTTCTCATTTGTTGTCCTTTCCTGCCGGGGTTTGGGCCCACCATGTCATCGGCTGAAAACCGGCCTTGACTTTGCTGTGCGGAAACATGAATTTGTTGTGATAAGCTACCCGCTGAGCCGGAGAATACCACTGCGGAATCATATAGTTTTCCGTCAGCAGAACCCTGTCGAGCGCACGCACATACGCTTCATAGTCGTCTTTTTCCTGTGCTGCGATTAACCCCTTGATTAACTGGTCGGCAACCGGGTTTTTGATGCCCATAATGTTATAGCTTCCCCTGACGTCAGCTGAAGCGCTGCCCCACATTTCGGCCTGTTCGTTGCCGGGCAGGCGGCTGACGCCGTAGGAGATAATCGCCATGTCAAAATCAAAATTGTCCAGCCGGTTTTTAAAAATATTTACTTCCAAATTGCGAAAAGTCAGTTTGATGCCGATTTTGGCCAGATTATTGATAAAAGGCAGCATCACCCGTGTAAAGGTGTTGCCGTTGGCCGAATTGCTTAAAACTTCAAATGCCAGTGGTTCCCCGGTTTTCAGATTGGTCATTTTTCCGTTTACAAAGTCATATCCGGCTGCCCGCAGCAACTTGACGGCTTCCTTCAGGTGCCGCCGTGTTTCCTTGAAGTCTTTGTGCCGCGGATTTGCCGGAACCGTTGTAAAAACTTCGTCCGGCAACTGCCGCCGGTATCTGTTCAAAATTGCCAGTTCTTTTCCTTGCGGCAGGCCGGTCGCTTCCATGCCCGTATTGGTAAAATAACTGTACAGGCGCCGGTACTGGTTATAAAACAGTTTATCGTTGGCCCAGTCAAAGTTAAAAGCCAGTGCAATCGCCTGTCGGACACGCCGGTCCTGAAATTGGGGCTTGCGCAGGTTGAAAGCAAACATTTGCAGCACGGCCGCGTTATTATGAGCCATTTCCTGTTTGATTATCCTGCCTTCTTTAACCGGACGGTTGTCATATCCGGTAACCCAGATTTTGGCAATATATTCTTCCCGTACGTCTATACTGCCGGCAAACAGGGCCTGCAAAGTGACAGTCGTATCCTGATAATAGTCAAAACGAACTTCGTCAAAGTTAAAAAAGCCCTTGCGGCTGGGCAAATCTTTCGCCCAGTAATCCGGATTCCGCCGGAAAACCAGATACCGTCCCGGTTCATATTTTTCCAATCGGTAAGGGCCGCTGCCGAGCGGAATGCGCAGTGACGGTTTGCTGAAGTCAAGCCCCTCCCAGTCTTTGGCCGAATAAATTTTTATTTGTGACAAAATCAGCGGCAGTTCTTTGTTCTGCGAACCTTTTTTGAAATAAAAGCGCACTTCCCGCGGATTAATTTTTTCCACCCGCTCCACATCTGCATAATAAACCTTATAAAGCGGCTGTCCTTTTTCTGTCAGAGCCTTGTAGCTGAAAATAACGTCATCGGCGGTAATCGGCGTCCCGTCTTGAAATTTGGCCCGTTCATCCAGCAGAAAGCCGACATACGAATTGTCTTCCGGCAAATCAAAGGCCTTTGCAACCAATGGATAAACCGTCGCCGGATCGTCTGCCGGAACAATGCCCAGACTGTCCAAACTCAGATTGGCCACCTGCGGCGTAGCATTTCCTTTAAAGATAAACGGATTGAAATTGTCAAAACCGCCATATTCCGGCATCACGATTCGCCCGCCTTTGCGCGCCTGCGGGTCGGCATAGTCGAAATGGGTAAAATCATGTTCGTATTTGGGATGATGATACAGGGCAATCTGCGGCAGAATCTCAGCCGTTGCCGGAAACGGCAGCAACAACAGACCGCTCAGCAGCCAAAGGCGGATTTTTTTATTTATTGTAATTGTCCTCATCCGTCCATCCGCTGAAGGGATATGCATAATCTTCGTCTTTTGCCTGTGTCAGTCGGGATTTCCTTGTTTCTGCCGGGTAAGCGGTTTCCGTCTCCGGTTTGGCCTCCGCCCGCGGCTGAATGCCGGTCATCTCCTCCCATTCCCGTTTGAGGGAGTTGAGTGTTTTCTGTGTATTGGTAAAGCCGATTTCCGTTTCCTCCATGCTCGAAAAAGTCGGCTGCTTTCTTATGTCTTCGACGGCTGGTTCCCTTTCTTCGGCAAAGCGGCTTCTTTCCTTGTCGTCTCTTTCTTCTTCACTGCGGGTGATAACCGGCGCCGGCATGGCGTCGTCGTCATGTCGCACGTCAACAAACGGCGTTTGCGGTTCACTGTCGGTTTCCGCCGTGCCGAAACTGCGTTCCAGAGCCATTGAAAAGGGATCCCTGTCGCCGTTCGTTTCCGGTTCTTCTTGGGGCCGGCTGCGGTGCTTAAACGGATTGAACATATCCATAAACGATTTACGGTCGCCGTCTTCCGTTTGCGAAACGGCGGCAAAAGAAAAGTTTTCGTGCTGAGGTCTGAGTTCGCGGTGTAAAGGTTCTCTTTCTTCCGTTGCCGGAGCAGAAGCGGAAAGCCCGCTGAACCGGCGTGATTCCGGTGAAGTTTCCTCATTTTCCTCCCTGAGGTCGCCGAAGTCGCGCTTGCGGCGGATTTGTTCGCCCCAGGGGGCAAGAATGGAATAGACCTTGCCGTAAACTCCGGTTTCGACCATTGTCAGAAAAATGCGCTCTTTGTCATGTTTTTCCAAAATACCGAGCAGATTTTGATATCGGGCGCAAAATTCCAGAATTGTCCCTGCCAAAACTTTGTCGTTTTGGGCCTTGAGAACCAGCCGGCTGCCGAAATTGCCCTGATTGGCGTCAATTTCGATAATTACTTTGCCGAATGCCCATTTGGCGCCGTTGCGAGTTTTGGCCCACAGGGAATCTATCTGCTCGGGCGCAGCCAGTGCCCCGCGCTGAATAATTTCGGCCAGCAGTTCGTTCATGTCGGTTATGAACAGGTCAAATTTATTGAGAATGAAACCGTCTTTGCCGTTTTGTTCGGCTTCCAGCATAATCCGTGCGATTAAATCCGTATATTCCAGATTCTTTTTCATCTGTTTAAACAAACTGTACATATTGTCGTTCAGGCGGTGGAAGTTCAGATATTGGGTCACGTAACCGAAAATCATCCACAAGACGAGAACCGGCAGCACCAGCAGCGCGATATACAAGGAAATGTCCGACAGTCCCAAACTGCCGAAACTCATGCCGCCGAGCTTGTCTTTCAAATACATGAACATATAAATCAACCACAGGAAAGTTGAAAAGACCGAGGCAAAAAAAGCTAAAGCTAACACGAACGGAAACTCCCGGTTAATAAACAAAATCTGCCCTTTATACTATTCCATCTGCGGCAGATTTCAATTAAAATCTTTGCAAAACGCCCTGCTTTGGGATATTAGGGGCGATAAATCAACAACAAACAAAAATAATAGTCGAAATTTTGAAATTTTTGTGCTAAGAAACCAGCAGGACTAAATTTATAAAGAGAAAAAACACCATGAGTAATAACAATACATTGGTTTTGGATTTTGAAAAAAATATCGTTGAAATCGAAGCTAAGATTGAAAGTTTAAAACTCTTGGCCAAAGACCAGGATGTCGATATCGCCCAGGAGGTTAACCGTTTGGAACAAAAACTCGAAAAACAGGTCAAGCTGACATACGCTAACCTGACCCCGTGGCAGAAACTTCAGGTTTCCCGCCATCCCCAGCGCCCGCACTGTCTGGATTATGTTCATGCCCTGATTGAAGATTTTACCCCGCTCTGCGGCGACCGCCTGTTTGGCGACGATGAGGCTATGATCGGCGGTATCGGCCGCTTTAAGAATATTTCCGTCGTTGTCATCGGACAGGAAAAGGGCTCTGATCTTGAAACCCGTATGAAACATAATTTCGGTATGGCCAAGCCGGAAGGGTATCGCAAGGCACAGCGCCTGATGGATATGGCTGACAAATTCAATATGCCGGTTATCGCATTCGTCGATACCGACGGCGCTTTCCCGGGCATCGACGCCGAAGCCCGCGGTCAGGCCGAGGCAATTGCTTCATCAATTGAAAAATGCTTGCAGATTCATGTGCCGATTATCTCAATCGTTATTGGTATGGGCGGTTCCGGCGGTGCCATTGCCATTGCCACGGCTAACCGGATTCTGATGCTGGAACACTCAATTTATTCGGTTATTTCTCCCGAAGGCTGCGCTTCCATTTTGTGGCGTTCGGCCGATAAAGTTCAGGAGGCGACCGAAGCGTTGAAACTCACCGCGCAGGATTTGCGTAAATTCGGCGTGATTGACGAGATTATCAAAGAGCCGGTCGGCGGCGCCCATCGCGACCCCAAAACCACTATTGAAAAGGTTGGCGACAGCATTCTTAAACATTTGAAGGAGCTGCTGCCGTTGAGCGGTGACGAATTGAAAAAGCAGCGCACGGCCAAGTTCCTGGCCATGGGGCGCAATTTGCCGGAAAATTAAAGGAAAGCCATGACCGTCGGAAGTTTTTATCTGCCCTGGGAGGGACTGCTCGGAGGACTGGTCGTCATCTTGCTGCTCGGCAATATGATTGTTTTGCTGCGGCGAGGTGCTTCAAAAGAGTTGTCTTCGTTGGCGGATACGCTGTTTCGCGGTCAGGCCGAGCTGGCCGGACGTCTGACCCAGCTGTCGGAAAATAATCAGAATTCTCAGAACCGTATTGCCGAAGCTATAAACGAGCAGAAACTGTCGGTGCTGAAAATAATGGATGAAAAGCTGCTGGCCGTTACCAAAAGCGTCGGCGACGGATTGCAGCAGTCAACCGCCAAAACGACGGAAACGCTGCACGACCTGCGTGAACGTCTGGCCAAGATAGATGTTGCCCAGCAGAAGATTTCCAGTTTGTCGGAGCAGGTCGTCTCGCTGCAGGAAGTCCTTTCCAACAAGCAGGCGCGCGGCGCTTTCGGCGAGATTCAGCTGAATGACCTCGTCACTTCGGCATTGCCGCCCTCGGCTTATGCTTTTCAGGTTGTGCTCGGTAATCAGAAACGCGCCGACTGCGTGCTGAATCTGCCCAATCCGCCGGGAATGATTGTGATTGACTCCAAATTTCCGCTTGAAAGCTATCAGGCGCTCCGCAATGCCCAAACCGACCGCGAAAAGGTTGAGGCTGAGCGCTTTTTCCGTGCTTCGGTGCTGAAGCATATTAAAGATATTTCCGAGAAATATATTATTCCCGGCGAAACCGCGGAATCTGCCCTGATGTTTCTGCCCTCGGAAGCCATATACGCCGAACTGCATTCCAATTTTACCGATGTGGTTGAAGTCTCCTACCGTTCCAAAGTCTGGATTGTTTCGCCGACCACGCTGATGGCCACACTTAATACGGTGCGCGCGGTATTAAAAGACGCCCGTATGCGGGAAATGGCCGGCGTTATTCAGAAAGAAGTCGGCAGCCTGACTGAAGACATTTCCCGGCTTGATGACCGCATTGAGAGCCTGAGCAAGCATTTTGACATGGCTTCGCGCGATATCGGCGACATCAAGGTTTCTTCCGGAAAGATTTCCCGCCGGATTGACCGGATTGAAGATATTCAGCTCGGCAATGACAAAACGACGGTCGGCGTTGAGCATCTGGCCTCCTGAAACCGGAATAATAATATGGGATAACTCATAATAAAATTTTTGCATTTTACCAAATTGCGATATTGATTTATGGAATAAAAGCGGATAACTTATCTGCTGATAACAATAAAAGGAAAATAAAGAGGTATTATCGTGACTAGATCTGAATTAATTGAAAGAATTGCCAATAAAAATCCCCATTTAATGCTGAAAGACGTTGAGCGTATCGTTGCCGTCGTATTTGATAAAATCATCAGCTCTCTGGCGGCCGGAGAACGTGTCGAGTTCCGCGGCTTTGGCGCTTTTTCGATTCGTAAACGCACGCCCCGGGTTGCCAAAAATCCCCGCACCGGCGAACAGGTTCAGGTTGAAGAACGCAATATTCCTCATTTTAAAACCGGAAAACAACTGCATGAATTGCTGAATCCGAAAAAATAATTCCGAAATTTTAGCGAAAGGGCTGGAACATGGGTTTTATGAAACTGTTGATAGGCTTGCCGATATTGATTGTTATTCTGATTTTTGCATTCGTGAATAATGATTTGGCGACGTTTGACCTCTGGCCTTTTTACTTTGAAATAACCGTATCTTTGAGCGTGGCGGTTGTTTTCTTCATTCTGTTGGGCTTTATTCTCGGCCTGGTATGGATGTGGATGTCTTATGCCCCGGTGCGCAAGGCGTTGCGTCAACAGGTTAAGCAAAACAAAAAACTGAGCAAAGAACAGCAGAAACTGGTTGAAAAGGTTTCGGGGCTGCAGTCCAATCTGGACAGCTTTAAGGCCGCCGAAGCCGCTAAACCCAAACCGACAATAAAAGAAAGGTTTAAGGCCGCTTTCTCCCGTAAGCCGAAGACCGGCGAAGCTGCTGAAACCAAATAACTGAAATGGTATAAACATGAACTGGTTAACTGATTTCGTACGTCCGAAAATAAAAAAAGTCACCCCGAAAGAGATTGCCGACAATCTGTGGGTCAAATGCCCGATTTGCGGTCAAATGCTCTTCTCCAAGGAAATGAAGAAAAGCCTGTATGTCTGCACTTCCTGCGGCCATCATCTGCGTCTCTATGTTGACAAACGGCTGAAAATGCTTTTTGACGGCGAGTTTAATGAAATCGCTCTGCCCAAGGTTAAGGAAGATCCGCTCAAATTCAAGGACACCAAAAGATATACCGACCGTCTTAAGGCTTATCGCAAATCAACCGAAAGCAATGACGCCATCCGTGTTGCCCAGGGCGACATCGGCGGCATTCCCTGCGTCGTCGCCGCAATGGATTTCTCTTTTATGGGCGGCTCTATGGGAATGGCCGTCGGCGAGGGAATAGTTAAAGCGGCTGAAGTTTCTGCCCGCAATAATTACCCGCTGATTATTGTCGCTTCCTCCGGCGGCGCCCGCATGCAGGAGGGCATTTTCAGCCTGATGCAGATGGCCAAGACCAGCGCCGCCATCCAGCGCTTTTCGGCAAAGGGCGGGCTGTACGTCAGCGTGCTGACCCATCCCACCACCGGCGGCGTGACCGCCAGCTTTGCCAGCCTTGGCGACATCATGCTGGCCGAGCCGGGGGCGCTGATCGGCTTTGCCGGGCCCCGCGTCATTGAGCAGACCATCGGCGAAAAGCTGCCCGCCGGGTTCCAGCGCAGCGAGTTCCAGTTGGAGCACGGCTTTGTGGATCAGGTGGTGCCCCGCAGTCAGCTGCGGGATACGCTGATCCAGGTCCTGCAGCTTCATGCCGGAGGGAAACACGAATGATAAAAGATATTTTGGAGCAGCTGGCCCCGCTGGACGCACAGATCGCCGCGCTGAAGGGCAGCGGCAGTGACATGGAGGCCATCACCGCCCATGCGTCCGAACTGGCAGAGCTGGCGGTGGAAGAGGACGAGATCCTGCGCTCCTGCGGCCCGCTGACTGCCGAGGATCGGGTCTTTCTGGCCCGTCACCCGGAGCGTCCGCACATCGACGAGACGATCTCTGCCCTGTTCACGGATTTCTTTGAGCAGCGCGGCGACCGGCAGTGCAAGGAGGACGCGGCCATTCTGGGCGGCGTGGCCCGTTTCCACGGGATGCCGGTGACAGTCATCGGCCACCGCAAGGGCTCCACGCTGGAGGAAAATCTGGCCTGCAACTTTGGAATGCCGGGGCCAGAGGGTTACCGCAAGGCTCTGCGCCTGATGAAGCAGGCTGAAAAATTCGGTCGTCCCATCATCACCTTTATCGACACGCCGGGCGCTTACCCCGGCAAGGATGCCGAGGAGCGGGGGCAGGGCG
>ENA-OPWC01001794-OPWC01001794.1-human-gut-metagenome-genome-assembly--contig:-NODE-1794-length-13320-cov-2.381681_pt1 | contig 13320 bp, 8 predicted proteins | sample MGYA00241504_ERZ502000 | MGnify/ENA primary metagenome ERZ502000 (study PRJEB25962, sample SAMEA2042005) | human gut metagenome | biome: human gut; feature: human-associated habitat; material: faeces...
CTGTCAAGAACGCTGATCTGTTTTACAGAATCCGGAATAGCATCGATCAGTGCCTGTGCGCAGAATGGTCTGTAAAGACGAACTTTAACAACACCAACTTTTTTGCCTGCTGCTGCAAGGTAATCGATTGTCTCTTCGATTGTATCGTTTACGGAACCCATAGCGATGATGATGTGTTCAGCATCCTCAGCTCCATAGTAGTTGAACAGTTTGTAATCTGTTCCGATCTTTTCATTAACTTTGTCCATGTATTCCTGAACTACTGCCGGAAGAGCATCGTAGTATGGGTTACATGCTTCTCTTGCCTGGAAGAAGATATCCGGGTTCTGAGCTGAACCTCTCTGACATGGGTGATTTGGATTCAGTGCATGTGCACGGAATTCGTCAACTGCATCCATGTTAACCATATCTTTCAGATCTTCGTAATCCCATGTCTCGATTTTCTGAATCTCGTGGGAGGTACGGAATCCGTCGAAGAAGTTGATAAATGGAACTTTGCCTTTCAGTGCTGCACAGTGTGCAACCGGTGTCAGGTCCATAACCTCCTGTACGCTGGATTCGCAGAGCATTGCGACTCCGGTCTGACGACAGGCGTAAACGTCTGAATGATCTCCGAAGATGGAAAGTGCGTGGCTTGCAAGGGCACGAGCGGATACGTTGAATACGCCCGGGAGCTGCTCGCCGGCAATTTTATAAAGGTTCGGGATCATCAGAAGAAGTCCCTGGGATGCGGTGTAGGTTGTGGTAAGAGCTCCGGCTGCCAGTGATCCGTGTACTGCACCTGCTGCTCCTGCCTCAGACTGCATCTCAGTTACCTGAACTTCCTGTCCGAAAATGTTCTTTCTTCCCTGGGTTGCCCACTCATCGGTATGCTCCGCCATAACGGATGAAGGGGTAATTGGGTAAATAGCTGCTACGTCGGTATACGCATAAGACGCATGTGCTGCAGCCTGGTTACCATCCATGGTTTTCATCTTTCTAGCCATTTGATTTTATCCTCCTTAAAAAATGATGACCAAAAATTACTTTGGCTTTTCTCAGGTTGGTGTTCTGCCGGGTTTCGGTTGCCTCCGCGCTTCGAAAAACCCGGATAAGGGCATGGCAATGCCACTATGTCCAGTATTTGAATTATAACACCGATTGGGCATTCTGTCCAGATTTTCTGTGGGTGTTCAGGGAAAAATACAAGTTTTTTACAACTTCTGGTAATTCCGCGTCGAATTTCTCGATAAAAAAAGAAGGAACGACCCGCATATTTTTTCTCTTCTGCGGACAGTTCCTTTGCTTCTTTTATTTCTGATTCTGCGCCTCAATCTGTTCTGCGAGGTCGGTTAGATAAACCCATCTCTCGGTTTTTTCTTCCAGAGCAGCTTCGGTCTTCTCTTTTTCCACCATCAGTTCGGCGAGCTTTGCAGAGTTGGTGGCGTTTTTGAGCATCTGATCGTCAAGCGATGCAATCTTTTCCTCGAGTACAGCGATATCGTCATCGATGGTCTCGTACTCGCGCTGTTCTTTGAACGTAAATTTCAGGCGGGTCGGACGTTTCTGCTTCCAGTCATTGTTCTTTAACTTTGCAGGTTCGTCCGCGGACGTTTTGGACGGCGCTGCTTTTGCCGTTTCTTCCGCACTTCCGCCGAAACGGCGTTCTTTTGCTTCGAGGTAATCGGTGTAGCCGCCCTCGTACTGCAGAAGATTTCCGTTTCCGTCGAATTCGAAGATGCGGTCCACGACGTTATCCAGGAAATAGCGGTCGTGGGAAACGGTGATGACGATGCCGACGAACGTGTTCAGGAAATCCTCAAGCACGGTCAGGGTCGGGATATCAACGTTGTTGGACGGCTCGTCGAGGATCAGAACATTGGCGCCGCTCACTAAGACGGATAAGAGATACAGTCTCCGTTTTTCGCCTCCGGAGAGTTTGGAAATCGGGGTGTACTGCATATCCGGTGTGAACAGGAAGCGTTCGAGCATCTGCGATGCGCTGATGCGGCCGTCACGGGTCTGGACATACTCAGCGATATCTTTCACGTAGTCGATCACGCGCTGATTCGTATCCATGTCCGGCTCTTCCTGTGCCAGATAGCCGATGCGGATCGTGTCGCCGATTTCGATGGTTCCCGCATCCGGCAGGACTTCTCCGGTGATCATCCGCAGCATTGTGGATTTTCCGCAGCCGTTCGGGCCAATGATGCCGACACTCTGGTTCCGCAGGAAGATGTATTCGAAATCTTTCATCAGCGTTTTATCGCCGAAGGCTTTGCTGACGTTATGGAATTCAATCGTTTTCTTTCCCATGCGGGTCTCGACAGCATCCATCTCCACGACAGCGTCTGCGGTCGGTGCCGTGCCATTTTTGAGTACTTCGAGACGTTCGAGTCTTGCGCGCTGTTTTGTGCTTCTTGCGCGGCAGCCGCGTTTCGCCCATTCGAGTTCCATGCGCAGGATGCTCTGGCGTTTCCGTTCAGAGGCGAGTTCCATCTCCTCGCGCTCAGCTTTCAGTTCCAGAAAACGGGAATAGTTGGAATCGTAGCTGTACATTTTTCCGTGGCTGATTTCGAGGATGCGGTTCGACACTTTATCCAGGAAATAACGGTCATGGGTGACCATAAAGACGGTTCCGCGGTAATTTTTCAGGTAATCCTCGAGCCACTGGATCGACTCGATGTCCAGGTGGTTGGTCGGCTCGTCCAGCAGGAAAATCGAGGGCCGGCGCAGCAGCAGTTTCGCCAGCTCGATGCGCATGCGCCAGCCGCCCGAAAATTCGCTCGTGGCACGCTGGAAGTCGCTACGCTTGAATCCCAGACCGAGCAGCGTCTTCTCGATGTCCGCTTCGCGGGTATCGCCGCCCAGGATGTGATAATGGTCGGTCGCTTCGTTCAGCCGGTGGAGCAGCGATTCGTAGTCGGACGATTCGTAGTCGGTGCGCTCGGCGATTTCGCGGGTGAGGCGGGCGATTTCGGCTTCGAGCTTCAGCACTTCGTCGAAGGCTTTGGCCGTCTCTTCGACGAGTGTCGTAGTGTCCGCTACGCGCATCTGCTGCGGGAGGTAGCCGATCGTGCATTCGCCGTTGTAGGAGATCGAACCCGAGGTGGGCTGCTGTTCGCCCACGATCAGACGCAGCAGAGTCGTTTTACCGGCGCCGTTCTTACCGACCAGGCCGATGCGGTCCTTGGGGTTGATGAGCAGGGATATGTTGTCGAAAAGCGTCCAGCCGCCATAGCTGACGGTGAGGTTGTCTAAAGAGATCATGGTTTCGTTTTCTGCGATTTTCCGTGCGTGCGGAACGCCCGGCTTGCCGGAAGTAGGTGCTTGGGTGAAAGGAGTCGGAGGTTAGCTCTGCAACATTCTCTCGATCTCCGCCTGCGGGTCCGGGGCGCCGAAGACGGCGCTGCCGGCGACCAGAGCGTCGGCTCCGGCGTCGAAGAGCAGGCGCGAGTTATGGGCAGAGATGCCGCCATCGACTTCGATCACTGCGGTAGATTCCGTTTCGTCGATCATGGCACGCAGTTCCCGGATTTTCTCCAGCGAGTCGGGCATGAAAGACTGTCCGCCGAAACCCGGCTCGACGCTCATGACGAGCACCAGGTCGATCAGGGGTACGATGTCGCGCAGCACTTCGACCGACGTGGCGGGCTTGATCGAAACGCCCGCTTTGGCGCCAGCGCGGTGGATCAGGTCGATGCACCCTTTGGGATTGAGCGTGGCTTCGTAGTGGAAGGTGACGATTCCGGCGCCTGCCTCGGCGAAGCGGGTGACGTATTTTTCGGGTTCGACGATCATCAGATGTACGTCCAGCAGTTTGGACGTGGCCTTGCGGATGGCTTTCATCACCGGGAATCCGAACGAGATATTAGGGACGAATACGCCGTCCATGACGTCGATATGCACCCATTCGGCGGCGCTTCGGTCGATCATCTGCGTATCGCGTTCCAGGTGGCCGAAATCGGCCGACAGCATCGAGGGGGATATGATTCGTTGCATGGTTTTAGATTCTTAAAACTGAATAATAGAAACAAAGACAATTTTGGAGTAGAGTTTACCCAAAATACCTTGTTATTTTTGGCAAAGATAGTAAATTCGAAATAGAATGAGGATGTCGGGCAGGGGAATTTATTTGTAGTTGTTTGGCGTTGTAATATTTCCGGTCTGTTTATGCTTTGTATTACGGACAGTCTTGTTGTAATTATTTTAGTTGTTATGCTGGTTTTACAGGGATTCTGTTGAACAGGAACGAGAAGAGAGAGGCATTGCCTCTCTCTTCTCGTTCCGAAAAATACTTTTTTCTGTTGCAATGCTTGTCGCCGGTTTTAACGAACCGATATCGGCTCGACGGTATTCTGAAGACGATATATGTAATCCGGCCATTCCGTCTGTACGTTGGTACCCGTGCGGAAATATGCATTTGTTAAAGGAATGTTGGTCTGCATGTTCGAAAGCGACATCGAACTGGACATAGGAATAGGTGATGCACCTTCCTTGGAGAGCGGCCCAATCAATACTCTCTCTATTTCGCTATAGTTACCAGAGGCATCTTCGGCCATCGAGAGGAATGTGCCTTGCTGGTCGGCCGGGAAGAGAATCAGTGTGGACGTTTCGTCTTTGAGTGTCGCTTCCGTGCTGACGTTTGTCAAAATAGCTGATAACATCTCTTCTTCGGGATATTTGGTTTTGTCGGTGTAGTCGGCCGACAAACCTAGGAAATACCAGTGGGCCGCGTCGGAGCTATGGCTGATTTCGATGTCTATGGCTAGCAGGTTCTTGCCGGCTAATGAACTTAATTCGGGATCGAGTAGAGCCAGTTGGTCGCAGTCGTAATAAGCCCGCATCCAAGCTTTGGCCCAAGCGGACGAAACGGTTGCTTTTGGTGTCGTTAATTTCTCGCCGACAAAGACTTCACCTGCCAGCGTGCCATCGAAGTTCATACAGACAGCGAACGGGATATATTCCGTTTCCGGAGAGAGGAGTCCGGCAGGGCTTTCCGGGCCGAAAGACATGGTGACCGCACCACGAGCACAGAATCCGCGAACGATCTCTCCGATCGTGTAGCCCTGTTCCTCGTAAGTCGTGAATATCTGTTGCTGATAAGCGCGTACGGTCTCTTCATTCGATCCGTATTGTGCGTATTTTTCGGCAGGTAAGAGCTCATACCAGTATAATACGCTCGGGTCGCTGGGTGTGACGGAAACTTCCGCGCTACGGGCCGTCAATTTAGCGGGATCGATGCTGAATTCAAAAACTGTTTCGGAGGGGTCGCCAGCCGGAATAGTCTGGAACGAAGCCGACTCAACACTGGTTGTACGACCGGCTTGGTAACCGAATACCACGACGGAATAAGACGTGTTTGGGTCCAGTGCGTTTATTGTGCGGATTTGCGATCCCGTGTAAATATCGTAAAGTCCTGTGTTCATCAGAATTCCGTTCGCATCGATATAGGCGTCGGCGAGTTCCTCTGGAGTCCCTTGTGATGAAACGGCTATAAACCAAGTGTAGGGATCCTGATTGGTGGGAGTAATCGAGATTTTGGCTGATGCATAAGAGACGTCTTCGTCGGGAATCTTGATTGAGAATGTATTTAGGGATACCGGAGTCTTCTGGCTTTCGAATGTGTATTGGGAGACTTCCGAAAGCGGGTTACCCTCCTTGTCGATCGCAGCGGCCAACAGATGGTAGGTCGTCGATCCGAAAAGACTTTGGAGCGTGTTGTTGAATGGTCCTGTGTGGGTGATGTCGGCTACGGCACCGGCTCGGTCGAATCCTTCTTCCTGAATGCCGTACTCAATGTCGCTTTCGAGCATATCTTTGAATAAAGCGTCTTTATTTTTATTTGCGTCTGTAAATTCCTTGTCGGTAGCACGAGTCCAATACCATGTTTGTGTATTGTCTGATGGTGTGATGGAAATCTCGGCTGCATTCGGACTCAAGGTTTGGACATCGAATGTGAAAGTCATTTCGACGGGATTGGATTGCTCTCCTTCGGATGGAGGAGTTATGTCCGGCTCATTTTCCTTGTTGCAAGCGCCTGACAGGATTCCGCACAAGAATAGCATGTTGATATAAAGAAGTCTGTGCTTTATGTTTTTTGATATATGTTTCATGGCTTGGTGTTTTTTTGTTGGAAATATTTTCAGCCGTCATTAAAGAAGACGGCTGAAAATATAGATTACTTGTGTCTGTTTACAAAGCAGTGAAGCCGTCCATCGGACCGACATAGTCAGCTATTACTTTGATTTTGTGTCCGAGTGGAGCTACGAAGAAGCCTTCGTAGTGGAGCGTCCATTTTTGGCTTCCGCTGTCATAAGACAGATTCAGGTCGCCTTCCATGAGTACATACGGAAATATGGGATCGTCCAAATCCTGTCCGAGCGTGGCGTATGAGTAGCCGGGAATGAACTCGATCTGTGTGGGATCGAAGCCTGCGGCCGATGCATCCGGAGCACGATTAATAAAGAAGAGGCGCATGTTGGCTTCTCCTTCGGTGTCGGGTTGAAGGTCAATACGTCCAATATAGGAACGCTCGTAACCTTCCAAATCTGACGTAAGTCCGTATGAAACTACGGCTGGAGTATTTGAATAGGTGTCTTGCCATACATTATATTGAGGCTCCTCGGGATCTTCGCCTCCTCCTTGTTCCCCTATAGAACCTTGGAACGACCCAGTCAGCGTGCTTCCGTAAACGACTTGTGCCGACGCGTTTTCCTGATAGATAATATCGTATGAATCACGGGCGTCGATTGTGAGCGTGTATTCGTTGGTTTCCGGACTCACTTCAACTTTTATCGAGCCGGTTTTGTAGCCGATTTCCGACGGGCCGAGTGTACCGTTGATGTAAACGGGAGCGTTGGCGAAATAGGCTTTGGCCAACGATACGGTTCCTGCTTCTCCATTTTCGCTGATTGGGTAGTTACCCGTTGCGAGCGTTTCGGTTTCGGAATGGAATACCAGCGAGAACTGTTTCAGGTCGGGGTGAGCAGAACTGCGTAGCGGAAGGGCGATTGTCTTCTTTTCGGCATTCCATTTGGCCCCTCCGGTTTCGTCGAATACCACATTGTTGAGAGAATAGTTCTTTAACTCCATCTCGTGCGAGAGTATGCCGGAGAATCGACCGGTAAACTTGGTTTCGCTTTTGGATAATGTGCCTGTAATGGTCAGAATTACAGTGTTTGCCGTGCCTCGTTCAATTTTGACCAATGTCCCTGCAGGAAGGTTGTCGTCAATGTCGCTATTCCCTTCGATGTCTATCAGATAAGAGGAGGATACTGTTTTATAAAGGTCTTCTGCAAGCAGGCTGCCGTTTCTCTAGGCGCCGTTGTTTTCGATACCTTCAAGTTTGATTTGGGTCTGATAAACACTTGTGTTGTCCGTTTCGAACAGGTTAATTAGTAGCATGCCGTTAGGCAGATAAAGTAATTCTCCTGTTGAAAAAGTGATATCGATTTGCTCCGGTTTCGGTTCGGGATCTTCCGTCCCTGGGTCTTCGTCTTTGAGCGGGGTAAGTTGTAATTTGTTGGAAATTGTCTTGCCCGTCTGGTTCGCAGCTGCAGCGATAACGGCATATGTAATCTGCTTGTCGACGGGAACTCGGATCGAAAGTTTGTTCTTGTCCGTGAGTTTAATGCTCGTTCCGGTTGCGAAAATTTCATCAGCAGTCGTGGGGAGCGATTCGTTCGCGTTCATGCAGACGTAAGCGCATTGCTCGGCATTTTCCACGTTGATCGAGAAGTTCAGTGCCCCGATTTCACTTTCTAAAGCAGAAATTGAGATGCTCGGTTCGGGGATAAGGTCTGATGTTTCGTCATCACTACATGCAGAGAGCATGGCTGTCAAAGTCAATCCTACCAGGAAAAACTTCATGGAAGCAAAGTTCATCATAGAGCATTTTTTTGGTTAAAGAATAATTTCAGAATAAATATATGGATAAAAAATGATTTTACAATGTTGTTTCGAAAATAAATTAGATTATATTTTTTAGGTTCTTTGCCTCTATTATAAAATGTAAATAAATTTGCTTTTGCATTTGACTTATTCTTATCTTTGTTAAAGATTGGATGCGGTTCGGCAATCTTTGTGTGCATGCCCGTACGATTGCTTGCATCTTTTGTTATTTTTGTTGCTGTCATGAATACCGGAATCGTTGTCGTTTTATTGTCGCTCGGCGTCGTTTGCGCCGTGCTGGGTTTGCTTTTGCTCTCCCTGCGTCGGGATAACGCCCGTTTGTCGGACGAACGGGCTGCTGCGGACGAAGCTCGCCGCCTGGCCGAGGAGTCGCGCCGGGTGTCCGAAGAGAAATCCGCTGCCGCCGAAATCGAAATCCGCACCCTGGTCGAGCGGAGTACGCTGGCGCAGGCCCGTCTGGAGGCGGCCGAACAGCGAATGGCCGAGGCACGTGCCGAACGCGAAAAGATGGAGGAGACTTTCCGGACCCAATTCAAGAACCTCGCCAATGACATTCTGGGCGAACAGTCGCGCACTTTCAAGGAGACCAACCGCGAAGCGCTCGACGTGTTGTTGAAACCTTTCCGGGATAACATCGTGGAGTTCCGCGAGCGGGTCGAGAAGATCTACTCCTCCGAGAACGAACAGCGGGGGGCGTTGCGCAACGAGCTTGAACGCCTGATGGAACTCAATCGCCGCATCACCACCGAAACGACCAACCTGACCAACGCGCTCAAGGGCAATTCCAAAGTGCAGGGCGACTGGGGCGAGATGATCCTCGAAACGATCCTCGACAATTCGAACCTGATCCGGGGCGTACATTACGATACGCAGCTCAATATCAAGGACGAAGCGGGAAACAACCTGCGGCCCGACGTGGTGCTTTATCTGCCCGAAGGCAAACGGATCGTCATCGACTCGAAGGTGTCGCTCACGGCATTCGTCGGATACGTCGGGGCCGAGGACGAGGCGACCCGGCGCCAGTATCTTGCGTCGCACGTCGCGTCGGTGCGGCAGCACGTCGTCGAACTGGGTCGCAAGGAGTACCAGCGATTGCTCGATTCGCCCGATTTCGTCATTATGTTCATTCCCAACGAACCGGCGTTTCTGGCGGCGCTGCAAAACGACAGCTCCATCTGGGCCGATGCCTACGACAAGAAAGTCATCATCTCTTCGCCGACCAATCTTTTCGCTTTACTGAAGTTGGTGGACGATCTTTGGAAGCGGAACGCACAGAATAAGAATACGGCCGACATCGTTACTTACGGTACGAAACTCTACGAGCAGTTGGTGGCTTTCACCGCTTCGCTCGAAGGGGTGGGACAGTCGCTCGACGCCGCCCGGGACAAGTACAACGATGCCTACAAGCGGCTTTGCACCGGTAACGACAACATCGTCCGCTGCGGGGAGCGGCTTCGCAAACTGGGAATTCCGACCAAGAAACAACAGTCTGCCCGGACTTTGCAGGCGGCCGATTTACCGGACGAAGAGTAGCTTCGGCAGGGGCGGGATTGCCCCGGCACGACAGCGGTGCGTAACCGGTGCGAGGGGTGCTTGAAAAAGCCGGATGTCGGGAGGAGGAGATGCGAGTTTCCTCCCGAGATACGATAAAAAAAATCTACCGGGATGCTCCGTCGCCGATCACTTATCGGGCAGGAAAATTCCGGCAGATTTGTATTTCAAATTGTCTAAAGCAGCTTTTGGAGCAATACTTCGTCCTTATACCCTTCGGGGGTACGGATCCACTCCTTTTTAACCCCGACCCGGCGGAATCCGGCTCTTTCGAAGAGAGTCAGGCTGGGGACGTTGTCCGCGAGTACGTTGCACCACAGTTGCCGCAGCCGGAGTACCGTGCGGGCATACTCTTCGAGCAAAGCCAATGCCTCTGCCCCGTATCCTTTCCCGCGCTGTGCCGGATCGTAAACCAGAATGCCGACGCCTGCCCGTTCGTGCTGCGGCTCGAAATCGAACAAGTCGATGGCTCCGATCGTTTCCCCCGCTGTGTCGTCGATCATCAACCGCAGTTGTCCGCATCGGTAAATACCAGCCTGCTGCTCCTGGATGAATTGTTCGATCGAATAGTGCGAGAACGGTTCGATCGTACCGCTGACTGTCCACAACGAAGGATCGTTTTCCCACCGGCAGAGCAGTTCGAGGTCCTGAGGTTCGACGGCCCGCAGGCTGCAAATATGGCCTCGGAGCATCATTAGCAAAGTCCGAGCACCTGATTGCGAATCAACATGGCAGCACCCCAGGCGCTGGCCGTCTTGCCCATTTTCGACAAGCGGAATTTGGTGTCCTTATAAACCAGATTGAGCGAGTATTTGTTGGTCGCCGACTTGAGGGGCAGCATCAGGTAGTCGCCCGCTTCGGCCAGCTCGCCGCCTACGATGACCGTTTCCGGATTGAAGGTGTTGATCAGGAAGGCGACGGCCTTGCCCGCCTTTTCTCCGACCTCCTCGATCAGTTCGATCGAGAGATTGTCGTCGTGCTTGGCTGCGTCGATGATCTCATCGACGTGGATGGCTTCGTGCTTGTTGTATTTTTCGCGCAGGATCGTATTGACACCCTGGCTGATAAGCCGACCGAACTTCTGTTCGATCGCGATTCCCGAAACTTCGGTTTCGAGGCAACCTTTCTTGCCGCAGGAGCAGATGATTTCGTTGTCGAAGAAGGGAATGTGCCCGAACTCTCCGGCAAAGCCGCTCTTGCCGTAGTAGAGTTTGCCGTTCATGACGATACCGATGGCCAGGCCGCGTCCGAGGTGGAGGTAGAGTACGTCCATCTCGTCTTTGGATTTGCTGTTGGTGTATTCGGCATAGCATCGGGCCCGGGAGTCGTTTTCGAGCAGTACGCGGATGCCGATGCGTTGTTCGATCATATCGCGCAGGGACTGTTCGCTCGAAGTGAAATAGCGGTAACTGCGTCCCGTCGTGGGATTGACGCGTCCGCTGACGCTGACACCCACTCCGAGGATTTTCGCGCGTTCCACACCGCACGTATCGATGAAATGTGCGATATTCGAGCAGATTTTTTCGAGGCATTGAGGGCGATCCTGCAGTTCGAAGTCGGTCAAGAGTTCCTCTTTGACGATATTGTTGTGCAGGTCCGTGATGAGGAACGACATGTTGTCCCGGCCGATATTGACGCCTGCGAAATAGATGGCCGAGCTGGCCAGTCCGAAGACGTTGGGACGTCGTCCACCCGGAGTTTCGACCTTGCCCAGATCGGAGACGATGTTCTCCTGAACGAGTTCCTGAACGAGCTTGGTGATGGTCGGTACGCTGATGTGCAGCTCTTTGGTAAGCTCCGAGAGCGTACACTCCCCGTTCACCGCCATATGTGCGATGATATTTCGCTTGAAGAGGTTGTTCTTGTGCGAAATACCTTTCAGATTGTCATCTTCCTGTCGGCTGAAAAATTCGGTTAACGATGTCATAGTTATTGATGTCGTTTGATGTCTTCTGTAATTTTTGTGCAAATATAGAAAGAATTCAATCGAATTTGGCGTATTTGATCTTGTGATATGAAAAAAAATTATAAACAAAATAGAATCGATTGCTTGTCAATCGATTCTATTTTGTTTTCGGAGGCGGGTTACAACGTCGATTTCGACTCTACGACCGCTTCGGGATTCACTTTTTTGATAAGACCCTGCAGGACATTGCCGGGACCGAGTTCCGTAAATTCGGTCACGCCGTCCGCAAGCATGTTCTTGACGATGTAGGTCCAGCGTACCGGTGCGGTGAGCTGTGCGATCAGGTTGGCCTTGATCGTCGCCGGATCGGTTTGGGGTTTGGCATCGACGTTCTGGTAGATGGGGCAGACAGGAGCCTGGAAGGGTGCTTCGTTGATCGCTTTTTCGAGTTCGACCTTGGCCGGCTCCATCAGGGGCGAGTGGAATGCACCGCCTACGGGCAGACGCAGTGCGCGTTTGGCGCCCGCTTCCTTGAGTTTGGCACAGGCGGCATCGACCGCTTCGACGCTGCCCGAGATAACCAGTTGGCCGGGGCAGTTGTAGTTCGCCGCCACGACCACGCCGTCGATCGAGGCGCAGGCTTCCTCTACTTTGGCGTCGTCGAGTCCCAGGATCGCCGCCATCGTACCGGGTACGGCTTCGCAGGCTTTCTGCATGGCCATCGCACGTTTGGAAACGAGCCGCAGACCGTCTTCGAACGAAAGAGCGCCGGCCACCACCAGGGCTGAAAATTCGCCGAGCGAGTGTCCGGCTACCGCGTCGGGCTTCACGCCCAGCGCCTTGGCCATGATGACCGAGTGGAGGAATACGGCCGGCTGGGTGACTTTAGTCTGTTTGAGCTCTTCGTCCGTACCGGCGAACATGATGTCGGTGATGCGGAAACCGAGGATTTCGTTGGCCTGCTCGAAGAGAGCCTTGGCTTCGGGGACATTGTCGTAGAGGTCTTTGCCCATGCCGACGGCTTGAGCGCCCTGACCCGGAAATACGTATGCGTGTTTCATAGTTTCTGTCAAAATATTTTTTGGTTACCGGGCAAAGATAGCAAATATTTTCTTACATTTGCACTGCAACGGTTCACGAGGGGTTACGCCCCGTCAGATTAAATGGGAACGCAGTGAAAGTCTGCGACAGTTCCCGCTGCTGTGAGTCCTGCCCGACGATCCGAGGTGATCGGCCCGCTTGCGGGCGGTGTTTCGGATGCCCGGGTGTATTGCCGCGACACTCTTTTGCCACTGGTCCTGCGGGGTCGGGAAGGCGTTGCGGCGGGGACGAGTCAGAAGACCAGCCTTTGCCTGCCCGATGAACGGACAGTTCGGATGATATGCGTCTGCGGAGAACGGAGCTTTCGGAAAAGACCTGCGAGGCATCTTTTCGGTGGATTGATAACCTGAAGCGAGGCGGCTCTCTGTTTCCCTGATGAAATATTTTTCGAAACCGTTGTACGGCATACGCCGAAGTGCGGAGTTTGTGCAGAAGAAGAGTGTCTTGCCGATAAAGGTTTCAGTCGCAATAAAGTAGAGATTAGTATGGACTGAAACAAAGAGGTCGATCTGTTGCCGGGTCGATCTCTTTATTTCTGGTGTCGGACGGAATGGGCTGCCCGGCTTCTTCCCTCGGGCGCGGAAAAACGGCTGTCGGGTGTCTGCGACGGATTCTCCCGATACAAAAAAGCAGCGCTTTATGCGCTGCTTTTTTCAATTTTCCTGATCGCCTATTTCTCTTCCACGATCTTGAAGGAATCCTTGTAGAGTCCGCAAACGGGGCATACCCAGTCGTCCGGGATGTCTTCGAATGCCGTGCCGGGTGCGATGCCGCTTTCGGGATCGCCCTTGGCCGGATCATATACGTAGTCGCAGGCGGTGCAGTGGTATTTGCGGGGGAATATGCGGTCGGCCACCTTGTCCCAGTCG
>ENA-OPWC01001801-OPWC01001801.1-human-gut-metagenome-genome-assembly--contig:-NODE-1801-length-13269-cov-2.433253_pt1 | contig 13269 bp, 15 predicted proteins | sample MGYA00241504_ERZ502000 | MGnify/ENA primary metagenome ERZ502000 (study PRJEB25962, sample SAMEA2042005) | human gut metagenome | biome: human gut; feature: human-associated habitat; material: faeces...
AGGTATATCATAATATCATCACGTGTACATATGGCTGATGAAAGTGTGCAATCTCCTGTAGAAATATAATACTGTGCATTTCCAAGCCATACATCAGTACCATGCGACAGTCCGGATATTCGTACAAGGTCCGAAAAGTTTTTCGGTTTTGCTTCTTTTAACATTCCGTGTACAAATGGTGTTCCAAACTCAGGAAGTCCGAGACAACCAAACGGACAGCCGTCTATATCTTCTGGTTTTATTCCGAGTGCCTCAGTGCTTTCAAATAATGAAAGAACTTTCTTGTCATCCATTCTTATCTGCGATGCATCAACTCCCGTAAGATCCTCAAGCATTCTTATCATGGTAGGATCCTGATGTCCTAAAATATCAAGTTTCAAAAGGTTATGGTCAATGGAATGGTAATCAAAATGTGTCGTTGTAATGCCACATTCCATATCGTTGGCCGGATGCTGCACCGGTGTAAACTCATTGATGCTGTGTCCGTGCGGAAGTACTACGATTCCTCCAGGATGCTGTCCGGTACTTCGCCGGATTCCGGTACATCCTTCTGTAATTCGTTCAATCTCACAGCCACGCTTTCTCTGACCACGTTCTTCATAATAGTTTTTCACAAATCCATAAGCTGTCTTATCTGCCAGCGTACCGATCGTTCCGGCTTTGAATGTATGACCCTCGCCAAAGAGAACCTCTGTATATTTATGAGCTTTCGCCTGGTAGTCTCCCGAGAAGTTCAGGTCAATATCCGGCTCTTTATTTCCCTTGAATCCAAGGAAAGTCTCGAACGGAATATCAAATCCATCTTTTATAAGCTTCTCTCCACATACCGGACATACACGGTCCGGCATATCCCATCCGCAGCCTCCGGCAAATTTCCTGACTTCTTCCGAATCAAAATCACTGTAATGACATTTCTTACAGTAATAGTGCGGACTTAATGGGTTAACCTCTGTGATTCCTGCCATGGTCGCTACAAAAGAAGATCCTACGGAACCACGTGAACCTACCAGATATCCGTCTTCCACTGATTTCCATACCAGTTTCTGTGCAATAATATACATAACGGCAAAACCATTGGATATGATTGAATTCAGTTCTCGCTCCAGACGCTCGGTAACAATCTCCGGAAGATTCTCTCCGTACATGGAATGAGTGCGCTTTATTATAACAGATCTCACGCAACGTCTTATCCGAATCCGGGATAACCGGCGGACACTTGTCCGGACGCACCGGCGTGATCTTTTCGACCATCTCCGCGATCTTCACCGGATTCTCGATGACAATCTCTCTTGCCTTTGCAGACCCCAGATATTCGAATTCTTCCAGCATCTCATCCGTGGTCCTAAGATACAGCGGCGGCTGATTGTCCGCATCACCAAAGCCCTTTCCTGCCATGATGATTCTTCTGTATACCTCATCTTCCGGATTCATGAAATGCACGTCACAAGTTCCGACAACCGGCTTATTGAACCGTTCACCAAGTGCGACGATCTTCCTGTTGATCTCTTTTAAGTCTTCCTCATTCTGTACCTTCGTGATCTTCGGGCTTTCAATCATAAACTGGTTGTTTCCAAGCGGCTGAATCTCCAGATAATCATAAAAGTTGGCGATCTTTGCAATGCGTTCTTCTGATTTATCATTCAGTATTGCCTGATAAAGTTCTCCTGCCTCACAGGCACTTCCGATGATGATTCCTTCTCTGTGTTCATTAATCAGACTTTTCGGAATTCTCGGTCTTCTTGCATAATATGTCATATGAGATGCCGTGATCAGCTGATACAGATTATATCTTCCAATATCATTCTGTGCGATCAAAATAATGTGATGTGTCGGCATCTTACGGATTGCATTAACATTACGATCCCCAAACTTGTTCATTTCTTTTAAGTTCATGATGTGCTGATCTTTGAGCATTTCAACAAATTTTACAAAAATTTCTGCTGTTGCCCCTGCATCATCAACCGCACGATGATGATTTTCTAAAGAAATTCCAAGTGCTTTTGCAACCAGATTCAATTTATATTTCGAAAGGAACTTCCATGACGACAATCTTCAGCGCGGTGGCAATCATCGCACTGTTATGGACGGCCTTAAGCGCGCTGCCCGCCGGTCTCGAGGCCCGTATGCCGCTTCCGTACATGATTGCCCTGACTCCGCTGCTGTGGGTTCCTTTGATGATTCTGGCCGCGGTCGCCGCATGGCAACATGAATGGACTGCGATGTCGTCGCTTATTGTGGTCGCGCTGATTGCCAGCTCACAGCGCATCAGCTACTGGGGTACGTCAATCGACCCAGCCGGCAAACGCAGAGAATCCCACCGTGAAACAGCCCGTGAAACAACTTCGCCGACGCTGTCAAAAAGCCATAACAGCAATACATCGGGTACCTCAAACACTCCGAAGGAAGGACCCGAAACAATCTCCGATGATCACCGTGAAACAACGCGTGAAACACTCTCGCCCCAGTTCTCGGTTATGACGATGAATTGTCGATACGGACGCGCCGACGCCGCTGAAATCATTCGCAATATTCGCGAACGCAATATCAGCGTATTGGCCTTGCAGGAAGTCACCGACGACCTCATCACACGTCTTACCGAAGCCGACATCAACGAACTCCTCCCCTACCATCAGTTCGGAGACGCCAAAGAGACCGATAACGGCGGATTCAACGTGATCTATTCCCGCTACGAGCCGAGCGCAGCGGTGCCCAACGTGGTCTCCATCCCTGCCGCCGACGTTCCCGCCATCACCCTCAAAACCTCCGGTAATCGCACGGTGACGCTTTGTTCGGCTCACCCGAAATCGCCGATGCGCGGCTGCGCGGATTGGTCGGCCGGCATTCTGGGTCTGCGAGAACTCGCCCGTGCAAAATCCGTCAGCAATCGCAATATCGTCGTCGTTATGGGCGATCTCAACTCGAGCACCGACCACCCGAGCTTCCGCGCGTTGCTCAAGTCCGGATTCAAGGACGCAAGTCTGATTCAAGCCGCCGGACCGAACCTCACCTTCCCCAGCTGGCTCAAGTGGCCGCGCATCGAGCTGGATCACGTGCTGTTCACTCCCGGGCTCAAACCGTCCGGCGTGAAGTCGTTTGAGGTCGAGGGCACTGATCATCTGGCCCTGACCGCAACGCTTGCACTGCGATAGCCGGCATTTTCGCGATACATTCCCCGGAATGTTGCGCAACGGGGAACGCGCACCACACCGCAACCACAGTGCGCCACGCCCAGTCCGGCCCTGTGCGCTATAATAGGCCAGTTATTCGCGCGCGCGTGGCGCCCTCTACACCCCGAGCCGCGAGGACACGTGGATTCCGGACGGCCATGCCCCACATGGCAAACCGAGAACCCGCACACCTAGCATTACAAGGAGAGCCATTTTGGCAACCAAGATTCGTCTGAAGCGACAGGGCAAGAAGTTCTACGCCTTCTACCGTGTGGTGGTCGTCGATTCCCGCAAGAAGCGTGACGGCAAGGTCATCGAGGAGATCGGTACCTACGATCCTTCCACCGATCCTTCCACTTTCAAGATCAATGAAGAGCTGGCTAAGAAGTGGTTACAGAACGGAGCTCAGCCTACCGAGCAGGTTGCTAAGCTTTTCAAGGTTGCAGGAATCGAGAAATAAGTTCTAAATATCTATTCATCGGAGGTGGATTATGAAGGAACTAGTAGAAGTAGTTGCAAAGGCACTCGTTGATAATCCGGATGAAGTAGTTGTAACTGAGAAGACAGAAGGAAAAAATATCGTCCTTGAACTTCATGTAGCTGCGTCCGATATGGGTAAGGTGATCGGTAAGCAGGGACGTATTGCAAAAGCAATCCGCTCCGTTGTGAAAGCAGCATCATCCAAAGACAACACAAGAGTGGACGTTGAGATCGTTTAATTTCGAATTGAGAGATCCCTGACGTTGAGCGGAGAAACATACAGGCGTGTGTTTCTCCGTTTTTTGGCTAAAGCCGGAATGGAGTAAAACTATATGGAAGATCTGTTGCAGGTCGGCATTATCGCTTCCACCCACGGGGTGAGAGGAGAAGTAAAGGTATATCCTACCACGGATGATCCCAGAAGATTCCGCAGATTAAAGGAAGTCGTTCTGGATACCGGCAAGGAAAAAATGAATCTGGAAATTGAGGGTGTCAAGTTCTTTAAGCAGTTTGTGATTTTGAAATTTAAAGGGCTGGACAACATTAATGATATAGAAAAATATCGTCAGAAGAGCCTGTACGTGACCCGCAAAAATGCAGTGCGTCTGCAAAGGGACGAGTATTTCATCGCCGATCTGATCGGACTGAAAGTGCAGGATGAAGACGGTAAGGAACTGGGCACGGTAAAAGATGTGATCGAGACCGGTGCCAATGATGTCTACGAGGTGGAAATGGCAGACGGTAAGAGCCTGCTTCTGCCCGCTATCAAACAGTGTATCCTGAATGTGGACGTGGAAAATGGCACAATGCAGGTACATGTACTGGAAGGACTGCTTGACTTATGATGAAGTTTCATATTCTGACCCTGTTCCCCGAAATGGTGCAGCAGGGGCTGGCAACCAGTATTTTAGGCCGGGCAGCGGAGAAGGATCTGATTTCCATAGATGCGGTGAATATCCGGGATTACACACAGGATAAGCACGGAAAAGTGGATGATTACACCTATGGGGGCCGGAATGCTGATGCAGGCACAGCCGGTATATGATGCTTACCGGGTGGTGGCAGGAGACAGAAAGGTACGCTGCGTCTATCTGACACCACAGGGAGCCCCTTTTACCCAGAAAAAAGCAAGAGAACTGTCCGGGGAAGAGGAACTGGTATTGCTCTGCGGACATTATGAGGGAATCGATGAGAGAGTTCTGGAAGAGGTCGTGACGGATTATATTTCTATCGGCGATTATGTCCTCACCGGTGGGGAACTGGCAGCCATGGTCGTGGTGGACGCGGTGGCCAGACTGGTGCCCGGGGTACTCAATAACGACGAATCTGCCGAGACAGAGAGCTTCCATAACGATCTGCTGGAATATCCCCAGTATTCCCGCCCGGAGGAATGGCACGGAAAGAAAGTACCGGAGGTACTTCTGTCGGGCAATCATAAAAAGATCAATGCCTGGCGGCTGGAACAGTCCGAGAGACGGACGGAAGAACGCCGCCCGGATCTCTATGCAAAATATCAGGAAAAACAGAAAGTCATAAAAAAACTTTCCGCGAAGAAACGTATTTTTATTCATATGATGGAGACACTGTCCAGAGGATTGGGAGAAATTCTCTATGCGGAGGGGAAAAATGTACTGATCTATCTGCCGGAGATCGGCAATGCCATGCTGAATGCGGAGGATGAGGAGCATTTGGAGAAAATGCTGCCGCTCATTCCGAAAGCCGTGTCGGGGCATAGTATCGTGACCGTGACAGACCGGTGGAATGAACGTGTCAGTGAAATTTTAGGGTATCATGGCAGTATGCTATGTTCCCAGGCGTGCTATACCAGAGGGGAACCACTTCCGGTGAGGCACAAGGACATCCGGCAGCTGACAGTGGAAGAGGTTCCTTATGTGGCGGAGCATTATCACCTGGGAGACGAGATTTATGTCCGGGAGAGGATTACAGCAGGAGATGTCTTCGGCATCTATATCGAGGGAAAGCTCTGTGGTTTTATCGGATGCCACAATGACGGCAGCATGGGAATGCTGTATGTGGAGGATGCATACCGCAGACAAGGACTTGCAGCATCCCTGGAAGGTTATCTGATCAACAAACAGAGAGAACAGGGGATGATCCCCTACGCCCATATTGTGAATGGAAATGAAGCGTCCATACAACTGCAGGAACGGTTGGGGCTGAATCTGTCGGATCCCGCGATCTGGTGGCTGTATAATTAAAAAAAGCTTGCTTTTTATATGGCTTTATGGTAAAATCTGAATGTTGTGAAAACGAGATGGTCCTCTGTTACCAATAAGGGTATTAAGAACATCCATTTTATGAAGGAGGCTCATTATGAGTAACATTATCAAAGAGATCGAAGCAGAACAGTTAAAAGCAACCGTTGATCAGTTTGAAGTCGGCGATACCGTTAAGGTATACGGCAAGATCAAAGAGGGTAACCGTGAGAGAATCCAGGTATTCGAAGGCGTTGTACTGAAGAGACAGGGCGGCAGCAACAGAGAGACTTTCACTGTTAGAAAGACTTCCAACGGTATCGGCGTAGAGAAGACTTGGCCTTTACATTCTCCCAACGTAGAGAAGATCGAAGTTGTAAGAAAAGGTAAAGTAAGACGTGCTAAGCTGAATTACTTAAGAGATCGTGTTGGTAAGAAGGCAAAGGTTAAGGAATTAGTTAAATAATTACATTGACCGGAAAGGGGCAGCTGTTTCTGACAGCTGCCTTTTATATTTATTTGAAAAAGGAATACGGATATGGTACACTGAGACTTGTAAACACTATGCGAGATAGGACAGAACATTGAGAAATAAGGGACTAAGTTTTTATAAAAAAAAGAAAAAGATCAGTCAGGAACTGCTCAGGGAAATTTTCAGCTGGATCTTCGGCATTGCACTGTCAGTCTTTCTGGCTGCAGTGGTGGTTATCTTTCTGGGAAAGTCCACCAGAGTTGTGGGCATGTCCATGGAACCGACACTGGAGAATGGACAGCAGATATTTATTGACCGTTTTCTGTATGTTTTATCTTCTCCGAAGGCGGGAGACGTAGTAGCATTTCTGCCGAATGGCAATGAAAATTCCCATTATTATGTCAAGCGTGTTGTGGCAGGGCCGGGAGACAAGGTAAGGATCGCGGACGGAACTCTGTATGTCAACGGGCAGGAAAGCAAATGGGTGACGGAACGGATCCTGGATGCGGGTATAGCGGAAAACGAGATTATCCTTGGGAACAAGGAGTATTTCTGCATCGGGGACAACCCGAATAACAGCGAAGACAGCAGATCCGCCAATATCGGACCGGTGGAGGAGGGCGATATGATCGGCAAAGCCTGGTTCCACTTAAAATCCGGGACGGATGGCATCGGCTTTATCAAATAGAAAGTATGGTAGGAGAATAGAAAAATGAATTATCAGTGGTATCCCGGTCATATGACCAAAGCAAGGCGTATGATGCAGGAAAATATCAAGCTGATCGATCTGGTGATTGAACTTGTAGATGCCAGAATCCCCATCAGCAGCAGAAATCCGGATATCGATGAACTGGGAAAAGGTAAATCCCGTATCATTTTGTTGAATAAATCAGATCTGGCAGATCCAGTGTGGAATAAGAAATGGGTCGAGTATTTTTCAAATCAGGGAATGGGTGTACTGGAAATCAATTCCCGTACCGGTATGGGAATCAAGTCGATTCAGGGGCTGGTACAGGAAGTCTGCAAGGAGAAGATTGAACGTGACAGAAAGCGAGGCATCGTAAATCGACCGGTACGTGCTATGGTAGTGGGAATCCCCAATGTGGGAAAATCCACTTTTATCAATTCCTTCGCGGGAAAAGCCTGCGCCAAGACGGGAAATAAACCCGGTGTGACCAAGGGAAAACAGTGGATCCGTCTGAATAAAGGACTGGAACTTCTGGATACCCCCGGTATCCTGTGGCCCAAATTCGAGGACCAGCAGGTAGGAATGCGTCTGGCATTTATCGGATCCATGAACGATGAGATCCTAATTCCGGATGAACTGGCCTGTGATCTGATCGGAGCCATCAAAGAACTTTATCCGAAGGCTTTGCAGGAACGCTACGAGGCAGATCCTGCGGGAAAGCCCATAGAGATACTGGAAGCAGTGGCAGAGAGCCGCAAATGCTATGCAAAGGGAGAACAACTGGATCTGGGGAAAGCCGCCGGCATCCTGATCGATGATTTCCGGAGCGGCAAGCTGGGACGAATAACACTGGAGAGGATATAGACAGATGAACAGAATCATGAGAGAATTATTAAACACAGCGATCTACCTGCTCTGTGTACTGGGAGCGGTATGGCTGGTGATCACCTTTGTAGGACAGCGTACGGAAGTGGAGGGAGCCTCCATGGAGAATACCCTGCACAACGGGGATAATCTGATCGTGGATAAGTTAAGCTATCGTTTTCATGATCCGGAACGCTTTGACATCATTGTCTTCCCGTTTCAATTCCAGGACAACACCTATTATATCAAGCGTATCATCGGACTGCCGGGAGAGACGGTACAGATCATGGATGATGGCAGTATCTACATCAACGGGGAAAAGCTGGAAGAGAACTACGGCATGGAAGTCATAAAACCGGAGACCATCGGCCGGGCGGCGGAACCCATTGAACTGGGGGATGATGAATATTTTGTCATGGGAGACAACCGCAACAATTCCAGCGACAGTCGTACGGATATGGTGGGTAACATAAAAAGAGAAAATATCATCGGAAAAGCCTGGCTCCGGATCTGGCCGGTTTCTGATTTCGGTGTATTACAACATCAATAACCATAAATGGGGATAAACAAATGGAAAGTGCAGCAAAGATCAAGGAAATATTACAGGCAGCTTCAATGGAAAAGCTGCCTGAATTTATAGCAGAATATGAGAATGATCCCAGAAGCGGTGTGCAGAAGCTGGTGTCTAGCGCAAAGAAAAAGATAGATGCTCTGGAAAAGGAACGTCAGCGGATCGAGAATCTGAAAAAATACGAGAAAGAATACGCACAATATACCTATATCTGCGGAATTGACGAAGTGGGAAGAGGTCCTCTGGCGGGACCGGTAGTGGCAGGTGCTGTCATTCTGCCGAAGGATTGTGATATTTTATACATTAATGATTCCAAGCAGTTATCCGAAAAAAAGAGAGAAGAGCTGTACGATGTGATCACGAAGGAAGCGGTGGCCTGGGCAGTGGGCTATGCTTCTCCGGAGCGGATCGATGAGATCAATATTTTACAGGCAACCTATGAGGCCATGCGGGAGGCTGTCGGCAAACTGGATCCGGCACCGGATCTGTTGTTGAACGATGCTGTGACGATTCCCGGAGTGGAAATCCGACAGGTGCCGATCATCAAGGGCGATGCCAAGAGCATTTCTATCGGTGCGGCCAGTATTGTGGCCAAGGTGACCAGGGACCGTCTGATGGAGCAGTATGCTGATGTGTTTCCGGAGTATGATTTTGCATCCAACAAAGGGTACGGCAGTGCGGCACATATTGCGGCACTGAAGGAGTATGGACCGACTCCGATCCACAGACACAGCTTTATCAAAAATTTCGGATTTTAAGGCATTTTAGCGTGCCGGGAGAGAAAATATGAAGATGACAGGATGGTTCTCACAGGATAAAATAGCGGATAACAGCAGAGTACAGACTCCAAATAATGCGAATACCGAACAGGTAAACCGGCAGATCCGTGCACTGGTTCCCGGGCAGACCCTCAGAGGAGAGGTGGTCTCCAGGGAGGGCAATAATGCGCAGATCCGTCTGCTGCAGGATGTCCTGGTGGATGCAAAAGTGGATGCGGATATCCGTCTGGAACTGGGGCAGAACATTACCTTTCAGGTAAAAAATAACGGGCAGACACTGAATCTGAGTCCTCTTTTTACCAATATGGCAACAGAAGTAACCGTACTGAAAGCGTTGGATATGGCATCGCTGCCGGTGAACGAGAATACGGTAGCCATGACAAAACAACTGATGGATGCGGGGCTTCCTATTGATAAGAATACGTTGCAGCAGATCTGGCATGAAAGTAATGCGTTCCCGGATGCGGAGATTCTGGATCTCGTGAATCTTCACAGAGTGGAACTTCCGGTGACGGAGGAAAATATCACACAGATGGCATCCTATCGCAATCTGACACATCAGCTGACAGCAGGAATCGCAGAGACCGGAGAAAGTCTGACAAATATGCTGCAGGGGCTGGTAGAGAGCGGAGACATAGAGCAGGCCGCCACAATCTACAGTGAGGTTCTGGAACTGTTGGCTTTCGAAGATGCGGACGGAGAGACGGTAACAGGACAACAACAGACCGAGGGACCTCTGCCGGAGCCTGGCGTGGATGTGACAGTGACCCCGGAAGAGGCAGAACAGATGCCAGTACAGTCTTCGGCAACAGCACCGGAAGCTGTGCCGGGGCAGAAGACCATCATAGAGGAACCGACGGAGACGGCATCGGGCAACGGTCAGACGATAAAAGAAAATCCCGGTGCAGAAAAAACACAGGAGGCACCACAGCTGCAGAATCTGCAGAAACTGTTAAAGCAGGGGCTGGAGACGAAAGATATTCCCTTGCTGCGCAGTATTCTCCATAATTCCAAAGTGGCAGAGCTTCCGGCAAAACTCCTGGCGGATCGGTGGAGCATAAAACCAGAGGATGTGGAATCTCCGGAGAAGGTGGAGGAACTTTACCAGAAGCTGGGAAAACAGTTGAAGGGGTTGAGTAATCTTTTGGAAGAAAACGGACAGCGTGGTTCAAGTGCTTATCAGAACGTGACGAATTTAAGTCAGAACGTGGATTTCCTGCAACAGATCAACCAGACCTATGCCTATATCCAGCTGCCGCTGCATCTACGGCAGGGAGAGCATAAGACGGGGGAACTGTTTGTATATACCAACAAGAAAAATCTTGCCAGAAAAGACGGACAGGTCAGCGCACTGCTGCATCTGGATATGGAACATCTGGGACCGCTTGATGTGTATGTGACTCTGAAGGATACCAAAGTCAGCACCAAATTTTATGTACAGAATGATGCAATCCTGGATTACCTGGAGGCTAATATGGATGTGCTGACAGAGCGGTTGCAAAAAAGAGGCTATGATTGTAAATGTGAGACAACACTGCGTACCGAATTACAGCAGACGGCGCAGGCCATGGCACCGCTTCTTAAGACAGAAGGAAGTGTTCCGGTAGCACAATATGCCTTTGATGTGAGAACATAGCTCATCCATAGGAAACAGACGTGACTGCTAGCAGGCAGCGGATGTTTCCTATGAGAGGAGCGGACAAACATGAGTATGCAGGACGATAGTCCGGAATACGAATGTTTGTTACGATTTCGAGAGTGCGCAGCACGGAGAAAACGTATATGTTAGAAGAGCATAGAGGACAACAGAATGAATGACGAGAAAAAGAAAGTAAAACAGGCCGTAGCACTGGAATACGATCCCTCGGATGAGGCACCCAGAGTCATAGCCAGCGGCAAGGGAATTCTGGCGGAGAAGATCATAGAGAAGGCCCAGGAGAGCAGTGTGCCGATCCATCGGGATGACAAGCTGGCGGATACACTGTCCCGGCTGGACATCGGCGAGATGATCCCGCCGGAGTTGTATGAAGTGGTGGCGGAGATTCTGGTATTTGTGGATGCTGTGGATCACCGCATGGTAAAGGAAAGTGTGGCAAACGGGGGAAAACATAAGGGTTGAATACCAGACAGACGGGGAATGTATATGAGCAGATGGCTGCGGACTATCTGGAGAAACAGGGAATGCGTATCCTGGAACGGAATTTCCGCAGAGGCAGGAACGGTGAGATCGACATTATCGGCAGAGACGGAAAATATCTTGTGTTTGTGGAAGTGAAATACCGTTCCGGTGATGAAAAGGGAAATGCGGCGGAGGCCGTGACAACGGCGAAACAGAGAACCATTTGCAGAGTTGCGGATTATTACCGTTATCTGCATCATTATGGGGAGGATACCTGGGTGCGCTATGATGTGGTGGCAATCCAGGGGGAGGCACTTCACTGGATTCCAAATGCTTTTCCGCATCATTATAGTGCAAGGAGTTAGAAACATGTATCCATTGAGCAGAACAGACAGCAGAGACACAGACAGTATACAGCAGAGACAAAAAGGGGAACTGGAGTATCTGGTATTCCCGAAGCTGGAAGAGACCGGTGTGGTGGAACATCTGTTTACCACAAGGACCGGTGGTGTCAGCAACGGAATCTATTCCACTATGAACCTGAGTTTTTCCAGAGGAGATGACCTGGAATGTGTCAGAGAGAATTACAGACGGATTGGTGAAGTACTGGGAACAGACCCGGAACATATGGTGGCATCGAAACAGACCCATACCACGAATATTCATCTGGTGACGAAAGCAGATGCCGGAAATGGGATCACCAGACCATCGGTCTATGACGATATAGACGGTCTGGCTACGGATATCCCCGGAATCGCACTGGTGACTTTTTATGCAGACTGTGTTCCTCTGTATTTCGTGGATCCGGTACACAGGGCCATCGGACTGGCGCATTCCGGCTGGAGAGGAACGGTAGCGGGAATGGGAGCTTGTATGGTACGATATATGCAGGAACATTTTAACAGCCGCCCGGAGGAGCTGGTGGCGGCCATCGGACCGTCCATCTGTGTGGATTGTTATGAAGTGAGTGAAGAAGTGGCGGAACAGTTCCGGGAAGGCTTTCCGGAGGATGTGCTGCAGCCGGGCAAAGCACCGGGTAAATATCAGCTTGATCTGTGGAAAGCCAATCAGAGCATTCTGTTAAGGGTGGGGATCCCGCCGGAACATATGGCGGTAACGAACGTCTGTACCTGCCACAATCCGGAGTATCTGTTTTCCCACCGGGCAAGTCACGGACAGAGGGGAAATCTGGCGGCATTTTTAATGCTGAAGGAGTCCTGAGTTCCTGAGTGCCTGACGGGAATTAAGAAAATTTAAGAAAAAACACGAAAATATTTAAAAATATTATGTTTAAATAGAAATAACGAAAATGATGGGGAACCGGGAAGTAACGGAGAAATGAGGAAAGTATGGCAAATATTCTTGTATGTGATGATGACAGAGAGATCGTGGATGCCATCGAGATCTATCTGAGTCAGGATGGCTATAAAATATATAAAGCGTATGATGGGGAACAGGCAATTCAGATCCTGGACAAGGAGGATATCCATCTGTTGATCATGGATATCATGATGCCCCGGCTGGATGGCATACGGGCTACATTGAAGATCCGGGAATACAGCAGCATTCCCATTATTATCCTGTCGGCCAAATCGGAAGACACGGACAAGATCCTGGGGCTGAATATCGGTGCGGATGATTATATCTGCAAGCCTTTTAATCCGTTGGAACTAGTGGCGAGAGTCAAATCCAACTTGCGCAGATATACTTCCCTGGGGAGCCTGACCGGTGAGAACAAAGCAATCTATCAGGTGGGTGGACTGATCCTCAATGATGATATCAAACAGGTGACAGTGGACGATGAACCAGTAAAAATGACACCTATCGAATATAATATTTTATTACTTTTGATGAAGAACCAGGGCAGGGTATTTTCCATCAATCAGATCTATGAAAGCATCTGGGAAGAAGAG
>ENA-OPWC01001809-OPWC01001809.1-human-gut-metagenome-genome-assembly--contig:-NODE-1809-length-13228-cov-2.975556_pt1 | contig 13228 bp, 9 predicted proteins | sample MGYA00241504_ERZ502000 | MGnify/ENA primary metagenome ERZ502000 (study PRJEB25962, sample SAMEA2042005) | human gut metagenome | biome: human gut; feature: human-associated habitat; material: faeces...
CTGGCCGCGTTCGTCTTGCATTCCGGTGTATACGAGCGCCTGCACGCGCCAGTGCAGCGCGGGTCCTCGCGAACCCATTTCGCCGGCGCGCCCTCGGACGGGTAGCCGAGCTCGGCGACGACCTTCCTGATGGTCATGCCCTCCGTGAAACACAGGTCAACGGCCCTGCGCCGATCCTCCATCGAAAACATGCGGACCCCAATCCGGGCGCCAAAACGTCCAACTTTCCGTCCGCACCCCCCTATCTGCTTACGCTGGAAAATAATCTGATTTGGTAACGGGGTCTCTGTAGGCGGTACCGGCTGTAGCGTTTTGTTGGTACTGATGTGCTGTTTCCCGTAGCGTCTTTCATTGAGGCGGCCCGATGACGGGCCGACGGAACGCGATTCGAGGTCCAGCGCATCCGACGCCTCGTCGATCGCGGTGGCGGACTCGTCCCACGCGTCCGCCAGGCCGCGCACCATCACGGACAGCATCGCCTCGTCGCCTGTGAACGACCGCTCCAGCCTGCGCCACGCCCTCGCGCACGACGGGCTCATGGAAACACTGACATTGGTACTCTTGGACATCGGAGGCTCCTTCGCAAAACGGCAATGGTTTAAGGCACCACCCATTCTGCCTAGAAGCCTCCATCAGAACAGCGAACACGGTCGTATGTTCTTATGGCATGCGCAAGCGGTACGGGCCTACGCTAGAATGAAATTTTGATTGGTAACTGTGAAACACCGGTGAGTTGTGGCAACGGGAGATGCGATGCAGAGTGAAAGCGTAGTAGACGTGCGGAATGACTCTACGAATAAGAAAACCGTTACGGTGCTCGTCCCCTGTTTTAACGAACAGGAATCGCTGCCTATGCTGTTTGATCGGATGGATGCTCTGATCACGCAATCCAAAGACTTGGATTATACCTTGATGTTCGTGGATGACGGCTCCAGAGACAACACGAAGTCTTTGATCAAAGAATATGCGAATCAGCATGATTATGTTGAATACATTTTCCTCTCACGCAACTTCGGCAAAGAGAAGGCAATGTATGCGGGAATCGAGAACGTCCATACAGACGCAATGGTGATTATTGATGCCGATCTTCAGGACCCGCCTGAACTCATTCCTCAGATGGCTGAGCTGTGGAGACAAGGATATGATGATGTATATGCCCGTCGTCGTTCTCGTGAGGGGGAGAGCTGGCTTAAGAAAGCAACCAGTCGTTGGTATTATGACTTGCTTCAGAAGGTCTCTGGTGTTGCAATTCAAAAGGATACGGGTGATTTCCGCCTGCTGGATCGCAAATGCATTGATGCATTGAAGCGCTTGGATGAATCTGAGCGCAATTCGAAGGCATTGTTCAGCTGGATTGGATTTAAGAAAATAGAATTCCTGTATGATCGCGATAAGCGCATAGCGGGCAAAACCAAGTGGAATTATCTTAAGCTCTTCCATCTCGCGATGGACGGTATCACCAGTTTTACCACGGCGCCACTGAAAATTGCCACGTGGATAGGAAGTCTTGTGTCCGTTGCAGCAGTTATCTACGCCGTTGTTATCCTGGTGAGGACACTTGCTTGGGGAGTGGATGTTCCTGGTTATGCGTCAATTATGGTTGTTGTTCTAATTTTGGGCGGAGTACAGCTGCTTAGTCTTGGTATCATCGGTGAATACCTAGGGCGTATATTCATGCAGACTAAGAACAGGCCGGTGTATTTAGTGCAAGAGCAAAAGATCAATTAAATATATAGACAGTGGTGCCAGGATTGAATATGAGCATTGAAGAAAGCACTGATTCGAAAACGTTACTCGTCGAGTCTAACCAGAAAAAAACATTCCATTTGATTTCTAGTATTGGTGGCATTCTAGAATCAATTGTTGTATGGTGTGCGATTGTATTCTTTATGGTTGTGGGAGTCATATCCTTAATCTTCACAACGGTAATGCCAGAATACAACTATAAGGTCCATTTTGTCATTTCCAATTGGTGGATTGTTCTTATCCTATCGATAATTGCGATTGCCGTCATTGGTTTTCTTAATCATACAAAGAAACTCAATACAATTAAATCGAGTAGACTGTCAATAATCCTTATAGGTTATACAATCTGCTTTGGCTGTCTATGGATTGCTTTCGCCAATGTATGGCCCGAATGGGATCCATTGTATGTTTTAGAGGCTGCCCAGGCCATCTCCACAGGTAACAATGTCAATCTCCAGTGCCCTGGTGATGAAATAGCTTGGGTTTTTTGTCCAGGTGGTTATTTAGAGCGGTTCCCGTACCAGATTCCCCTCGTGCTGTTTGATAAATTCTTATATTATATTTTTGGTTCAGGAACCTATCTGGCATTTGAATTTATTAATATCATATGTGTAGCGCTTAGTTTTTATTTGCTTGGATTGCTAGCAAAGGAGTTTTATAATGAAGAACGGTTTGTGAATGCAACGCTCTTGCTTTGCTTCGCTTTTTTGCCGCTCATATTTTATGTGACATTTGCGTATGGCAATACTTTGAGTCTGCCTTTTGCTATTATGGCTTTATTGCTTCAAAGAATTTACTTCACGAAAGGCGGCATCAGCTATGCTGTAGCCGCTTGTTTATCGCTATTGATCTGCTTGTTGCTGAAGTCAAGCATGATATATGTCTTGGCGGCCATGCTATGCATATGGCTCTTTGCCGCTTTGCGCAGAAAAAAAATTCGTGATTTAATTTGTGCAGTATTTGTGATTTTGGTATATCCAAGTCTGGGTTGGATTGTCGGTGTAAGCGCAGAATCCATAGGCCTAAACCCTGATGTTGGTGCTCCGAAGACTGTATGGATTGCTATGGGTTTACAAAAGTCAGATGTTCCAGATTCGAATAATTATGGTTGGTATAATGGTTATCCTTTAAAAGATCCTCCAGAGAATTATGATGTCAATAAAGTTGAAATTGATGCAAAAGAATCAATTAGTAGATCTGTTTCTGAATTCTCGGATGATCCCTCCTATGCAATAACTTTCTTCTCACACAAATTCGTATCAGAATGGACTGACCCCCTATACGAATCATTGCTAGCAAGCAATTGGTCCAGTTCGGGTAACAATCGTCCAATAATGGCGCAACGACAGCTGAGTCCAATTCAGCATTCGGCCTATTATGGAAAAATCAACAAGCTTATTCTTAGTATTGCTGATGCTTTACAGTTTCTGCTTCTTATTGGAACAGCCTTTTGCCTTAAATTTAATAATCGGCGTGTCGGGATTGAAATGCTTGGGCCTGCTATCATACCTCTCGGAATGGCTATCCTTTATCTTTTCTGGGAGGCACAATCTCAGTACATTATGCCTGCGTATATAATGATGATTCCTTATGCTGGTAATGGAATAACGCTTTTAAGTGAAGAAGTATTTCTTTTCGCGCGTAAGCATGGAAAATAATCCAGTTTGGTAACGGGGTCTCTTGAATGTGGTACCGCCGGTACCGTGTGGCTGTACCGGCGGAGTTGGTGGTTATTCCTTCTTCAGGATATCGGGTCTTGTGTCGTTGTCGGGTTTGCGGCGCATGTCGGGGCCTTCGAGTTCGAGGTATCTGGCGGCCCCGGTGATGCGGCTGAGGGTGCCGTCGGCGATGAGCTCGCTGCCGGTGCGCACGTACCATTGCCCGGGTTCGCATTGGCTGGCGATGAGCGTGGCCCCGGTCCCGTTCCGGGCTTCCATGATCTCGAAGATGAGGACGCTGTCGGCGGCTGTGGCCGAGGTGGTCAGGAAGTCGTCGAGGATGAGCAGTTCCACGCTTTTGAACTGGTCGACCTGACGGTAGCACTCGCTTTGGCTTTCGAGCCTGGCGCGGTCGATCTGTTCGAGCATGTCCTGCGGTCTGACGTAGCGGTTCGGGATGCCGTTGCGGAAGGCGGCGTTGCCGAGCGCCTGGCTGATGTAGCTCTTGTCGGACCCGGTGCCGGATATGATGATCAGGGTCTCCCTGTCCCTTACCCATCGGCAGGCCGTGAGCCGATCGACCCGGTCGCGGCTGAGCTTGCGTTCGGGTGGGTACTGGATGCCCTCGATGCTGGCGTCCTTGTATTCGAACCTCGCCTGCCGGATCAGCCGTTCGACCTTGCGGTCGCTTCTGGCGATGGTCTCGGCGTCGAGCATGAGCTTGATCTTCTCCTCGAATCCCATGTGGTCCATGGATTCGTCGTCGATGATCTCGCGCAGTTTGTCGCCCATGGCGTGGATTGGCTACAATGTATTGGACGGTTTATTGAGGGACCTGGCGACGAAGGAGTGACTGTCATGGGCCGATGCGAGTCGTCCCACGTCATTATGAGGAGGAATTCAGACACCGGATCGTGCGATTGCACGAGAACGGCAAGCCCGCGCGCAAAATCAGAACGGAGTGCGACATCTTGCATTCCACCCTGCACCGGTGGATGCGGGGAATCCGCGACAGCGGCTCGACCAGGGCCGTCGACAACCACACGTCCGAGCAGAACGAGCCGGTCGAGCCGGGGAGGGCAACAGGCAGTTGGAGATGGAGGTGGACGTTTCAGAACAAGCGGCGCCGGTATTCGCACGAAAGCAGGCGTGATACGGTCCGATGCCGGCCGCTGCCCGATATCGGCGCAGTGCGGGATCCTGGGCGTGCCGAAGTCGACATACTACTGGATGCTCGACCACCCCGAGACCGAACGGACCGACCCCCATGAGGAGGATGTGGGACGCGTGTGGCGCGACAGCGGCAGGGTGTACGGGGCCGGGAGGATCAAGGCCGCCCTGGAACATGAGCGCATCGTCATGTCGAGCCGCCGCATCAACCGGATCATGAAGGCCGGGGGCATGGCGGGCTCGCATTCGATGGCCCGGCCCCGAACATCCTCGGCCGCGAATTCGATGGCTACGCCCCGCGCGCGCGGTCGCCGGCGCGCCCTTGTCGGGGATGAACCGGGCGAACAGCCTGCGGCTCTTGCGTTCGACCTGCGTGTCGATACAGCGTCTCGACGGGGCCGAGCCGACGGCCGTGTCGGACTCATAATGCCCGAACTCGCGGCGCGGGTCCACGCGTTTGGGACGTTTGTGTTTTGCTTCAATGTTTGTTCGACAGGTTCGGCAGTGTTTTTCCGCAGTGTGGGCTGATGGTTTTCCCCGGTGCCGTCATCGTTTCCCGGTGATGTGAGAGGCATCGGTGCCGCCGCCTGTATATTCCCGAGTTGCAATTCGAATTGGATTCGGCCGGTTGCCGCCGGCCGGTGCTCGGGAAGGAAAGGATCATGGCGATACCGATGCCCATTGTGCAAGATATCAGGAGACTCGACCGGCAGGGGCTGTCGCGTGCGCAGATAGCGCGGCGTCTTCACGTGGATCGCGGGACGGTCGCGAAGTACGCGGATATGGAGGATTGCTCGCCCAAGCCGAAGGCGGATCGCAGGTACGGGTCGAAGATCGACCCGTACGCGCATCTGGTGGACGGGTGGCTGGAGGCCGATCGTCTGCTGCCCAGGAAGCAGCGGCACACGATCAGGCGCGTGCACGACCGTCTGCTGGCGGAGACGGACTACGACGGCGAGTATTCGACCACGATGCGTTACGTGCACCGGTGGCGCGAGGCGAACCGCGGCGTGCCGGATCGCGAGGGGTACGTGCGGCTCGAGTGGGCGGCGGGCAGCATGCAGGTCGATTTCGGCGTGGCCCGGGCCCGGATCGCTGGCGAGATGGCGGACGTGCATTGCCTGGTGGTCTCGTTGCCGTATTCGAACATGCGGTTGTGCGTGGCGTTGCCGGGCGAGAACGCGGAGTGTCTGTGCCATGGCCTGATGCTCGTGTTCGAGCATATCGGGGGTGTTCCTCCCGTGATCGTGATGGACAACGCGACCGGTGCCGGCCGGCGCAACGCGAAGGGCGAGGTCGCGTTGACCGGGGTGTTCTCCGCGTTCGTGGCGCATTACCGGCTCGAGGTCCGGTTCTGCAACCCGTATTCGGGCAACGAGAAGGGCAGCGTGGAGAACGCGGTCGGGTTTTTGCGGCGTAATCTCATGGTGCCGCCCATGCGCGCGGAATCCTACGGGCAGCTCAGTCGTTTCATGCTTGAACGGTGCGACGGGCTGGCGGCCTCTTCGTATTGCCCGAGGTTGCCGGGCGTGCCCGTGGCCGAGGTGTTCGACGAGGAGAGGGCCGCGTTGATGCCGTTGCCGTCCACGGCGTTCGACCCGGTTCGCTGGGAAAGCCGGACGGCCGACAAGTACGGGCTGGTCGACATCGACTCGAACCGGTACCTCGCCGGCCCCGATTCGGCGCGTTCCAAGGTGCTGGCCGCGATCCGGTGGGACACGGTCACGCTCGCATCGCCCGCCACCGGCGAGCTCCTCGCGGAATATCCCAGACAGTACGGACGGTCGCGCAATGTGGAGGATCCCGCGCTCGTGCTTCCCCGGCTCGCGGTCAAACCCCGCGCGTGGCGGGAAAGCTCGATCCGCCCGGACGTGCCCGACGATATACGCGCGTGGCTTGATTCCATGGACGAAAAGACGTTGAGGGAGAGCCTCAAAGCGATCGGGGACGCGTGCCGGGCGGCCGGGTTCGATCCCGCGATGCAGGCGTGCGGCGAGATCCTGCGCTCGAACAGGGACATGGGCCTGCACGCGGACTCGCTCACCCCTATCGCGTTGCGCATGCGCGACGGCGAGTGGGAATACCCCGGCGGGATCGAGGAGCCCGACCTGAGCGGCTACGACCGGTTCATCACCGGCACGGACGACGGAGGGGAAGAACGGTGAGCGTCAGACCCGATCCGGTGATCCCGGAGACCCGCCGCCGTCGCGCGTCCACGACCGAGAAGAGCGAGAGGATCCTGAAGATGAGCCGCAGCCTGACCCTGACACGCAGCGTGCTCGCCGGCACGCTCGCCGAGGCCACGCCCAACCAGCTCGACTTCATCGAACGCTGGTTCACGGCCGAACTCGACTCGCGCGAGCGATCCAAACGCCTGCGCCTGCTCAAACAGGCCGGGTTCCCCGCCGACAAGACCCTCGACGGCTATGACTGGACCAACCTGAAGATGCCCGCCGACTGGGGGCGCGCGCAGCTCGAGAACCTCGACTTCGTCGCCGGATGCGAGGACCTCGTGCTCTACGGGCCCGTCGGCACCGGCAAGAGCCACCTGGCCATCGCGATCGGACGGCTCGCCTGCGAGCGGGGCGTCCCGGTGCGCTTCTTCACCGCGACCGGACTGCTCATGCGTCTGCGCCGCGCCCAGCAGGAGAACCGGCTCGACCGGGAACTCGCGAGCATCGGCAAGGCCCGACTTCTCATCATCGACGAGTTCGGCTACCTGCCCATAGACGAGGAGGGCAGCAGGCTCCTCTTCCAGATCATTTCCGATTCCTACGAGACAAGGAGCATCATCTACACCACCAACATCGAATTCAGCGGATGGGGACGCGTGCTCGGCGACAAGAACATGGCCGCCGCCCTCATCGACCGCACCGTCCACCACGGACGGCTCATCAGATTCGAGGGCCGCTCCTACCGAAGCGAACACGCCCTCATGACCAAATAACCAACACAACGCAGACAGGCAGCGGCCGATACCGCACACCCTGCGGAAAACCCGCTGCCTACACTGCGGAAAAACACCGCTCACAAAGCGGACGCCAACTTGCTAAAACACACCATGACGACGTCTGCCACAGCGGTGAGCATCGGAGCATGCCCCTGCGCGGGCGCACACGAACCTCGAGCACGGGCTCGGGGCGCAGGGGCGAATCGACGATCCGCACGGTCTCGACCACCACGCCTTTGACGTTGAGGAGCTGGTTGAATATGCTGTTCATCAGGCGCTTTGCGGTTGTTTGTTTATCTTGGTCGAAAACATCCTACCCGGAAAGCGCTCTCCACTTACTCCCTCAACGGCTCAACGACGAACCACCACCCACAAAAACAGCAATAGCGCCTTATAGTACGTATCGATAAATATTTCCCGCCCAGACCACACGGTATGGTGGAGCGCATGGCTGATTACGGGAACAACTTTGTGCAACTGCATAACCACACGCACTATTCGCTGCTCGATGGTGCGTCGAAGATTCCTGATTTGGCCAAGCGTGCGGCCGAACTTGGCATGCCTGCGGTCGGCATCACCGACCATGGCAACATGCATGGCGCCTACGAGATGTACACCAACTGCGTGGCCAATGGCGTCAAGCCCATCATCGGCATCGAAGCTTATGTGACCCCGGAAACCGCACGTCAAGACAAGTCCCGCGTGCATTGGGGTACCGAAGCCCAGCGCCGCGACGACGTCTCCGGTGGTGGTCTTATCACCCACTTGACCATGTGGGCCGAAAACGACGAAGGCCTGGTCAACCTCATCAAAGCCTCGTCCGTGGCCAACCTCGAAGGTCGCGTCATGCGTTATCCGCGTATGGATAAGGAGGTGCTCGCCACCTATTCCAAAGGCGTGATCGCATCCTCCGGCTGCCCCTCGGGCATCATCCAGACCCGTCTGCGCCTCGGTCAATTCGATGAGGCCCTGCGCGCCGCCGGCGAATTCCAGGACATCTTCGGCAAAGACAACTTCTTCATCGAACTTATGGATCACGGTCTGCCCATCGAAACTCAGGTGACCGGTGACCTGCTGACCATCGCCAAGAAACTCAACGCACCACTGCTGGCCACCAACGATTCCCACTACGTACACGCCGAAGATGCCGGCGCACAGGACGCCATGCTCTGCATCAACTCCGGTTCCCGTCTTGACGATCCGGACCGATTCAAGTTCGACGGCACCGGCTACTACATCAAAACCGCCGAAGAGATGCGCGAACTGTTCAAGGACCACCCGGACGCCTGCGACAATACGCTCGTTATCGCCGAACGCTGCAACGTGATGTTCGACGACCACGAAGACGGCGCGTTCATGCCGAAATTCCCTTGCCCCGAAGGCTGGGATGAGACCTCCCTGTTCCTCAAAAAAGTCGAGGAAGGTCTGGAGAAGCGTTACGACGGCAACCCGCCGCTCGACGTATTGAAGCAGGCCGACTACGAATGTGGTGTGATTTGCCAGATGCAGTTCTGCGGATACTTCCTCGTGGTCGCCGACTACATTCAGTGGGCCAAGGACCACGGCATTATGGTGGGTCCGGGCCGTGGTTCGGCCGCAGGCGCCATGGTCGCCTATTCCATGGGCATTACCGAGCTCGATCCGCTCAAGCATGGCCTGATTTTCGAGAGGTTCCTGAACCCTGAGCGAGTGAGCCTTCCTGATATCGATGTCGACTTCGACCCTGAAGGTCGTGCGCGAGTCATCGAATACTGCGGCGAAAAATACGGCACCGATAAGGTCGCCCAGTGCGTGATCTATGGCACCATCAAAACCAAGCAGGCCCTGAAAGACTCCGCCCGCATCATGGGTTATGAATTCTCAGTCGGTGAAAAAATCACCAAGGCGCTGCCTCCGGCGGCCACCGGCGGCAAAGACATCAGCCTGCATGACATCTTCGACCCGGCCGCCAAACGTTATGCCGAGGCCAGGGAATTCCGAGAACTCTACGATTCCGACCCGGACACCAAGCGCATCACCGAAGAAGCCAAGGGTATCGAAGGCCTGATTCGACAGACCGGTGTACATGCCTGCGCCACCATCATGGGTAGCGCACCCATCACCGACACCTCGCCGTTGCTGGAACGCACCGATGGCACCATCACCACCACCTTCGAATACCACACGTGCGAAACGTTGGGGCTGGTCAAGATGGACTTCCTTGGCCTGTCCAACTTGACGATCATCCACGACACCCTGAAGAACATCGAGGCCAACGGCAAACCCGCCATCGACTACACCAAGATTCCGCTCGATGACGCCGAAACCTACAAACTCATGTCCCGAGGAGACACGCTCGGCGTGTTCCAGCTCGATTCCGACGGCATGCGTTCGCTGCTGAAAACCCTGAAGCCCGATAACTTCAACGATATTTCCGCACTTATCGCCCTGTACCGACCGGGCCCGATGAGTATGGATTCGCACACCAACTATGCCAAGCGCAAAAACGGCCTGCAGAAGATCACGCCAATTCACCCTGAGCTTGAGGAGCCTCTGAAGCAGGTGCTTGACGAGACCTATGGTCTGATCATCTACCAGGAGCAGGTGCAGTCCGCCGCCCGAATCCTCGCCGGCTATTCGCTGGGCAAGGCAGACGTGCTGCGTCGAGCCATGGGTAAGAAGAAGCCCGAAGTGCTGGCCAAGGAGAAGGTGCCGTTCTTCGCCGGTATGAAGGAGCATGGATATTCCGAAGAGGCCTCCCAGGCCGTGTGGGATATTCTGGTGCCGTTCTCCGGCTACGCCTTCAACAAGGCGCACTCCGCCGCATACGGTCTGATCTCCTACTGGACCGCATATCTGAAGACGCACTACCCGGTCGAATTCATGGCCGCCCTGTTGCAAGGTGCCGCCACCAACAAAGACAAGACCGCACTGTACTTGGGCGAGGCCCGCCGCATGGGCATCCAGGTGCTCTCGCCGGACGTCAACGAATCGGTGTACGAGTACTCGGCAGTCGGCGACGTCGTCCGATTCGGTCTTGGTGCCATCCGTAACGTGGGTGACAAGGCCGTGGCCGATATCATCGCCGAACGCGAAGGCCCGCGCGGCAAGTTCGTGAACTTCATGGACTTCATCCGCCGCGTGCCCCTGACCGCGCTGAACCGGCGATTGGTCGAATCGTTGATCAAGGCCGGTGCCTTCGACTCGATTGACCCGAACCGTCGCGCGCTGCTCACCGTGCACGAGGCCGCCATCGATTCGGTGGTGAGTCTGAAGCGCAAACAGGCGGAGGGCCAGTTCGATTTGTTCTCCGATGCCGAGGATGGGGGAGCGGAGGCCATGGGCGACGCTTCCGTGACCGTACCCGATCTTGAGGAATGGGACAAGAAGACCAAACTTAACTTCGAACGCGAAATGTTGGGCCTGTATGTGTCTGACCATCCGCTCTCCGGTATGCAGTCGATTCTCGCGTCCTTGCGTGAAATGTCCATCGCGCATCTGGTTGATCGAGCCAAAACGATGGGTGAAGGACAGCAGGTCACGTTGGCTGGTTTGGTCACCAATGTGGACCGGCGCGTATCCAAGAAGGGCAACCCCTGGGCCATCGTGACCATCGAAGACATGGAAAGCTCCATCCAATGCATGTTCTTCGGCAAGGTCTATGAAGCGGCCGCCGCTGAACTTGCCGTGGACGCCATCGTACAGATTCGTGGCCAAGTGGAGTTGCGCGACGAAACCGTTTCTCTGAGAGCCACGGAAATGCAGATTCCGACCTTGGAAGCCGAGGATGAACGTCCGTTGGTCATCACGCTGCCGTCGGTGGCGTTGGAGCGCCAACGCATGATGCAACTCGGTCAGGTGCTCGCTAATCATCCTGGTTACTGCGAAGTACATCTTGCGGTGCTGGATGAGAAGGGTAACGCTCAGGTGCTCACGTTTGGCGATCGTTTCCGCGTCAAGCGAGATACTTCGTTGTTTGCTGAGATCAAGATTCTGTTTGGCCCCAGCTGCTTGCCTGCCGCCTGATTGGCGGGTTTCGCCCCTGGCCTCTCCCTCACTTGGCTTTGCTGGGGGCTCCTTCATCAGAGGGAGCTAAGGCGTGTGCCACCATACGATGTGCGCGACTACTGTGGAACGTATGGGCATGGAGATAGCGGATACTGGTAACAACGATGACGAGCAACAATGGATTGCCACGATGCTGGAACGGCTGTCTCATTCGCAGTTCCGCGCCAAATTCGCTTTGACCGACAAAGACCGAGCCTATGCCCGCACCAAAGGCAAGGCGACCATCGATCGTCATGCGCGAGAAATGTTGCGAGACCGCATAGGCGCAGCCGAACCGAAGAACGACGGCAGACAGACGCCATGGCGCGGCCATCCGGTATTCACCGCTCAGCATGCTACCGCCACATGCTGCCGCGGATGCATCGAAAAATGGCATCATCTGCCCAAAGGCCGTGAACTCGCCGAAGCGGAGGTAAACCGACTTGCCGATTTGGTCATGGCGTGGATTGAACGGGACCTTATCAATCATCCGGTTCGGTGAAGCACCCCGCATCCTCAGTATGCCTGTATGCCTTCAATAGTTATGGGCCAACAGCCAACATAGGCCTCGAAAACCGTAGATGCAAGGTATTGGCGAATGCGGCAGAACGCCGAACGTTGCCTATGGCGCGTTCGTCAATAATGCGACATGATGTCTATTCAAGAAGAGTTGATGAAGTGTCAACTCTGCCCCAAGGAGGCGGAATATGTACTACAGCAGCGGCAATTATGAGGCTTTCGCACGTCCGAAGAAGCCGGCCGACGTGGACAACAAGCATGCATACATCATCGGTACCGGACTGGCGGCATTGTCTGCAGCCTGTTATCTGGTGCGTGATGGTCAGATGCCTGGCGAGAACATCCACATCCTTGAGAAGGACCCGGTACCCGGCGGCGCCTGTGACGGTCTTGATATTCCCGGCCTTGGCTATGTGATGCGTGGCGGCCGCGAGATGGACAATCATTTCGAGGTCATGTGGGATCTGTTCCGCTCGATTCCCTCCATCGAAACCGAAGGCGTCAGCGTACTCGACGAGTACTACTGGCTCAACAAGGAGGACCCGAACTACTCGCTGTGCCGCGCCACCAAGAATCTCGGCAAGGACGCGGGGCTCAAGGGCAAGTTCGGGCTGTCCGACAAGGCTTCGATGGAAATCATGAAGCTGTTCTTCACCCCGGACGAAGACCTGTATGACAAGCCGATCACCGATTTCTTCGATGATGAGGTGCTGAACTCCAACTTCTGGCTGTACTGGCGCACCATGTTTGCCTTTGAGAACTGGCACAGCGCACTGGAAATGAAGCTGTATATCAAGCGCTATATCCACCACATCGGCGGCCTGCCGGACTTTACCGCCCTGCGCTTCACCCGCTACAACCAGTATGAGTCCATCATCCTGCCCATGATCGAGTACCTGAAGGGCTTTGGTGTGCAGTTCCACTACGACACCAAGGTCACGGACGTCAAGTTCGACATTCAGGGCAGCCGCAAGATGGCAAGCTCGGTCACCGTGGAGCACGCAGGCGAGGTGTCCAACATCGACCTGACCGAGAACGATCTGCTGTTCATCACCAACGGCGGCTGCGTGGAAAGCTGCACCGTGGGCGCACAGAATAAGGCCACCGGTTTCGACCCCACCATCCAGCCCGGCAACGGCTGGGATCTGTGGAAGAAGAT
>ENA-OPWC01001815-OPWC01001815.1-human-gut-metagenome-genome-assembly--contig:-NODE-1815-length-13180-cov-3.113295_pt1 | contig 13180 bp, 9 predicted proteins | sample MGYA00241504_ERZ502000 | MGnify/ENA primary metagenome ERZ502000 (study PRJEB25962, sample SAMEA2042005) | human gut metagenome | biome: human gut; feature: human-associated habitat; material: faeces...
ATAATGAATGTTCTTCATATACTGACAATTCATAACTTATGTTAAAGTACTGCTTAAATGCATTACTTACGGCATCAAGTCTTCCGTTTCCTGTGCTCTTGATAACTCTGACTTTGTCATCATGTGCAATTGTAACCTCAGTTATAATTCCGTCTTTCTGTTGGAAATGACATTCAGGTACGCTGAATACTGCATTATTTGTAATGTATTTATCTTCAAATATCTGGTATACCCAATTTGGTGATAATTCTTTATGCTCTTTATCTGAAACATCCTTAACTGTGTATCCGACTTCTTCCTTCATTCCATCCGGTAAATCCATACCAAAATTCTGTTTTAAGATGTAGCTTACGCCACCCTTTCCTGACTGGCTGTTAATTCTGATTACGTCTGAGTCATATGTACGTCCAACATCTTCTGGATTAATTGGAAGATATGGAACTGTCCACTTAGATGGATCCTGTTCAATTCTATAGTGCATACCTTTAGATATGGCATCCTGATGTGAACCAGAGAATGCTGCAAATACAAGCTTACCACAATATGGGTGTCTGTCATCTATCTTCATCTGTGTAAGACGTTCAAACATCTCTGCAAGCTCTGGCATATTAGAAAAATCCAATTCCGGGTCAACGCCCTGTGCGTACATATTCATAGCAAGATTAACAATATCCACATTACCAGTTCTCTCACCATTGCCAAATAATGTACCTTCTATTCTGTCTGCACCTGCAAGCATACCAAGCTCTGCATCTGCAACGCCTGTTCCTCTGTCATTATGTGGATGAAGTGATACAACTACATTTTCTCGATTATGAAGATTCTTGCTCATATATTCAACCTGACTTGCAAATACATGTGGAAGTGACATCTCTACTGTAGCAGGAAGATTAATTATACACTTCTTATCAGGTGTTGGCTGCCATATATCTATAACTGCATTACACACTTCAAGTGCGTATTCTGGCTCTGTTCCTGTAAAGCTTTCAGGACTATATTCAAAAAGGAAATTACCGCCATCTGCTTCTGCAAGTTCTTTAAGAAGCTTAGCGCCCTCAATTGCAATCTGTTTGATTTCTTCTTTAGACTTTCTGAATACCTGCTCTCTTTGTGCAAGAGATGTCGAATTGTATACATGTACAATCGCTCTTGGTGCACCCTTTACAGCTTCAAAAGTCTTCTTAATAATATGCGGTCTTGCCTGTGTAAGCACCTGAATTGTAACATCATCAGGAATCATATTCTTCTCAATAAGTGTACGGCAAAGCTCATACTCTGTCTCTGATGCTGCCGGGAAACCAATCTCAATTTCCTTAAATCCAACCTTAATAAGCTTATTAAAGAATTCAAGCTTTTCATCAAGACTCATAGGCTCAACTAAAGCCTGATTACCATCTCTTAAATCCACTGAACACCATACTGGTGCTTTGTCAATATACTCCTTCTTTACCCAGTCGTTACACTCAACCGGTGGCATAAAATAACCTCTCTTATACTGTCTGTAATCAAACATTGCATTATCCTCCTGATATATTAATTATATTAGCATAATAAGTAAATTATACAAAAAAAATCTTTCATCTCCAAAGGCCTTAACCTCTAAGAGACGAAAGATATAATCTCACGCGTTACCACTCTTATTCGCAATTAATAATTGCGCTCTCACCGAATACGTGCATATTGCATTATATTCTGTCCACTATAACGGTTGGCTTCCGTCTACGTCTACTCTTATATCCTGCTGATATAATTTCGGGTAGCAGCTCCAAGGTGAGTTCAATAAGTTCCTTTCACTGTCTCGCACCTTCCGACAGTTCTCTGAAGCTGGTCCTTATCTAATATTCCTCTTCATTGCATTTACTTATTATCAATTATTGAAATGATAACGCATATAATTTAAAATGTCAATAGAATTTTCAATTATGTATTGCAATATTAAATGCAATATTAAATCAAATTATGTATTGCAATATTAAATCAAATTATGTATTACAATATTAAGTCCAGTTATATATTTGAGCTATGTATTAAAATCATTTGAAGTTCTTAAGAAAACTTATATCTTCCTCTGATACTTCACCATTAGAATATCTCGCTTTCTCATAGTCATCTGTTATTCTTCGTGCTTTTGCTTCATCATCAGTTATCAGTTTGCTCGTAATCTCTTCCGGCATCATATGCGAATCAACCTTTGCACCTGCCAACTTAGACTTTGTGACAACCTTTTTGGACTTGGCATATTTCTTATAAAGCTTTCTGTACCGTATATTGGCTTTATCTTTAGTATCCTTAACCTTAACACTTTTCTTTACTTTATATTCCTTTTCCTCGTCATTATTAATATATTCCACTTCATCTTTATCATTATCTAATGACTTTCTGAACCTGGAAGCATATCTGACTATTGTCACTATTATTAATATAATCACTCCGATTATAAGGAATATTGCAACCACCTCCATAAGAGCATTACCAGCCGCATTATTAACCATAACATCCATCTCATCCTCTACTGGTTCAGGGGAAGTTGTCGTTTCTTCTATATAATCGTCCATTACTGTATCATCATCTCCGCGGAGCATTAATAACAGTTTTAATATCCATTTAATAATTGCAAGCAATGCCATTCCAATCATAGAGAATATATTGCCATATCTTCCGTGATAGAATATAAGCATGCCAAATACCAGAAGCAGTCCGAACACAATCATTATAAGCACATTAATTCCCATAATTCTTCTGGCCGGGAATTCTGATTTACCTTCATTAAATACGAACACCTCATACAGCCTGCTTACCTGATTATATACGAACTGGCATAATACAAACATAACAAATAAAAATGCCTGTATTTCCATAAGCACAGAATTACCTTCAATACCTCCTAATATATAAAAGCCTATCATAAATATTCCATATGCTATATGAAGCTTCTCACTCGCATTAACAGCAATCAGCATATCATCCTTGCTCTTACCAGTTTCATCATATATATTTTCCTGAACTCGCTCATATTGCTTCTTGTTTACATATAGATTCTTTAACCTTATTGAGTGTCCAGATATTGCCGCTGCGCATATCACATAACCTGCAAACTCCAGATCTGTGTCCGCAAGCAATGCCGCTATAACAACGAACACAAGATTAATCACCATAAATAATGGATAACTTTTAATATATTTTCTTGAAAAATATGTAACTATAGCTGGAATTATTACAATAAGGCTATAATATGCCTTAGATGTGTCATTACCGGCAATTCCTATATACACTCCCGCCGCCATTGATATGTACGCAACACACAATATAAGTATTTCCGTTATGATTTTACTATTTCTTAGATGTCTTATCTGCATCTTACTCTCCATTCCCACACTGCTTATACATTCTAATCAAGCTTTTCCAGATACAGGCTTCCATTGCCTGATACAACACACGGAACAATCCATATTTTATTCTGTTGTTTAGACATAAGTCTTTCTGCTGAAAGCTTTAATTTTCCGTGCTTGTTAGCTGATATAAGAACATACACCGAATCCTGCCTTTGGTTCTTATTATTATATTCCTGCATATTATCAAGAATAATGCTGAATTCCTGCATAGGAAGCTTCAGATCTATTCTTGCAAATGCCGTGTTGATACGTCCAAAATGTGACAGTCCGCTTCCAGCCTCTATCACTGTCTGCTCCTTAGTATCAATATCACAGCCATTAGATGTTACAGATACATTGATGCCCTTTCCTATAAGAAGCTGGGCCAGACCTGCCGCTATTGATATTGCCTGTTCAATAACATCTTCCTGCATAAGAACGCCCTCGCTTTCAAGATTAAGCAGGATACATACATTACGGCTCACTGTTTCATTATACTGATTAACCATAAGCTTTCCCGTTCTTGCACTGGCATTCCAATTAACATCCCTTATGCTGTCATAAGACTGGTAATCCCTTATTCCTGCAAATACGAACTTATCCTCTAACAGATATTTTCTTCTTTCAAGCTCACCTAAAATACTGTTATTGACCTGTAAAAGATTATTAACATTTTCTGGCTTGGGATATACTGTAATCATATGATTAACATTTTTATTATTAATCATAATATCGTTCATAAAAGCACCTGCAAATACAGTTTCAATGGCTTCTAATCTATATACACCCCTTCTGGCACACAATACATCTATCTTTCGTGTTACCCTCTGGTTAGAAAGAAGTGAAAATACATCGTTGCGGTAAGTCTTATCTGTAATTCTGGAATTATTATCCTCCTGCCCAAACACCAGATTCTTGTCTATGCTGAATTTAATATTAACACAAGGCAGTGGCATTCTCTTAGCATTAGTTACTGTCTCCACCATCTTGATAGTATCACCTTTTGTAGCTGTATTGCTGGAAAATGTAACATCAACCGATAAATTCCTGCTCCAGTTATCCCTGTAGGTAATCCTCAATATGTTGTATACAATAACAACACCTATAAGCATTAATATTATATTCATCTATTGCTCCATTCTTCAGTAGGCACCTCTACCTGTGATAATGCCTCATTTATTGCCTGTTCCCTGTTCTCCTTAACAACTATTCCTGTATTAAATACAAGTCTGTGTCCCCATACGCATAAAGCAAGCTCTTTAATATCTGATGGAACAACATAATTACGTCCATTAACATAAGCGTATGCTCTTGCTGCATTAACCATAGCTATTGAACCTCTTGGGCTTATTCCTATTGCAACACTTCCCATATTACGTGTAACTTCTGCAAGCTTTACAATATATTCTATAAGCGAAGGATGAATATATATATTCTTAACCTCATTCTTCATAGCTTTAATATCTTCTTTGGAACATACATTAGAAATATCTTCTATTGGATTATCCTTAAGAAAACGGTTAAGTATTGTAATCTCCTCTTCCTTATCCGGATATCCCATTTCAAGCTTCATAAGAAATCTGTCAAGCTGTGCTTCTGGAAGCGGATATGTTCCTGCTGTTTCTATTGGATTCTCTGTGGCTATTACAATAAATGGTTCATCTAACTGTAATGTATCACCATCTATAGTAACCTGATGTTCTTCCATACACTCAAGCAATGCTGACTGTGTTCTTGGTGTAGCCCTGTTAATTTCATCAGCAAGAATGATATTCGCAAATACAGGTCCTTTCTTTAATACAAAATCTTCACTCTTCTGGTTATATATATGTATTCCTGTTATATCTGATGGAAGCAGATCCGGTGTGAACTGCACTCTTCCAAAATCGCAGTCAATACTTTTTGCTAATGTCTTGGCAAGCATTGTCTTACCCATACCCGGAACATCTTCCAAAAGAATATGTCCACCTGCAAGTATGCTTGTAATTACTTTTTTTGTAACTTCCTCTTTACCGACTATAACCTTTGAAACATTATCTAATATGTCTGTTATCTGCATTTAATTACCCCGCCTTTTCTTTAATTATATATTCTGTGCCTTACCTCATTTCACATATTAATATAGTACCAAAAAACCACAGATGTATCAATAACACCTGTGGCTTTCTTGCATAAAATTTTACCAAATTTTATTATACTTATGCCTGTGGTTCTTCTCCCGGAAGCTCCTGATTAACATCAATTCCTCTTGGTGCAACAGGAGTTGAGAATACTATCTGTGTACTTGTCCTTCCGAACTTCTGTAACTGTCCGATAAATGTATCAAGCTCCATTGTACTTGGAAATACAACCTTAAGAAGCATTGAATAATTACCTGTAACACAGTTACATTCAACTACATTAGGGCAGGTTTTGATAAATGGATAGAACTCCGGCTTCTGTACAGGTGCAACCTCAAGATTAATAAATGCTGTTATATGATAGCCTAATTTAATCTGGTTAATCTTAACCCCATAGCCTTCTATTATTTCTTCTTTCTCAAGTCTTTCTATTCTTGCTGAAACTGCTGGTGATGATAAAAACACATTTTCAGCCAATGCCTTAAGTGGCATTCTCGCATTATTCTGAAGTAATGTAATTAATTTCTTATCAATTTTGTCCATAGTTGTCCTCCATTAATCTGTGGCATTGCTTTCTTAACATCAAAAAAGAGACAACCCGAGCCTTGTATGCCTGAATTGTCCCCTTTGACTTAATTTATTAATTTATATGTAATATACACCTTTTTTTATAAATTGACAACCCCTGATTTTATGTTTTTTTATAGTTTTTTATTATTTTTCTTAACTTTTTATCGTGTGTCTTCTTAATTTTTCTATTATAATGTTTGCTTTTTATACTACTTATATGGTAAAGTTCTTATTGTATGTTAATGACTATATTTAATGGAGGCACTTATGTCAGATAATAAAGATTTTAATAACAACTCTGAATATTCAACAGTAACATTATCATTAGATGATGGCACTGAGTTAGAGTGTGCAATAATCCGTACTTTCCCAGCAGGAGATAAGAACTATATTGCACTTTTACCTATTGCAGATATTGATGAAGAAGAAAGTGAAGTATACTTATACAGATTTTCTCTTGACAGCAACAACGAGCCAGTTCTTGAAAATATCGACTCTGATGAAGAATATGAAATCGTATCAGATGCATTTGACGAAGAACTTGATGCTATGGAATATGAAGAACTCTACGAACAGGAAGACTCTGAGAACGAATAATCAACATAATGGTCATCTATCTCAGTAACAAATCTTGAAATGGTTGTATCCTTGTTATATCTGCTTTTAGCATATAACAGATACAACTTTTCTTTTGCCCTTGTCATCGCAACATACATAAGCCTTCTCTCCTCTTCTATCTCATAATCAAGCACAGCTTTATTATAAGGAATTATCCCCTCAACCACGTCCATAATAAATACTACTTTGTACTCAAGTCCTTTACAACTATGCATTGTATGAAAATGTACTGCATTATCGTTATCTTGCGGATAAGAATTTTTAGAAGCCTTTATATTCTCAACTAATGCTGCATTTTTAGAATTATTCATACTTATATTATTGTTATTAATATATTCCAGCCAGTTATCTATTGTGTCAAACTTCTTTGCCATTTCTTTGAATTCTTCAATCTTATCGTAAGCTTCTGTCCCGTTAATCCTATGCATTAATATATATTCCTTATAATATTCTTCATAACCAATACCTTTAATTATATAATTAACCGCCGCATATGGCGACATATTTTTAATTATATTCATATCAAACTGCCAATCATTGATTATATTTATCATTTCAGCATTATTCTCATAAGAAGCTCTTAGCTGTTCATAACTAAAAGGTTCTTTTATAAATGTCCTTTTTATATATCTTAATGGTTTATTGACAATCCTTAAGATATCCTCTCTTTTACATTTTCCCTTTGACACCTTAATATATGCAAGCATATCCTTAACAGCCCAGTAATCATATATATTCTCCTGTTTCATCACCGAAATGCAGGGAATTCCATCATCAATAAGTCTGGAATAATATATACCATTAATACTGTTGGTTCTTGATATAACAGCAATATCTGATGGTTCAATGCCATCTTCTATCAACTTCTTTATATTATCCGAAAGCATTTTCTTAAGACTATGTATATCTTTTGCTCCCTGTACCTGTATACATTCTCCTACCATACCTGCTGATTTGATATTTTTGTAATATCGTAGAGAATTATTACCAATAAGACTTCGTGCTGCTTTAACAATATTATCAGTACACCTGTAATTGACATTCAGATTTATTATTTCTGCATTACTATAATACTCTTTAAATGCAAGCATAATATCAGGCTTAGAGCCTCTAAATCCATATATACTCTGATCATCATCTCCAACAGCAAATATATTCGCACTTTCCCCTGCAATCAATTTAATTGTGTCAAACTGCATTTTATTAATATCCTGAAATTCATCAATAAGAATATACTTGTATTTATCCTGCCACGCAGCTTTATAATCAGCCCTCTGTGTAAGAAGCTCATTGCACAGAACTACCATATCATCATAATCTATAAGCCTTCTTGATATAAGCATTTTCCCATATTCTTTATATATTATCCTGAATGTTTCGTAGGGACAGGCTGTACTGATATACTCATCTATATTAAGACAATCATTCTTTACCTTGCTTATCTGCGATAAAATGCTGTTTACCGTTTCATTTTCATCTGAATATTCAAGTTCAAAGCTTATAAGCTTGTCCCTGATAAAATTATATTGTAAATCTCTCGTAATAATGGAATTAACTGAATAATTATATGCGTGACGCAGTATCGTAAAAAACACCGCATGAAATGTACCAAATGTAACTGGCACATTAAGACTTCCTTCTAAAGACATAAACCTTTCTTTCATAGACACCGCCGCCGCTTTGGTAAAAGTTATAACCAGTATTGATGACGGCTTGATATTATGCTTAATAATAAGGTTATATACTCTGTTAACTATAACTGTGGTCTTTCCCGAACCCGGACCTGCAATAACAAGTGCAGGTCCATCTTTAAAATGTATTGCTCTATTCTGTGCTTCACTTAAATGTATATCTGTTCTGCTAATGATTATCCACCTTTCTTAGAAGCTCATAATCTTATCCCCTGAATCATCTGTGTTCTCAATAGATAAAATCTCAATCCAATAGCTTATATTACTGTTGACGACCACTTCTACCCTATCTCCAGCCTTGTGTCCAAGTATTGCCTTGCCAAGAGGCGATTCAATACTTATAAGTCCTTCAAGAGAGTCACCTCTTACCGTTGTCACAAGCTTAATCTTCTCTGTAGAACCATCGTCCTCATATTTAACTTCAACTGTATTATTAACACCAGCCTCATCATCTGCCGACTCTTCTGATATTACCGTTGCTGTCTTAATCATTCGCTGAAGATATCTTATTCTGCTCTCATTCTGATTTTTGAACTTCTTGGCGGCATAATACTCAAAATTCTCACTCAAATCGCCCTGTGCCCTTGCTTCTTTAACATCATCAAGAGCTTTTTTCCTCACAATGTGAACCCTGTATTCGATCTCATCTTCCATTTTCTTGATATCACTTGGAGTAAGTTCATTATTCACGATTACAACATCTCCTTAATATAAACATACCATTACTATAAAAAGGCTATTCATTGCTTGTCTGTTTAGCATATAAAATAGCTTTCTTTACCGGTGGAAGCATAATTACAATTATTGTAATAATTCCTTCTGCACCTATATATGCCGCATTATATGCTAACGAATATAATACAGCACTATTAAAGAATTCCGGTGTATACACCGCAAAGAATATCCAGCCTGATAAGAATGAGAAGAAGAATCTTCCAGCAATTCCTGCTATATAACCTTTAACCAACCCATTCTTGGAATTAGCAAATATTCCTGATAATCCTAATGCACCAAATGCAAAGATATAGTCAAGAAACATCTGTGGCAGACTGATAATATATGGATTAACAATAAGCTGTAATACTCCATACGCTATTGAAGCTGTCATACCTGCACTTATTCCATACCAGTATCCTATAAGCACGATAAACAGCATACTAAAAAGTGTTACTGAACCTCCCATAGGCATCTTAAATATAGTAATAAACGAAGTTAGTGTAGCGAGTGCAATAGCCATAGCTGATGTCACAAGCCTCTTTACGCTGTGTGTCTTCTTATCCTTTACTATAAAACCAACAGCCAGCATAACAATGACTACTGCTATCAGCACTACATATCCCAGTGGTGTAAGATTATAACTTATACCATCCTCACTCACAATCTTTGTTGCAAGCACTTATATCGACCTCCCCAATATTAAATAATTATATATTCTTTTAGTATTATAACATATTATTAAATATATGCAATATTCCGGAATAAAAAGTCGTAGAATATGTTTTTATTGAAGTCTGGGGTGTTAGCGGATTGTTCGGATTGCATAGCAATGTAGCAATCCAAACACCACAATAAGGGTTAAAATTCCTTTTAACCCTTACATCGTTAATATTCTATCAACTATTATAATCAATATATGATGTCTTGTTTATTTATCATCTTTCTACCAGAATAATTCCCTATATGAATACTCACCTCTGTAATTAGAAGCATTGTAGTCCGGATACTTATATGGCTTGTAAGCATTTTCCATCGGCTCATCATCCTGCGTGTATATATACATATAATTATAATCCCACGTTACAATTTCATCTCTTGCATCACCTAAAAGATTAACCGCCTCCGTGCAAAGAGTTGGGTGTCCGTCATCAGGGAACTTTACAACCTGTATTCCATTACCATCTATCATTCCACCTCTCTTAACATCTGCATTAAGAAGTATGAAATCCTGTCCATCACCTGTCCAGTTAACCGGTGTAAGAAGATTACCATTAAGCTCATTCTCCATTTCCCACATATCATTGCCTTCACTGTCGTAGAAATATATAATGCCCTGATGTCCCCAGAAATTAACTACAGCCATCTCATATCCTTCTTTATCCGGACAGTAATTAGCAAGACTCACTCTCTGTGCGTGTCCAATTCCGTCCTGTTTTAAAATATTACCTTCAAAGTCACAAAGAATAAAACCTTGTGTACCTGCAACACACGCAAAGAATTTTTTCCCTTTATTAGGACCTGTTTCAAATCTTCCTGGTACAATTTCATCAATGTGGTCTACCTTAAACGGCATAGTCCACATTTTCTTTCCATTACAATCAAGCATATTATATCCAACCAGCAGTTCATCATAGCCATCACCATTAATGTCAATTGCAAATGGAAAATGTCCTGTATTCTTATCACTCTGAAAATGCCACATAACTTCAAGGTCATCATTTAACGCATATACCCTGCAATATCTGTCCTTAATAAGAATATCCCTTGGCTTGTCAAGTCCTCTGAAATTGCATATCCTCATTCCATCAGGGTTAATTCTGTCAAATGCATATTCTCCATCAGGAACACCTATAATTGTGCCATCTTCTTCCATTGTCGATAATGGTGTCTTTGCTCTTTTCTTAACATTTCCTGTCTTTCCGTCAAGTATAAACACCTCGAAATTCTTGGCAGTTATAACCTCATCGTATCCATCACCATCAATATCATATATCTGCATTGGCATATCAGCAGATATATTTCCTATCTCCATATTATCTGTAGGTTCACCATACTGCCATAATATATTACCATCCAAATCCATAGCAGTAAGACAGCTTATAGTTCCATATGCATCTCTGTTGACTCTTTTCTGACACTGGGCAAGCACCATCTGATACTCTCCATTACCAAGCAGATGTCCGAAACGTACCTGTCTTCCTGTTCCACAGCCTTTAAGGTCTATTTTCTTAACAAGCTTCATATGAGGATACCTGCTCTGTGCTTCTTTGCACTTATTCTTATATGCTTCCCTGTCGGCTTTAATGCCTGCATCTGTATCCTCATCTACATTGACATTGATGTAGCCAAATGCCGCTGGTATAGTAGCCGTAATTGCTGCCTTTCCTCCCTGTACAGCATAAACTGTATCAATATCTATATATTTAGTGCCATTAACATAGCACTCAACATGACTGCCGTTAACACTTACATTTAATGTATATGTATCGTCACTATTATAATCAAATGCTTTACTTTCAAGCTCTTCAACATTTTCTTTATGGCGGTAAACAAGCTTTACCTGCTTATCTTCAAACATAAATACAAGCATATTAAGCGAATTCTGTGCACAGAAACCAATACCGGCATTTCCCCATTTAGTGTTAAACATTCTGACACTTGCCTCTATATCATAATCTTTCCAAAATCTGTCCCCTGTTTCAAGTGTCGGAAAAGTTCTATGTGGCTCTGTATTATGAAGTCTCATCTGCTCCATATAATGCTTCCCACAATACTCCGTAATAACCCACGAAGCACCTTGACCATTATATCTGTAATTGCACACAGGGTCATACCATTTTCCATAATACCCTGGATATTGCACAAAATGATACTCTCCCATTGCAGAATGATTCTTATCATATGGGAACTCTCCTATTGGAAAATTCTTAAAATCTTCTTTGAGCAAATATATACTCTTCATAACAATTCCTCCATTCATCTGATAAAAGCAGCACACATTCCATTATAAGCTGCTTATCACGCAAAAATATTTAGTTGTCGTTCAAGAAACTATTGTTAATATACTACATTTTCATTAGCAAGACAAGACATTTATTTAATAAAAAAGATGTGGACATTTAATCATTTATCGATGTCCACATCCCACAATGAATATCAAAAAGAGAGCCTTTAGATTTCTCTAAAAGCTCTCTAAACAGCATAAATGCTAGCTTTCTATTAGAACTTACCTTCATCAGCAGCCTGCTGTACAGAAACAGCAACAGCAACTGTAGCACCAACCATTGGGTTGTTACCCATTCCTATTAATCCCATCATATCAACGTGAGCTGGTACTGATGAAGAACCTGCAAATTGAGCATCTGAATGCATTCTTCCCATTGTATCTGTCATACCATAAGAAGCTGGTCCTGCAGCCATGTTATCTGGGTGTAGTGTTCTTCCTGTTCCACCACCTGATGCAACTGAGAAGTATTTCTTTCCTTTTTCATAGCATTCTTTTTTGTATGTTCCAGCAACTGGATGTTGGAATCTTGTTGGGTTTGTAGAGTTTCCTGTTATAGATACATCTACATCTTCATGATGCATTATTGCAACACCTTCACGAACATCGTTAGCTCCATAACATCTTACTTTTGCTCTTTCTCCATCTGAGTAAGGAATTTCTTCTACTATTGTTAATTTTCCTGTATAATAATCAAATTGTGTTTTTACATATGTAAATCCATTAAATCTTGATATTATTTGTGCTGCATCTTTTCCCAAACCATTTAATATAACTTTTAATGGTTCTTTTCTAACTTTGTTTGCAGATTTTGCAATTCCTATTGCTCCTTCTGCTGCTGCAAAGCTTTCATGTCCTGCTAAGAATGCAAAACATTTTGTATCTTCTGATAATAGCATTGATGCTAAGTTTCCATGTCCTAGTCCAACTTTTCTGTCGTCTGCAACTGAACCTGGTACGCAGAATGCTTGTAATCCTTCTCCGATTGCTTTAGCAGCTTCATGTGCTTTCGTGCAACCTTTCTTTATTGCTATTGCTGCACCTACTGTATAAGCCCAGCAAGCATTATCGAAGCATATTGGTTGAATT
>ENA-OPWC01001821-OPWC01001821.1-human-gut-metagenome-genome-assembly--contig:-NODE-1821-length-13155-cov-2.308092_pt1 | contig 13155 bp, 8 predicted proteins | sample MGYA00241504_ERZ502000 | MGnify/ENA primary metagenome ERZ502000 (study PRJEB25962, sample SAMEA2042005) | human gut metagenome | biome: human gut; feature: human-associated habitat; material: faeces...
GCGGCAGGTCCAGCGCTCGTCCTCGTTGAAGCGGATGCCGTGGTCGGCACAGTCCGCCGGGTCGGCACAGTAGCCGTGGGTGTTGGAGTCGCCCAGACAAAGGATATGTTTTTTCATCGTCTCTTCCCCTTTCAAATCTCGCCCCGCGACTGGCGGAAATAGTAGACTGCGCCCACCATGCCGGCGTCGTTGTGGAGCTGGGCGGCGCGGATCTCCAATCCTTCCGCAAAAGCGGGCATCACGGAGGCACGCACTTTCCTGGCGACGGGGTCTATCAGCAGCTCCTGCTGTGCGCTGACGCCGCCGCCGATGAGGATGAGCTGCGGGTTGAAGATATGCACCATGCCCGCAAGGCCCTGAGCGATCTCATCCGTCCAGTCGTCCAGAAGCGCCAGGATGGTGGGGTCGCCTGCATGGGCTGACTCAAAGATAGCGCGGCCATCCTTCCACTTCGGGTTCCGGGGCTGTGCGCCCCGCACCAGAGCGGTGGTTGCGGCGTACCGCTCCCAGCAGCCCGACGCGCCGCAGGTGCAGAGCACGCCATCCAGCGCGTGGGTGCGGAAGTGTCCCAGCTCACCGCCGAGACCCCGCGCACCTTCCAGCAGGCGGCCTCCGGTGAGGATGCCGCCGCCGACGCCGGTCCCCAGCGTGACACCGATGACGTCCGTGTAACCCTTCGCGCCGCCGACCCAGACTTCACCCAGCGTCATGCAGTTGGCGTCGTTGGCGACAGTGGTCGGCAGGCCGAACTTCGCTTCCAGCTCTGCTTTAATGGGGCTTCCGATGTAGTTGGGCAGGCTGCCGCAGGTCCCGGCCACGATGCCCTTTCTGGTGTCGATTTGTCCTGCGGCGGAAACGCCGATGCCCGCAAGGCCCTGCGGTTCAACAGCCTGCTCCTTGAGGAACTGTTCGGCAGCAGACAGCACCGTGGTGAGGATGGGGGTCTCGTAGTTGTCGAAGCAGACGCTCTGCTCCGTTTTGGAGCACACGGCCCTCTTCGTCCACGATGCCCAGTTTGACGGCAGTGCCGCCAATGTCAATGGCAAGATACTGTTTCATAGTCGTATCTCCGTATCATTTGTGCATGGCGTTGATGGCACCGGTGAAGCGGGCGGTGATCTCCGCCGGGCGGGTGATGGCACCGCCGACGACGAGGGCAAAAGCTCCGGCTTCCAGCGCCTTGACAGCCTGCTCAGGGTAATGGATATGACCCTCGGCGATGATCTTCGCCGGGCATTCCGCGGCCAGCTTGTGGACAAACTCAAAATCAATATCGTTGATTCCCTGCGTCTCGGGGGTGTAGCCGCGCATGGTGGTACCCACAAAATCAGCACCGGCCTCGGCCAGATAGCGGAATCCTTCAGCATCTACAACGTTGCCAGCGCCTACTTTTACTTTGTCTCCATAATGCTCGCGAACCCAATCCAAAGTCAATTTCTGCCATTCAGAATAACCCTCGGAAGAATCAATGCAAAGCACATCAGCGCCGGCATTAACCAAAGCCGGTACGCGTTCAGCATAGTCGCGGGTATTAATACCCGCCCCTACTACGTGACGTTTTTTACTGTCCAAAAGCTCTAAAGGATACTCTTTATGAGTAGCATAGTCTTTACGGAAAACCATATACAATAAACGGCCTTCATCATCAATAATAGGCAATGTATTCAGTTTGTTATCCCAAATGATGTCATTTGCTTCCTGCAGCGAAGTTTCTTTGCCGCCAACAATCATTTCATTGATTGGTGTCATAAAAGTACTGACCTTCGTATTCAAATCCATACGGCTGACACGATAATCACGACTGGTAACAATGCCTTCCAATTTGCCGTTCACAGTGCCGTCAGAAGTAACCGCTACCGTAGAATGACCTGTTTTTTCTTTCAGAGCAACGATATCTGCCAAAGTGCTGTCTGGTCGGATATTAGAATCACTGCTGACAAAACCGGCACGATGTGTTTTTACACGCGCCACCATAGCAGCTTCATTTTCAATAGTCTGTGAACCATAAATAAAGGATATGCCACCCTCTTTGGAAAGCGCTATCGCCATTTTATCATCAGAAACAGACTGCATGATAGCAGAAACGAGAGGAATATTCAATGTAATCGCTGCTTCTTCACCTTTTTTAAATTTTACTAAAGGAGTACGTAAATCAACATTCGTCGGTACACATTCTTTTGAGGAATAACCAGGAACAAGCAGGTATTCACTAAAAGTATGAGCGGGTTCATCATAATAAAATGCCATTGTATTCATCTTCCTTTTCTCTAAATTTTATCTGGAGCTTGTAGGCTTTTTAAGCTGATTTAAGTTATACAAAACGTCCCAGTGCCAAAGCATTGGGACGTCATTATTATTTTTTTAATGCGCGCCAGGCAATATCCTTACGATAATGGGCATCAGCAAAGCTGATTTTTCCCGCAGCTTCATAAGCCTTATCTTTCGCCTCACGGATATTTTTCCCAACGGCTGTGACACCAAGCACACGACCGCCAGCAGTAACTATTTGGCCATCAGCACATTTAGTTCCTGCATGGAAAACAACAACGTCTTCCCTTGCAGCAGTCTCTTCCAAGCCACTGATAGGCAAGCCTTGTTTATAGCTTCCAGGGTAACCACCTGAAGCCATAACAACACATACAGCAGCTTTATCATACCAGCCGATATCAGCCTGAGCTAAAGTACCTGTAGCGCAGCACAGCATTATCTCTGCCAAATCACCATCAAGAAGCGGCATAATAACCTGTGTTTCAGGATCTCCAAAACGGCAGTTAAATTCAACTACTTTAATGTCGTCGCCGTTAATCATCAAACCTGCATATAAACAACCCTGATACGGTCTTCCCTCTGCCTTCATTGCTGCAATAGTCGGCTTTAAAACCTTTTCCACAGCCTTCAGCCGCAGAATATCAGTCATAACAGGAGCAGGAGCATATGTTCCCATACCACCAGTATTTGGCCCTTCATCATTATCGTTTATCCTTTTATGGTCCTGTGCTGCAATCATGGAAACGATAGTATCACCATCAGTAAACGCCAGTAAGGATGCCTCTTCGCCTTCCATAAACTCTTCTAAAACCACACGTGCGCCGGCACCGCCAAATTTAAGGTCTCCCATCATATCGTCAACAGCAGCAAATGCTTCTGCTTCAGTCATAGCAACAACTACGCCTTTACCTGCTGCCAAACCATCCGCCTTAACAACAATCGGAGCGCCTTTTTCTTTGATATAAGCCTTGGCTGTTTCTATATCCTCGCATACTTTAAAAAAAGCTGTAGGGATCCCGTATTTTTCCATCAGCTGTTTAGAAAAAGCTTTAGAACCTTCCAGCTCTGCAGCCGCCTTACTGGGTCCAAACAATGCCAGACCTCTTGCCTTAAAAACATCGGCAATACCTTCAACAAGACTTGCTTCCGGACCAACAACTGTTAAATCAATACAGTTAGCCTCAGCATAATCAGCAAGTTTTTCTAATTCCTGCAATGGTAAATCAATACATTCACATTTATCAAGCAAAGCGATACCAGGATTTCCCGGTGCCGCATAAATCGTTTCCACCTGAGGGCTTTGCGCCAACTTCCAGGCCAGAGCATGTTCACGTCCGCCGCCGCCGATTAATAATAAACGCATTATTTCATCAACCTTTTCATCTTATTTACCTTCAATCAACTGCTTGGTCAGGTATTCACAGATCATAGCATCATATTCGGAAGTATGGTTAAAGGCTTCTTTGGCCAATGTTTTGCGTGTTTTAATGTCTGCGTCCCCATACTGCTGCAGCATAGCAATCAGGCTGGTATAGCGTGCAGGGTTAGTAACAATAATTACATCACGGAAATTTTTAGCAGAGGCACGCACCATTGCCGGGCCGCCAATATCAATATTTTCTATCGCTTCTGCCTCTGTAACGTTTGGTTTGGCAATTGTTTCTTTAAAGGGATACAAATTGACAACCACTAGATCGATCGGTTTTATATCATGTTTTTCCAAAGCTGCCATATGCTCGGGATTGCTGCGTACAGCCAAAATACCGCCATGGATCTTAGGATTCAAAGTTTTAACACGACCATCCATAATTTCAGGGAAACCAGTCACATCGCTGACATAGGTTACAGGTATACCAGCTTCTTTGATAGCGGTCATCGTTCCGCCGGTTGAAATAATTTCTACCCCAATGTCGTGCAGAAATTGGGCCAGCTTCACAATACCGGTTTTATCAGATACACTCAATAACGCTCTTTTGATTCTCATTATTTATCACCTCATATCAAGAATGCACGATAACGCGCCTTCCCTGTATTTCCAGTTTGCCTAACGCCCACAAACGTAACGCCTCCGGCATCGCCTTATGTTCTTCAACTAAAATTCGTGCTGCTAAAGATTCCTCTGTATCGTCATTTAAAACAGGCACAGGTTTCTGCAATATAATCGGACCACTATCTGTGCCTTCATCGACAAAATGTACAGTACAGCCAGCAATCTTCACACCGTATTCCAACGCCTGCCTTTGGGCATCAAGACCTGGAAAGCTTGGCAAAAGCGCCGGATGGATATTTATGATTTTCTGTGTCCATTTATTAACAAAATTACAGCTCAAAATCCGCATAAAACCAGCTAAAACAATAAGCTCTGCACCATGAGCGCGCAAAGTTGCATCAATCTTGCCTTCAAACTCTTCCTTAGAAACACATTCTTTACGTGGAATTGCTACAGCAGCTATTCCAGCTTTCTCAGCACGTTCCAAAGCATATGCATCAGCCTTATCACTGATAACAACAGCAATTTCCAAAGGCAAATAGCCGTCGGCTATCCTGTCCAAGACGGATTGCAGATTGCTGCCGCGACCGCTGACCAAGACGCCAATTTTACGGTTACTCACTGAAAACGCCGCCTTTCATAATTGCTTTTTTATTACCGGCAACAACATTTCCTAATTCATAGAAAGGCTCACCTGCAGAAATAAGCTGACTACGTACAGCATCTGCTTCTTCAGGAGAAACTACTAAAACCATACCTACCCCCATATTGAACGTACGGTACATTTCTGCCCAGGGTACATTGCCCCATTCCTGCAATTTTTTGAAAACCACAGGTATTTCCCAAGCTGCGGCATTGATTTCTGCATCACAGTTGTCCGGCAGAATACGAGGAATATTATCGTAGAAACCGCCACCAGTAATATGTACCATACCGTGCAGATCAAATTTTTCGATCAACGGCAGGCAGGCTTTAGGATAGAGCCGTGTCGGGGTCAGCAGTTTTTCACCTAAACTGCAGCCAAATTCTGGAATCTCAGTACTCATATCATAGTTCATCACTTCAAAACAAATTTTACGAACCAAAGAAAAACCATTGGAATGCACGCCGCTGGAAGGCAAGCCTAAAAGTACGTCACCAGGAGCAACTTTCTCCCCGGTAATCATTTTACTTTTTTCGACAACACCTACACAAAAACCAGCAATATCATATTCACCTTGGGAATAAAAACCAGCCATTTCAGCAGTTTCACCGCCGATCAAAGCGCAGCCTGATTCTTGACAGGCTTTAGCGACACCCTGCACAATATTTGCAACTTTCTCCGCATCAACTTTATCGACAGCAATATAATCAAGGAAAAACAGAGGTTCAGCGCCCTGCACTAAAATATCGTTAACACACATTGCAACGGCATCTTGCCCTATAGTATTATGCTTATCGGCCATAAAGGCCAATTTTAACTTAGTGCCAACACCATCAGTCCCGGAAACAAGGATCGGTTCCTGATATTTTCCAGAATTCAGTGCAAACAAACCGCCAAAACCGCCCAAATCTCCGATAACCTCAGGACGATAAGTCGCACGCACACTCTCTTTCATTAATTCAACAGCACGATTGCCAGCATCAATATCAACACCCGCATCGGCATAAGTCATTTGTTTTTTGCTTTGCTCGCTCATGGGGACCTCCTAATTATTTGTTCTCAAAAATATATTTAGAACCTTGACGGATAGTTTCTTCCGCATTATCGGGATAACCTGCATTGAAGCAAGCATAACACATACCTTCAGGATCCATGCTGCTCAAAGAACGTTTTAATCCTTCCAGTGAAATATAGTGTAGAGAGTCAGCGCCGATATACTGGCAGATTTCATCTTCTGTATGCGTAGAAGCAATCAATTCCTTTCGCACAGAAGTATCAATGCCGTAATAGCAGGGGTCCGTTACAGGCGGAGAACTGATGCAGACATGCACTTCTTTTGCACCGGCATCCTTAAGTAATTTGACGATCTTACCACTGGTAGTACCGCGAACGATGGAATCATCAACCATAACAACAGACTTGCCTGCGACAACACTCTTTACCGGGTTTAATTTTAACCGGACAGCATTTAAACGCTGCTTTTGCGTCGGCTGTATAAAAGTACGGCCAACATAACGATTTTTCGTTAAACCTTCCATAAAAGGTACGCCTGACTCTAAGCTATAACCAACAGCTGCCGCAGTACCGGAGTCAGGTACAGAAATAACAATATCCGGATGGATATCTTTAGTTTCTTTTGCCAGCTCACGCCCCATATTGATTCGTGCCTGATAAACACATTGCTTATCAATAACACTGTCCGTACGGGCGAAATAAACATATTCAAAAATGCAGTGCGCACATTTAGGCGGCATCTCTTTGGCCCACATCATACTCTTAGGTTCGACATCGTCATCTTCAAAAACCAGCATTTCACCCGGTTTGACGTCACGAATAAATTCTGCGCCAACCAAATCAAAAGCACACGATTCAGAAGACACTACCCAACCGCCATCAAGCTTACCTAAACACAATGGCCTGAATCCGTAAGGATCACGCACTGCGATCAGTTTATGATCAGTCATGATCAAAATGGCAAAAGCACCTTTGATTTCATTAACTGCTTCAGCAACACGGTCTTCAACTTTCTCTTTCCGCGAACGGGCAATCAGGCTCAAAACAACCTCTGTATCAACAGTAGTCTGAAAAACCACACCATCTCTGGTTAAGCGGGATCGCAATTCAGCAGCGTTAGTCAAATTACCGTTATGCGATAAAGCCAAGTTACCGCCGTCAAAATAAACACGCAGCGGTTGAGTATTGTATGCCATACTGGAACCAGTTGTTGAATAGCGTACATGTCCGATAGCTATGTGTCCAGTAAGATCACCGACACCACCTTTATAAACGTCAGCTACCAGACCCATACCTTTTTTGACCTGCATATTGCTGCCATCAGTAGTAACAATACCGGTACTTTCCTGCCCACGATGCTGCAATGCATACAATCCCCAATAAGTATTGAGTGCAACATCATCTTTATGTGAATAAATACCAAAAACACCGCATTCTTCATGTAGTTTATCTAATTCAAAGTCAATACCAGACACAGTTAATTCTCCTTTTTCAACCATTTCTTACTTACACTCAGCACGCATTTTTGCGAGCTTCTCACCTTTGGCTTTTACTTCTTCCTGCATCTGCAAACGATTTTCTGCTAATTTAGTAACCAGTTCAGGGTATTTTACAGACAGTATCTGTACTGCAAACAAAGCAGCATTTTTAGCGCCATTAATAGCCATCGTCGCTACAGGAATACCTGCAGGCATTTGTACAAAGCTTAAAAGCGCATCCATACCATTCAAAGGTGTGACATTGATGGGAATACCGATTACAGGCACTGTAGTATAAGCGGCAATAACACCGCCTAAATGAGCAGCAGCACCAGCAGCGGCAATAATAGCCTCTACGCCGCGATTGCGTGCGCCAGCAGCAAATTCATGTACCACATCCGGGGTACGGTGTGCCGAAGCAACTATCACCTCTACCTCTACTCCAAATTCTTTCAGAGTTTTTTCTGCCGGCTCAAGAATCGGCCAGTCAGAATTACTTCCCATAATAATAGCAACTTTCATGCTTCTGCCTCCTAAAGTCTCTGTGAGAAAAAATAAAACCCAAGTCGAAATCTTTCAACTGCTATATGCGCAACTAAAAATCCTTCTCGGGTCATCTCTACCATCTCATTTATTATTATAATTTTACCAATAGCTTCCCTATGTGTCAATTATAATGTGAACTTTTTAACAAAAAATCATCCTATCGTTCGCTTTTTTCAAAAATTAATGAAATTCTGTTGTTTAAATTTGATAAAAACCTCTACTCCTTTAGGATAAGGAGTAGAGGTTTTACTTAAAAATGTGTAATTTTACTGTTGGTCGCTATTAGTAGTGTTGTATTTAATTTTGATATCACGATAACGATTCATACCGGTACCAGCCGGAATAAGTTTACCAATGATAACATTTTCTTTAAGTCCTAAAAGCGGATCAACTTTTCCTTTGATTGCGGCATCTGTCAGCACACGAGTAGTTTCCTGGAAGGATGCAGCAGACAGGAAAGAATCAGTAGCCAGCGATGCTTTGGTAATACCAAGCAGTACTGGACGTCCTTCTGCAGGCTGTAAGCCTTTTTCCAGCATTTCCGCATTCTGTGCTTCAAATTCTGCAACGTCGATATATTCACCCGGCAGCATATAAGTATCGCCAGCTTCTTCAATGCGGATTTTACGCATCATTTGACGAACCATAACTTCTATATGCTTATCATTAATCTCAACACCCTGAGATTTATAAACTCCCAATACCTGTTGAACCAGATAACGCTGAGTAGCACGCACACCACTGATACGCAAAATATCATGCGGATTGAGTGACCCTTCAGTCAGACGATCGCCGACAGCAATTACCATGCCCTCGGTAACAGCGAGTTTGGATCCGTAAGGAATAGTATAGATCTGTTCCCCATCTTCACTGGTAACAGTGACTTTACGGATGCCGTTTTCTTCACCAATGTGTACAGTACCAGCATTTTCAGTAAGTAAACCAGGATGTTTCGGTTTACGGGCTTCAAACAGCTCTTCAACACGAGGCAAACCCTGAGTGATATCGTCACCTGCTACGCCACCGGTGTGGAACGTACGCATAGTGAGCTGAGTACCAGGTTCACCAATGGATTGAGCAGCAATAGTCCCAACAGCTTCGCCAACTTCAACTTTTCTACCTGTAGCCAGATTACGGCCATAACATTTACGGCAAACACCGACTTTGGCTTTGCAATTGAGTACGGAACGGATTTTTACTTTTTCACGCAACGAAGAAATCTGATCCGCCATATCTTCAGTAACATAATCATTGATATGGTAGCAGATATTACCATCATTATCCAAAATATCTTCAGCAAGATAACGTCCTACGATACGATCACGCAAAGATTCAATAACAGTTTGTTTATTTTTACCTTCGGTTATCGATTCAATCTCAATACCTTCGATTGCATTATTGCGAACTTTAACATCGCGGACAGTACCATTAGCCAAAATAGCATCGATAATTGCCTCGTCATAAGTCGCACCGGCTTCGATCAGCACTGTACCATCAGCTGCAACAACATCTTCAGCAACTTCTCGGCCATCAAAATGATGCATCATTGCTTCTTTCAATACAGCATTAGATTGTTCATCGCTGATATTAATCTGAATTGTCTCGGTTTCTTCTCCGCTCATATCATCAGTAGCATATAAAACTACTTCCATGACCTTTGCTACAGCTAATTTGTTATACAAATCTTCTGTCACAATCGTATCAGCTTCGACAATTAACTCACCTGTAGCAGGATCAGTAATACCAGCTGCCAAATTACGTCCAATAACAATCTCGCGCAGTTTATTCTGACTGGAACCCAAGGTTGCTTTGCAAAGACGTCCGCGCTCTTTTACAAGATTGATACCAACGATATCACAATCATCTTCACGTACGATCACATCCTGAGCAACGTCTACCAAACGACGGGTCAGATAGCCGGAGTCAGCAGTACGCAATGCTGTATCAGCCAAACCTTTACGAGCACCATGCGTTGAAATAAAGTATTCCAAAACAGTCAGGCCTTCACGGAAATTAGCCTTGATCGGTCGGTCAATAATACGACCGGAAGGATCTGCCATCAGACCACGCATACCAGCCAGCTGACGGATCTGCTGCGTATTACCGCGTGCACCAGAATTGGCCATCATATACACAGAATTAAACGGATCCATCGTGGACGACATAAGCTTATTGGTTACATCATCAGTAGCCTTGCTCCAAAGTTCGATAACCTTGCGATAACGTTCGTCCTCGCTCATCAAACCACGACGGAACATACGCTCAGTTTTATCGATTTCTTTTTCCGTAGCAGCCAAAATCTCTGCCTTTTCAGGCGGAATTTTGATATCGGAAACAGCAATGGAAATACCTGCTTTACAAGCATTGTCATAACCCATTTTCTTAACAACGTCAAGGATTTCAGCCGTACGCAAATTGCCATACAATTTATGTGCCTTAGCAACAAGACGTCCCAATTCTTTTTTATCAAGCAGTTTATTCAAATGCCATACTTTAACTTTTTTACCGACTTCGTTTACTTCATCTTCTAAATGGAAATACCGCATTTCAACCGGCAGTTCTTCATTAAGTATCGCATTGCCGACAGTAGTCGTTACCAGACTTACCCCTTCGCTGGAAGGTTCTTCATAAATATCCTTATTCGGGATATAAATCTTAATACGTGCCTGCAGTTCAACTTCACCGTGGAAATAAGCCAGCAAAGCTTCATTAAAGCTGCTGAAACGCATCCCTTCGCCTTTAGCACCTTCTTTGATGATTGTCAGGTAATATGAACCTAAAACCATATCCTGCGAAGGTACAGCAACAGGTTTTCCGTCTTTCGGGGCCAGAATATTGTTAACCGAGAGCATCAGCATCCTGGCCTCGGCCTGTGCTTCAGCCGACAACGGCAGATGGACTGCCATTTGGTCGCCGTCAAAGTCGGCATTGTATGCAGTACATACCAGAGGATGTAGTTTGATTGCACGCCCTTCTGACAAGATCGGCTCAAAAGCCTGGATCCCAAGCCTATGCAAAGTCGGTGCACGGTTCAAAAGCACAGGATGTTCTTTGATTACATCTTCCAAAACATCCCAAACAGCAGTAGTAGCACGTTCTACCATGCGTTTTGCACTTTTGATATTAGTAGCCTGACCGCTGTTAACCAGGCGTTTCATGACAAAAGGCTTAAACAATTCCAGCGCCATTTCTTTAGGCAGACCACATTGATGCATTTTCAATTCAGGACCTACTACAATAACAGAACGACCGGAATAGTCAACACGTTTACCTAACAGGTTCTGACGGAAACGACCTTGTTTACCTTTCAGCATATCAGAAAGAGATTTTAAAGGACGATTACCAGGGCCTGTTACTGGGCGGCCACGGCGTCCGTTGTCAATCAAAGCATCAACAGCTTCCTGAAGCATACGTTTTTCATTACGCACGATGATATCAGGAGCATTGAGCTCAAGCAATCTCTTTAATCGATTATTACGGTTGATAACACGACGATACAAATCATTAAGATCGGAAGTCGCAAAACGTCCGCCGTCTAATTGTACCATTGGACGCAGTTCCGGAGGAATTACAGGAACAACATCCAAAATCATCCATTCAGGGCGATTACCTGATTTCAGGAAAGCTTCACAGACTTCTAAACGGCGTACGGCACGAATTTTTCTTTGTCCGCTTACCTCTTTCAATTCAGCACGCAGTTCCGCAGTTAATGCAGATAAATCGATCTCTTCCAGCAGTGCTTTGATAGCAGTAGCGCCCATACCAACTTTAAAACCGCTGCCATATTTGTCGCGGGCTTCAATATATTCGCCTTCGCTCAATAACTGTTTTTTCACCAAAGGAGTATCGCCGGCATCAAGTACGATGTAATTAGCAAAATACAGTACTTTTTCCAGCGACCTGGGCGAAATATCAAGAATCAATCCCATCCGGCTCGGGATACCCTTAAAGTACCAGATATGAGAAACAGGTGCAGCCAGTTCGATATGACCCATACGGTCACGACGAACTTTGGAGCGGGTAACTTCAACGCCGCACTTATCGCAGACGATACCTTTATAACGAATTCTTTTGTATTTGCCGCAATGGCATTCCCAGTCTTTGGTAGGTCCAAATATTCTTTCACAGAATAAACCGTCGCGTTCCGGTTTCAAAGTTCTGTAGTTAATAGTTTCCGGTTTCTTTACTTCGCCATAGGACCAAGTTCTGATTTGTTCCGGTGAAGCCAGACCGATACGCATAGACTCAAAATTATTTACATCCAACAAGAATCGATCGCTCCCTTCTATTCAATATCGTCGGAGTTATTTACATCTCCGTCCAACTCATCTTTAGCTTCCATGTTAAAGTTGCCAATATCTGCAACTAAATCAAATTCCGCATCTTCAACGCTATTTTCATCAACAGTATATTCATCTGTTTCAACAGCAGCAGCAGCAGGAATCTCGCCGTCGATGTTCAAATCGAGGTCACGCGCAGTTTCAGTGATATCATCATCACTGTCGCGCATGGAAATCTCTTCTTCGTCTTCATTGAGCACCTTAATATCGAGACCGATACTTTGCAGCTCTTTGATAAGAACTTTAAAGGATTCAGGCACGCCAGGTTCAGGAACGTTCTCGCCCTTAACAATAGCTTCATAAGTTTTTACACGGCCCACAACATCGTCAGATTTGACTGTGAGAATTTCCTGCAAAGTGTAAGCGGCACCATAAGCTTCCAGGGCCCAAACCTCCATCTCACCAAAACGTTGCCCGCCAAACTGAGCTTTACCGCCAAGAGGCTGTTGGGTAACCAAAGAGTACGGACCGGTAGAACGGGCATGGATCTTGTCGTCAACCAAGTGATGCAACTTAAGCATATATACGCAGCCAACTGTAACCTTGTTATCAAAAGGTTCACCTGTACGGCCGTCATACAACCTTGTTTTACCACTCGGATCTACTCCAGCCAAATCAAGAGTAGCATTCATATCTTCTTCATGAGCACCGTCAAAAACAGGTACGGACATTTTCATTGCTTTGATGCTTTCTTCACCGAACTTATCGATTTCTACAGTTTCAGGCATTCCATATTTTTCAACATCATAACCGGCTTTCTCAAAACGATCAGCCAAACCTTCAGCACCGGCTTCGATCTGCATTCCTAGAGCGCGTGCAGCCCAGCCTAAATGGGTTTCCAAAATCTGTCCGATATTCATACGGGAAGGCACGCCC
>ENA-OPWC01001824-OPWC01001824.1-human-gut-metagenome-genome-assembly--contig:-NODE-1824-length-13123-cov-4.106061_pt1 | contig 13123 bp, 6 predicted proteins | sample MGYA00241504_ERZ502000 | MGnify/ENA primary metagenome ERZ502000 (study PRJEB25962, sample SAMEA2042005) | human gut metagenome | biome: human gut; feature: human-associated habitat; material: faeces...
GTTTCAAATAGGGTTGAAACTAATTACGAAATAGCTTTACTAATTTTGCTCGATGGTGATGCGGTAAGGAATAAAACTATGTGTGGATGAACTTGTTCAAACCAGTACTGAAGTAAGCAGAGCCATGTACTTGACTTGCTCAAGTCTCTTACATCATTTCATTGTATGTAGTACTCCATCCCCCACTCAAAGGAACCCAAGCTCACATTCCACCGACTTTTGCCCACGTGATGAATCTATATACCCCGCTTGTTGGGCATATATATTCAGCGTGGTGAGTATATATACCTACTACGCTGAATATATAGATCCATCAGCTAATTTGAGAAAACTGAATGCGCTGAAAGCACTCTACCTTGTTTGCAGTATCTTTCTGCGAGGGATGTCTTTTTCCGCTTTCAGCCGCTATTTCCTCCTATCAAGGCGTTTGCAGACAACACTGAAACGGCTGAAACCGGATTATAACATGAATATTCAATAAGAGGGTTTTGGCAAGGTCAGAACCGGATAGTTGGGTGTTTTAATCATTGTCTTTTTGAGATAAGAACCATTTCTCCGATGGAACGGGTTGATTTGGTGAAAAGTGAATATTTAATGGCTATTTTTTAAATATTGATTTTTGTTGTTGTACCTATTTTTGTGACGTTGATTTTAGGAGAAAAACCAATTGTTTGATTAATGGAGACTCTTATTGTCAGCGAATAGAAAATCTTAATAACTTAAATTTATGAGAAACAAATTCTTTTTATGTCTTTTCGTGTTAGTATCGCTAACAGCTTGTAAAGACACTAAATGGGTAGAAGTTCCGGGTGGAATGCCCCCTAAAGGAGCAATCACCGGACAGCCGGGAGTGGATGATCCGGCTGAGAAAACATTAATCAATTGTCAATACATTGGTGGTGACCCTTTCGAATTAAACCGTATTCCGGTAGAAAATCTGATTGTCAGCAATGATCTTATTTATTTGGCTGCGCGTCCTTATGCTAATGGAGATATAGCTTTTGACTTGCCTATAAATGATGCAACTTTTACAGGCGGGGTTTCGCATGAAGCTACTTATGAGGGACGTAGCGGTGTGATAAAATTTGACGGAACCGGAAAAATGAATGGAAAAGATGGATTATTGCATTCTACAGAAGAGACATTTAATAAAAGTTTCACTTTTGCTACCTATATATTTATAGATGAGTGGGTGCCCGGAGCATATATCTTTAAAAAAACAAGTGGAGATAAAGTGTTGGCTGCCTTACAATTAGGTGCTAACGAGCAGACTGTGAGCTGGGCGTTGGGAAATGCATCAGTGACAGCAGGTACCTATGTGGATGCCAAGGGTTTGGCTCCGGGAGCTTGGCATTATCTGGCGGTAGATTATGATGGCAATAAAAAGCAATTCAGGATTTTTGTAGATGCGTGGTCTTCTACGCTTGACAAAGAAATCGTATTGCCTACTGCCCGTGCCGATTTTTATATAGGTGAAAACTTCAAAGGCCGTTTGGATGAAACTTCTTTTTGGAGTATGGCAGCAGGTACTGGTGGGAAGAATGGTATAAAATTCGATAATTGGAATATGGTAGCAAAAGTGTTGGCTTATTGGCAATATGATGATTCTACCAATCCGGGGAAGGACTCTCACACTTGGTTGGACCGTTGGAAAAAAATACGCGAAACCTTGGCAGCTCAGGTAGGTAATGACAGCCGAAAATTACGATTAGGATTCGGCAGCGGGCAATGGAGGCAAATGATGAGTGCTGATAATACGCGTACCGCATTTGCTAATAATTTGAAGAGTGTTTTGAAGGAATATGAATTTGATGGAGTAGACCTTGATATTGAATGGCCTACTACGGAGACAGAATATGCTAACTACAGTGCGACGATTGTGAAAATCAGACAGATACTTGGCAAAGACGTATGTTTCTCCGTATCCCTTCATCCGGTTGCTTATAAAATTTCGAAAAATGCGATTGAAGCTTTGGATTTTATGTCTTACCAATGCTACGGACCGGCAGTGATGCGATATTCTTACGAGCAATTTGTAAAAGATGCAGAAATGGCTGTTGAGTACGGGATTCCGGCAGATAAACTGGTTCTCGGTGTGCCTTTTATCGGGACTACCGGTGTAAATGGAGAACAAGTCTCTTACTCTGATTTTATAAATGGTGGACTTTCGGATGTTGCTTTGGATGAATTTACGTATAATGGCAAAACGTATACTCTTAATGGTCAGAATACGATTCGTAAAAAAGCGAAGTATGCTTGTGAGGAAGGCTATAGAGGAATAATGAGTTGGGGGTCCGATGTGTCGGTAAATAATGAAAAATCATTGTTGAAAGCGATACAAGAGGAGTTTGTTGCTTATGAGATTAATAATCCCAAGTAAATGTAATCTTAATTATTAAATGTAATATTATGAAAAAAGAAAAATTAATGAAGATACAAGAACGACTTGTTTTTCTTCTGATTTTCCTATTCTTATTGCCGATAGGGGTCATTGCCCAACAAAAGATGATTACGGGGCAAGTAGTGGACGAACAGGGAGAAGCTGTTATTGGCGCCAGTGTGATGGTGAAAGGTGCAAAAACCGGAACAATTACGGATTTGGACGGAAATTTTTCTGTTCAGGGAAAAGCGGGGCAAACGCTTTCTATAAGTTATGTTGGCTATACTCCATTGGATGTGAAAATTACAAAATTACAAAACAATCGATTCGTATTGAAGGAAAACACGGAAGTGCTTGACGAGGTTGTTGTTGTCGGTATGGATACGCAAAAGAGAAATACAATTACGGCGGCGGTATCTGTAGTGAAAGGAGATGATATCGTCAATCGTCCCATAACGGACCTCACCAGCGCTTTGCAAGGTAATGTAGCAGGATTAAATTTCGCATCGGATGCAATGGGAGGAGCTAAAGGAGGTGAGTTGGGTACGGATATAAAATTCAATATCCGTGGTGTTGGCTCTATCAATGGTGGCGAACCGTATGTATTGGTAGACGGAATCGAACAAAGTATGCAGAATGTGAATCCCGCCGATGTTGCTAGTATCAGTGTGTTGAAAGACGCCTCGGCAGCCGCGATTTATGGTGCCCGTGCCGCCTATGGTGTGGTATTGGTTACAACTAAAAGTGGAAATTCGGAAAAAGCTAAAGTAAGTTATTCGGGAACAGTTGGTTTTAGTTCTCCTATCCGTACTCCACAGATGATGAATTCTTTGGAGTTTGCTTATTATAATAATGCTTTGTATGATGCCGGTGCATCTGCTTCGGGGATTAATAGAATCTCAGACTCGGTTATAGAAAAGATTAAGGGATTCATGCAGAATCCATATTCAGAGGAATTTCCGGGAATAGATGTATCTAGTAACGGAGAAGACTGGGCTAGTGCATATTATGCCCAGTATGGCAATACGGATTGGTTTAAATACTATTACAAGGATAAGTCCATTCGTCATTCACATAATTTGAGTGTACAGGGTGGATCGCAGAAGATAAACTACTATATCGGTATGGGATATGTCTATCAGGAGGGCTTTCTGGATCATGTTAAGGATGATTTGAGCAAGTATAATCTGAATACAAAGCTACAGGCGAAGCCTACTGACTGGTTGAGATTCAACCTAAATAATAATATAACTTTGCAAATGATAAAACGTCCGATGCCCAACCAGTCTATTATTTATAATAAGATAGGTTCGCATCGTCCGTCACAAGTTACACATTTGCCGATTGATTCAAAATATAATATTCCCAGCTGGAACGAAACGCTTTTCATGCAAAATTCGAATTATGAAAATAATCGGCTTTCAGATGCCTTGTCAGTATCCGCTACGGCTACTCTAATGAAAGGATGGGATGTTACGGCTGAAATGAAGATACGTTTTGATGTAGAAAATAACAATATGATTCTATATGAGAATCCGCAATATGAAACTCCTTTAGGGACGCTAAAACCGGGTGATGCTACTGGACGCAGGCAAGGATTCTCTTATCCGAATATCGATTGGAAGTTAATGAAGTTCGGTTCTTATGCCCGTGGAAGTCTGTTCAATTATTATTTGTCGCCTAATGTGTCCAGTATGTATATTCAGCAATGGGGAAAACATTCTTTCAAGGCAATGGCGGGATTCCAAATGGAAATGAAAGAAGATTCCAATGAGTATATGTATAAAGATGGAATGATGAGTAATGATATCTTTTCTTTTGCAAATGCCAGCGGGAACGTCATAGCCGGAGAAGATCGTACACATTGGGCTACAATGGGGGCTTACCTTAAGTTGAACTGGAATTATGACAATATATATTTCTTTGAGTTCAGCGGGCGTTATGATGGCTCTTCACGTTTTGCAAAAGGAAACCGTTGGGGATTTTTCCCTTCATTCTCTGCTGGTTATGATATTGCCAGAACAGATTACTTCCAGAGGCTGAAACTTCCGGTGTCTCAATTGAAAGTCCGTGTGTCTTATGGTCGTCTGGGTAATCAGAATGGAGCCGGATTATACGATTATCTGGCTACTATGTCATTGGATGCTTTGGGATCTAATGGTTGGTTATTGCCTACTGCCTCTTCTGCCAGTGCTATCAAGGGAACGATAGCAAAGACCCCTAAAATGGTAAGTCCGTTTATTACATGGGAAAAAGTGGATAATGCAAACTTGGGACTTGATTTGATGCTGTTCGACAATCGGCTTTCTTTAGAAGCAAATATATACCAGCGCATGACAAGGGATATGATTGGTCCGGCCGAAGCTATTCCCGATATTAGTGGTATAGCTTCCGAAAACCGCTCTAAAATAAATAATGCTACATTGCGTAACCGCGGATGGGAGCTTTCGGTGAACTGGCATGATCAGCTGAAATGTGGATTTAGTTATGGCGTAGGATTCAATGTGTTTAGCTATAAGGCTGTCGTTACCAAATATAATAATCCAGATGGAACCATTTACAATAATCACACCGGGTATGGTCCTAATAAAGGATATTATGAAGAGATGGATCTTGGTGAGATTTGGGGGTATCAGGCTGACGACCTTTTCATGACAAACCGTGAGATTGATGATTACTTGCGAAAGGTGGATATGAGTGCGCTCAAGCCGGATGACATGTGGCGTCGTGGAGATTTGAAATATATAGATTCCAATAATGATGGGAAAATAGATGGTGGTGACGGTACGATATACAATCATGGTGACTTGAAGATTATTGGTAATACAACTCCCAAATATTCGTTCGGTATCAATTTGAATGTGGGATATAAGGGTTTTGAAGTATCTACTTTATTGCAAGGAGTGGCAAAAAGGGATTTCCCGATTTCGGGAAGTAGCTATATGTTTAGTGCAGGTAGCTATAACTTCAAGGAGCATCTGGATTATTTCAGCCCGGAGACTCCGAATGGCTTTTTGCCTCGTCTGACTAGCTGGAAAAATAATCAGGACTTTTATGTAAATACAGGGTATAATTCAACTCGCTATTTATTGAATGCAGCTTATATGCGTATGAAGAACCTGACTGTATCATATAATTTCGATAAGAAGTTGCTAAAACATATCGGTATTAGTCGACTGAAATTGTATGTAGCATGCGATAACCTGTTTACTGTAACAAAATTGCCAAAACAGTTTGATCCGGAAACGCTTAATCAGGTGAACGGAATGGCTGGAGGTACTACTACAGAGGCTCCGGGTCTAACCTCACCGGTCGTATCTAATGGTAATGGTATGGTGTATCCGCTAAACCGGAATTTTGTATTCGGACTTGATTTTACTTTTTAAATAGAGGATAATGATGAAAAAAATATATTTATTAGCAGTAGCTTTAGCCGGTACTTTATTGACTTCCTGTTCTGACTTTCTGGATAAAGTGCCTTTGGTGGTGCCCAGTAGCGAGACATTCTTGACGAATCAAAGTGCCGTGACTAATTATGTCAATGGTTTGTATATTGCTCTTCCTTCTGCAGGTGCCTATGGCATGGGAATAATGGGAGAAGAAAAGAATAGTGATAATATGGTAGCCATGGTGTATGACAGGCGTATGAACGGGGAGTTGCAAGAATCTATCGGAGGCGTAACAGAATGGCAGAAAGGATACCAGAATCTACGTAGTGTCAATTACTTCTTAGAATATTATAAAGTACCGGCAGCTGAAGAAACAGCGGAAGTATTATCTCTGAAAGGAGAAGCCTATTTCTTTCGTGCATATTGGCACTATTACTTGTTGACTAAATTCGGCAGTATTCCTGTGATGGACAAGTTTTGGGATGGAAACGCTACCGTTGGCGGGTTACAGATTCCGGCACGTGATCGTTCGGCAGTGGCACAATTCATTCTTGATGATTTGAAGGCAGCTAAAGAGTTGCTATATTCCCGCAGCAAATATCAGGGATTGCGTATTTGTAAAGAAGCTGCTATGGTTATGGCGATGAGAGTGGCACTCTTTGAAGGTACGTGGGAGAAATATCATAAAGGTACTGACTTTGCCGCTGCCGAGTATAAATCAGATGATTTTTTGCAGCAAGTACTTACTTTGGGGGATGAATTGTTTCAAATGGGTATTACATTAAACACAAAAGAGAATGATAAATCAGTGAAGAATATTGATGATGCGTATGGAAACCTGTTCAATTCAAAAGATTTGTCGGCTACTCAGGAAGTGTTGTTTTGGAAGAAATATTCAATTGCCGACAACTTGGTTCACAGTTTAAATACGAATTTATCCAGTGGAATGTGTGATGCTGAAGGACCAGCCGGACTTTCTCAATCATTAGTAGATAATTATTTAAGTGTGGATGGCAACTTTATTGATCCCACAGCCGCAAAATTTAAAGATTTCAATGAATCTTTTAAGGATAGGGATGGTCGGTTGCTGGCCACTGTAATGCATTCGGACTGTAAATACAAATCGATGACAGTGAAAGGAGCTAAGAAAATGCTGGTGAAGGCTTATTCAGAGGAAGATAAAGATTTAATCAATCCTCCTCAAATTGTAAGTACCGGAAATCAGAGTAATACTACCGGCTATCATATCCGTATGGGAATTGATACTACATTCGTAAGTGGGCAGGGAGAAACTGCCACTCCAATGATTCGTTATGCAGAAGCCTTGCTGGCTTATGCAGAAGCTGCGGAAGAATTGGGAAAATGTGACGCTGCTGTTTTGGAGAAGACTATAAAGCCATTACGCGAACGGGCCGGAGTCACTTATCTCGCTCCATCAGCTATTGATCCCAATTTCCCTGATTTTGGTTATACAATTTCTGCCAATCTGCAAGAAATCCGTCGGGAAAGACGCTCTGAACTGCCATTGCAGGGAATGCGTTTGGATGATTTGATGCGTTGGAGAGCACATAAGTTATTCCAGGGGAAACGTGGCGGAGGCGCTTACTTTGGAGCCGGCAGCGTTTTATATAAATCAATTGATCCGAAGAATGAAGAATTGGCTCAAATTCTGGTAGACAATAACGATTACTTGGATCCACTGAAAAATGTTCTTCCACGTGGGTTCCAGTTTGATGCGGGACGTGATTATCTACTTCCGATTCCACCGAGCGAGATATCATTGAATAAAGAACTGACACAGAATCCGGGGTGGCGCAAAAATTGAGAAGCATCAACTTAAGTTCATTGATAATTATAAAGAAAAAAACATGAAGAATATATTCTACAAACTATTTTCAATATCTCTATTGGGTGTATGCTTGATGGGATGTGAAGATGAAACTAAGTATTTGCCTTTACCACAAGCTGTTCCTTTTACGATGACTGTCAATAATACGACTTTTGTAATGGGCGAAAAGTTAGTTGTCGATTTGGATATTAATCCGGATAAGGATGGAAGCGAGGTTTTGGCTAACGAAGATTTTGATATTTATTTTACCGCTAAAACTGGTACGGAGGATGTGTCCGGCGTATTCAAAGATTTTCATAACATCGTTACTTTTCCGAAAGGTGAGAAGAGTATTCGTGTTGAGTTCCCTCTGAAAGAAACTGGATTGGAAGGAAGTAAAAACTTTAATTTTGTAGCTTTTTCCCGCGGATACGAGATTGGTAACCCTAGTTTTCCTATGAAAGTGTCCGATTACTATCGGGTAAATATGGCAATACAAGGCAATGCGGACAATATAGTAACGGAAGGTGATAAATTTGTGTTGGTAGCCAGTCTGGATAAACCGAGGGCAATACCTATTGTGGTAAGTATCAGCGCAAAAGCGGAGGATGAGAGCTCTTTTGAAAATTTGCCCAGTGAACTGACTATTCCTGCAGGAGCGCTGAACGCAAAAACTGACCCTATATCTTTAGTTATGGATGGAGCGAAGACAGGAGACAAGGAGTTGACATTGAATTTCACTTCAAACTCTGAAGCTAATCCGATGAAGTCTGATAAATTAGTAATTATGATGACTGACCTCGAATCTCTTGCCAATCCGGATATGTATGATCCGACCTTGGTGTATGAACATCCGGAATATCCATTTGTATCTAAAGGCAATAAAAGCAAATTCGATGCTTGGTGGGGGAGTGACAGAAGCTCGTCTGTAGAAATAACCGGAAAAACGGGTGCTAAACCTGGAACTGATTATGCTTCGTTAACTTCGCATCCCAACCAGAAATTAGCAGAGGAAGGATGGAAATTCTGGAGTGGCGTAGAGTTCCATTTTATACAAAGCTCTTTCGGGTGGAGTATGCCGACGAAGCCGAATACGTCGTTTGGTAACTATAGGCATTGGTCTTTTAATTATATTCCAACTAAATCAATACAAGATGTGTTTGCTGCTAATCGCGATAAATGTTCTAATGTAACAGAAGACGGTACTTATCAATTGTGGGTACAAGCTGGTTCCACACCGGGAGACGGACTTGGTGCGAGTAGAGATTACGGTTCGGCTGCTGTATATATTGGAAGAGGCGGTTCAGGTGCTTCTACCCGTTTTATACACATCAATCCGGGAATGCGTATAGAAATGAGAGTGCGTGTGACGGGAGATCGTACGGGTATTGTTCCGGTCATTGAGCTTAGAGATGCACCTGGGGGCGTATTTGATAAACAAATACAGAGAATCGATATTCTTAGAAATACGAAAGGAAACTTGGTGACACAAGGTGTTTTCTCGACAATGGAAGATGGTACTAAAACAAGCCCACTCCCCAAAATTGGTGATTATAATATTTATTGGGTAGAATTGACTACAGATGGAATAAAAGTAGGAATCAATGGAAGTACGAATGTAGATGTCCCTTCGACAAGTTCTTGGGGTTTTGCTCCTGCAGATGGCTTGGCTTTGGATTTCCTTTTTGCTCCGGCAGACAATCGTCCGGACGGATGGGATAGTGTATTGAAGGCTATTTCCGAACCTAAGACCGATCCGAATACACCTATGATGGAAATTGATTGGATTCGTTTTTATACGAATAGCACGTATTCGGACGAAGGTGTGACATACTGGGCAAATGCAGGTCAATTATTCTACTAATATAGTGTTCTGCTTTCAATAGATTAATTGATAAAATGTCGGAAGTCAGGTGTTTATGCATCTCTTTCGACATTTTCACTCTTAAAAGTTTTATTACCATGAAGAAAGAAATCTTAATTATTCTCGTGCTATTGACGTCTTTGATTAGTATGCATGCCGCCAACTTGACATCTCCCCCTATTTCAATAGTTCCCCGTCCGGCGCAGGTCGTGCCGGGAGAGGGCAACTTTACCTTCTCTTCTCAAACGCTGTTTTCGGTAGAGAACCATGAGCAGGCTGTCATCGTCCGCAACTTTATAAACTTATTGAAGAGAAGCTCGGGGATCACCTCACAGTTGGCAATAGGTGGCAGTGAGAAGAGCCATGTCTGCTTTACAACCGACTCTTCTTTAAAAAGCGAAGCCTATCAGTTGGCAGTTACTCCGGAACAGATTCAGGTAAAGGCATCGGATATAAAAGGCTTTTTCTATGCATTACAGACCATCCGCCTATTGTTGCCGTCGGCTGTTGAAGGCAATCAACAGGCTAAGAATATCCGATGGAGTATCCCCGCAGTAACCATTCAGGATGAGCCACGCTTCGGCTATCGGGCATTGATGCTGGATGCCGCCCGTTTCTTCATCCCCAAGGAAAACGTGTTGCGTATCATCGACTGTATGGGCATGCTCAAAATTAATACGCTTCATTTCCATCTCACGGACGATAACGGCTGGCGATTGGAAATCAAGAAATATCCCCGCCTGACGGAAGTGGGAGCATGGAGAGTGAACCGCATGGACGTTCCCTTCTATTTCCGCCGTAACGCCGAACCGGGAGAACCGACCCCTATCGGAGGATTCTATACGCAGGAAGACATCAAGGAAATGGTGGGGAAGGAGCCGGAAACGGTGATACCGGTTAACTTCATGAATAAAGCTACACTGGAAGGACACGTTTTAAAGTTAGATTGCAATTCCGTGTCCCACACCCCTACAATCGACAAGTATTTCAACGAGAGAGTTAACTCGTCATATTTTTACAACAAGATGTATTTCAACCCTTCTAGTGACGTTATTGACAAGATGAACGAGGCGAATGAACCCATGTTAAAGCTGAAAAGTAATAACGGGATGATCAATCACTTCTTGAAGTGCGACTTCATGACGGTTAACGAGAATATCGACACGTACTACTTCTTCTATAAAGATAAAGTGGTGGCAACTTGTAGCATGAAATCTTACGATAGCATGACAATATCGATCACCCCGAGGGAGTGGGTTACTGGAATTAACTACGTGATAGATGGCGAGTTGTCAATGGTTCCATTAAAGTTTAACGGGTGTTTCCGGTTATCGTGCTTCAAGAATGGTAATAGAGTCTTCCTACACCCTGATGGTAGCCTGATGAAAGGCAATATGGGAGACGAGAAATGGACGAAAATTAACTTGCCGTTGTACAAGTTCAACAACGAAGAGGTGGATCACACCTTCTTCATGGCGGACATCCAGGGAGAGACGATAGAAGGGACCATGATGGCTGACATCATACCAACCGTGTTCGACAAGTTAAGCAAGGTGAATCCTGACTACCTGGTAGAGTACTACAAGAAAACGATAAATCACCCCCTCTCCACCAACGAGTGCATACTTGAATTATACATCGAAAATGATAGACATGAAAGCGAAGATATACGATAGCGGCAGTATCAAGACTGTACTGGTACAAGACGATAACGGTGACAAGTTCATCACCGGGCTGGAAGAGCTACTTGACATGATGGACGGGGAGGATAACTGGGAGATAGAAACCACGAATAGCAAGCCGTTAACGGAGAAACTCTACAAGTATAACAAGCTCATGAGAGAGGTGGGGGAGATAAGAAGGGAGATAGAGAGCTATAACAACAGCAAGGTGTTTCCCGTGAACGATATGTTTCAGGATTTAAAGATGGAATATGACAGGGAAGTTGTTGATAAATACTTGAAAAGTAACGAGTTACAACTTGGGAAAATAGAACCTTACACCAGCCTACCGATGCCGGGTATTACAAAATTCCCGGCATCCACTACAAGAGGGGAGGGGAAGGATTTCATAGGGGTGCATACCGGTTACGAGATAAAGCCTGCAAGTAAAGAGCAAGACTACACGGGGATGAGAGTGGAGATAGACGGTATAACCGGTACGGTGGAATACACGGACGTTTACGACGGGCTTGCGTTAAGGTTCATGGGAGAAGAGGCAGGATTCCTTGAACTCACCCCGGATGGCGTGAAAATGCCAAGGTTCGAGATCGACGACATCAGGATGTGGGTTTACATGAGACAACTGCAAGAGGGGACGTGGGACGTGTTCGACAGCAAGATAGGGTTAGGCGCTCAAGCTAGTACCCCTGGTGAAGCTATAAAACTGTACCTTGAAAAGCTGAAAGATAACAAGTTCGTGGGGAGGGGGTACCTTAACCAGGTGGGTATAACGGGGGACACGAGGAAGATAGGAGAGTTTAATAAAAGCAAGAACATCATCAATATAGAGGTGGTTTTGAAGTATAACGACCTGTTGAAGGAGGAAGAGAGAGACATGACGTTAAGCGTTAACTGGATGACGTTGCACGGGAGGATGGGAAAGATCAACAGGAGCGAGGAGGGGGAATACCGTCTAGTGTTCGAGGATGAAGAGTACCACATGGTAATGCTCCCCACCCTCCACGGTAATTTAGTTCCACTAGCACGAATCGAACACGAGGGGATGATGGTCATGGTAGTTAACCTCCACTCGCCAGACGGGTATAAGTGGGACGCTATGGTTAACAACACGCCGTTCATCAAGGAAGGAGCCGCCACCCCGAGTGAAGCGTTAACCGGGTTACTCGAGTACATCAAGGACCACAAGATACCCGTTGAAGAGTTGAATAAACTAGGTATATACAGTAACACTACAACGATAGGAAATAACGGGAAGTATTCCATGATAAACGTGCAGGTGGCAGTCAGGTTTGAAGATATAGCGATGCAGGGAGGGGAGGAAGAAGGCCCCACCCTCGACGTGCTGTTCGTGTTCTTCAACGTGAAGGATATTAACGGTGAACTGGTACCACACTTCATGATACCATCGTTAAACAATGACAACGCTTACATCATGGAAGAAGGACACGACGATCCAGTATCGCTAGTCAAGAAAGCACTGGGAGATTACAAGCTATCAGAAGGAGACATGAAATACCTCGGGTGGGAGGGAGACACTCCCCCAAACCTGACTAGAGAAGACATAAACAATATGGTAAAAATAGATGACTGCTGGGTATCGGTCACACGAAAAGTACCCAAGAAATTAATAGCCCGAGACTAGAGCATTTTATCAATCTATATTTAAACACCACCCCCTCCAACCCAAACTATAATTAACAGTGACCGATTCAACAACAAAGGGAAGGAGGGGGTTTCCTTTACCCCACCACAGTTAACATTATTTATAGTCAAAAATTTGTTTTTCTCGCACGTATATAATATATTATATATATACTATATATATTAAACCCCCTACCCCCCCCGTACGTGTATTCATTTTTTCATTTTACCCCTCTTTTTTTTTCGAGCGGGATGGGGTCTATAAACAGCGAGACCCCCTACCTGCACCAAGTAAAATGGCGTGGAACATTATACTTTTTAACAAAACGTTCCACGTGG